>Ga0325410_1008080_pt1 | contig 11417 bp, 9 predicted proteins | sample PopdelMetagenome_16_FD_206182 | JGI IMG/M metagenome (GOLD analysis project Ga0325410, IMG submission 206182) | Populus deltoides microbial communities from Bellville, Georgia, United States - Xylem-PdIQD-R3 | ecosystem: Host-associated > Plants > Phyllosphere > Stem > Wood/Secondary xylem... | reverse complement strand
GTAAAATGTGAACATTGTTCATCATGTCAATTACAAAGGGAATCACCAACGAAAAATCATGTCGGTATTTTCCAGAGAGCTCTGGAACTATTCACTTTTCAATTGCACCGTTAATTACTGTTCTTTACAGACAAAATCACTGACGGATTAAAAAGTCGTCAGTGTTATTTGGCAGTTTTCAGAAAAAATTCGATTAAATTAAAATTTTAAATTAAATATTACAGACGAAATCCCTGACGGATTGAAAATTCGTTGGTGATATTTGGCGGTTTCATAAAAATTTTGATTAAATTAAAAATTTAAATTAAATAGTACAAACGGAATCACCGACAGAATGATTAAAAATATTAATATTTAATTATCTGTCGGTAAAACGTCCCAATAAAAAACCTAGAATTAATCCCTAATTTCACAACAGACCGGGCTCCTTTCTTCTTCTTCTTCTTCCCCATATGTAAAAAACATCAATATCCATTTCTTTCTCTTCTCTTCTTAACTCCTTCTCTTCTCCTCCATGCTCAGGCATGTATTCTTCTCCTTTCTTCTTTTTTCTTCTTAGTTTTTTATAATTAATATACTTTATGAATTTTTTTCTCTTATTGGATTCACTTGCAACCACATTAAGGTAAGATTTTTTCTTTTTTCTTCTTTTTTCCGTGTTTTTTCACTATATTTGTTATTTTATTTTATTTTTAATTGTTTTTGTTCTTAATAATTGTATGAATATTATTGTATGATTTTTTTTCATATGATTTTCTTCTTCTTTTTTCCTAGCGTTTTTAGTATTATAGAGTGTTGGTTTATAGCAATTTAATTATTTTATAGTTTTGTAAAATGGATTTTTTTAAAATATTTTTAAATAATTACCGACGAAATTACATACAGTATTTTTCCGAGGGAAATACCAACGGAATGAAGCGGATAATTTTTTTTGCGCGCCTTTTCCATCAGTATATCCATTGGTAATAATATTTTTTTATTACCAATGGATTTACTAACGAAAGAGTCATCGACAGAGCATTTTCGTCGATGATTCCGTTGGTAAATTAATTACCAACGGAATGATAGTACAAATACCGATGGAAAATTCTATATGTAATTCACCGACTTTGAATGAGGTCTTTCATGTCCCTAATATAAGAGCAAATTTGATCTTTGTGTTTTTATTAGAAAAATTTAGGACCAAAGTGTCATTTCAATCTAACAAGATTATAATGACTAAGAATAATATATTTATGGAAAAAAGATAATGTAACCATAGACTTTTTGTACTCAATGTTGCTAATAAAATGAATGAAAATGCATCTTTCTCTGCTTGCTTGTTTGACTCTATTGATTTATGACATGCTAGATTAAGACATGTTAGTTTATTTTATCTTAAGAAAATGAATTCTCTTGGTTTAATTTCTAACTTAAATTATTCATCTATGAATAAATATGAAATATGTGTTGAAGCTAAAATTACTAAGAAAACATATGTATCTGTTAAAAGAGAAACTAAATTACTTAGTTTAATACACACGGACTTAAGGAGATTTAAAGCAAATTATGATAAGAGAAGATAAGAAATATTATGTGACATTTATAGATAATTTTTTAAGATATACAAAACTTTATTTGCTTAGAAGTAAAGATAAAACTTATAACATGTTCTTATCATATAAAGCAGAAGTAAAAAATCAACTAAATAAAAAAAATCAAAAGATTTAGATCAGATAAAGGAGGTGAGTATGTTATAATGAATTACTATTATGAAAAGAAAGGTATAATACATGAAGTTACTCTATTTTATTCACCCAAGTCTAATGGGGTAGCTAAAAGAAAAAATAAAACTTTAAAAGAAATGGTGAATGTTATGCTATTTAGTTCTTCAACACCTAATAATTTATGAAGTGAAGCTATTTTATCTTCATGTCATTTATAAAATAGAATTACTTATAAGAAAATTGGTTTAACACCTTATAAATTATGGAAAGGTTATTCTACCAATTTAAATTATCTAAAAGTATGGGGGTGTCTAGCTAAGGTTATGTTACCCGGAAAAAAAAAAAAGAAGATAATTTCAAAAACTTCTGATTATATGTTTATTGATTATGCTAAAAATAGTGTTGCATGTGTTTCTAGTTTTAAAAAATAATGTGTTAGATTGCAATACTATTATTAAAGCAAAAAATGCAAAATTCTTTAAACAAATTTATCCATTAAAAGAAAAAATTTCTCATGCATCTGTTAATAATAATAAAATTAATAAAACTCACATTGAGAAAGTGAGAAGGAGTAAGAGACAGAAAATAAACTTTTTTTAAAAATGAACTTTTTTACTTACCTAGTAAATAAAGATTAAATAATCTACTCTAAAACTATCTCTTTTTATGATCCTTTGTTTTGGACATAAGCAATTGAAATTGATTTGCTTTTACAAAATCAAACTTAAGAGATTATTGATTTGCCTCCAGGTGCAAAAATTATTGATTGCAAATGAATTTTTAAAAGAAAATATTTTCCTGATGATTTTATAGATAAATACAAATGATTTTCTAAATTATGATCTAGAAGAAGATGTGTGTGTGTGTGTGTATCCTAGACAAAAGAATAATATTTGTAAGTTGAAAAGGTATACATATAGCGTAAAACAAGTTTCTAAACAGTGGCACGGAAAATTTAATCTAAGTTATTTGAAGTGATGGTTTTTCTTTATAGTATTTTAAAAATAATAAGATAAAGTGAGTGACATATCAAAAGATTATTCATAAAATTTCAATTTAATCCAACAAACAGATTAAAATTTATACTAATATTATAAAACTAGCCTACAAGTAACTTTTACATCAAAATCCATGTTTTTTTTTATTTTATCTACTTAAATTGTCCATATTTTTAATTAATTCATTGAAACTTCTATCCCTATTTATAATACAAATTGTCCTCAAATTACATTCTCTTCCGTAAAATCATACATTAAAATTCTATAATACTTTTCTAAATAATTCCAATCCAAACTTGTAAAAAAAACAATCCATAAATTTTCAGGTTAAAGATATATACCATGCCCTTTACATTCGCTGAACCATATTTCTCAAATTCAAACACATTATTTATACAAAGTTTAAACAGGCTATATTGAATTTCAATAAATTATATCATAGAACATCCTTTCACCGTGGATTTAATCTAGGGGTTTCCAAGCACACTAATCATTATAGATCAAATTCATCATTATTTATTAAAACAGAAGCAGCCATTGATGTTTCATTAAGGTGCCCAGGTTTCAAATTAAAGAGCTATCCGTGACACAGAGAGGCTGGAAGCTAGATTCAGAGTCTGTTAATTCTTGTTCTAGGCATCATAACTCACAAAGAAATGCAGCTACTAAATGCAAGAAACCACAAAAACAAGTACCAGAGAGAGAGAGAGAGACCTGGGATGGGTTTTGTAAAGAGAAGTCCCACGTCAAACAGGCAAATATGCAGTGACCATGTCAGAGCTCGCGTTGGGGCTTAAGAAATGTTAAAATGAAAACACAGCAAATTCACCATCCATGTGATGCAGAGTTTTTTTTTTTTTTGTGAAATGCTAAACCAAACCCACCACAATCCATCACCGTGTGTTGTAACAAGGCAATTTCCCATTTCAGCCATACAACACAGACCGATTAGTTCCTACCAATTACAATATTCATCCACGCTTTTAAAATCCTATCATCAGTCAAAGCCATCCACAACAATACCAAGCTTTGCAAAAGACCCACACCTTCTACACTTCGACAAGAACCCAGTATAGGTAGCCCTAACTCACGAAACCGCGTGTGGCAGACTGCTTAACGAGACATACATATAACAACTAAAGGAATCAAGGTAGCAACACTTTGCTGTGATATATACACAGTTTAACCACGGGAATCCACCTATAGAAGTAGAGAATATCCCAATATCCAGTCAGTCAATGGCAAGAATGAGGACACAAATGGCTGCTCCGTTGAGTAGAACCCAGTAAAGGGATAGATGCCCTGGCAAAAACTGTGGTCTTATGTACGATTATAACAATGATATCTTTTTTCTCCTTCCTTTTCTCCTATTCCGAGCTGTCTTTGACTAAGATCGGGATTTCACCAAACCCAAGTATTAATTACATCAATACCTGCATCATTGATGTCAACTTTGAATTTTCTTCTAGGTTTCCCAAAGAAAAACCTTCTCCACTGCCGATACTTCAAGCCTGATCATCTGTATAACAAAAAGGGACAGCCGCCAGCATACAGCAACTGCATGCTCCAAAATTTCACAGAGACTACACATTCCACTGCAGAAGTAATGCAAGACAGTAAAACATCATCAACTCGCCAAAAAGCCTTAACCAGAAATCAACATGATATCCATCAACTCAAGCAAAAGGCTGCTATTTAATGAATGAAACAGATGTAGTTGACCACTGAATTTAAATTTAGAATGGTGATGAATTTAGATCTATTATCTAATACACAATTATTACGATCAAGATGCATACAGATTTGTTTATGGTCACGGTCAACAAGCTTAGTTGCCATTGACAACCCTAATGCATGTACAATATAATTTTAGAAGCCCAAAGCCCATCCCTTCATGTGTCAGAGTACCGGTTATCAAACCATCCAAATGTTGGTAATCATTGGCTGAATGGTCAAGCTCATCATTAGGGACTAGGAGGATGCTGGCTCAAAAGAGGGAAGGAAAAGGAAGAGATAACAAGAAAGAGGAAGTGATGTAAGGAAGCGCTAATATTGTGGCCTACCCGCACAACCCCCAACCCTCCAACTTTCCTCCAGTCAGTTTCATTCTAAGCATATAAAAAGGCAACAGGAAGGGCACAAGATTTAGGATAAAAAAAGAAAGGCCACTGGACTTATCGTAAATGTTCTTTAGTTAAAAAAAAAGTAGCAAACATTTACAGGGAAAAACAATAGAGACTTACCATATCAAAACACTAAGAACCAGTAGACTTTTGAACCCAGACTTGCTTCTGTGAATCCAGGGAGCAAACCTTCAAGATATCAGTAAAAAAGAAAGAAAAGCAAAAAAAAAAAAAGGAGGTAAAGTTTAACATCCAAAAATTAAGTGTAAGCACCTCATGGGACCCATAACCAGAAGAACCACCTCTTTTAGGAGTTTTTGCCTCAACAGTGGAGCCATCAGCATCCCTCACAATATGTGATGGTCCCCGACGACCAAAATGTTTATGTGATCCTACATAAAATCAAGCATCCAAGTTGAAACATGTAACTCATATTCATGATTATCACACGTGAATTGCCATTATAAATGCTGAAGCAACATATAAGTTGAATGACAAACAAAAAAAACACTAACCATTATCTAAAGAAGAATGATTACTTCGCCCACTTCCAAGAACTTTTACTTCTCCACTCCTTAAATTCAAGGAGTCAACTTTTACATCACCATGGTTTCCTAGGAGATTAAAGACAAAAGTTATTAAAACAAGTCACTTGAGGGTAAAACATCCTGCAGCCGAGAGTTGTTTCATCTTCAAACTGGTTAAGGTTTTTTTTTTATTATTTCATGTGTTGTCATATGCTTGTATTCTGCAAGTGGAATAAGCAATCATTTGAATTTAAAACGCAATTGCAAGGAACTCAAATGTCTCCAATATCACAGCTATGAACATATTTAGGCTGAAGATGAATAATGGCTTACCTTGTGAAGAATCAAACACCGACTGTGTGGATTGACTTGCAGATGATGACAAGGATTCATCACTTGCATAGGATCCATCTGATCTGCGGAGAGGAGTCCACACTCCACGATCAGGTCTATCCTTATTTCTGGTGCGCTTTTCCTGCTTCTCATTTGGAAAACCATGCAAATCATTCCCAACAACCTTGTCATCTGGTGTTCCATTTGCATCCTTCAAACCCAACTGTGCATGTGGAGGCCGAGGAGGACGTTTTTCCTTCTCTAGATTCGAGGTTTGCATCTGTGGCTCAGAATGGACTCCAGAGGATCGAATATGACGTGAATCCTTGTTTAACAGTATGCTTCTGATCATCCTTCCACTGGTTTCACGCCGCTGGCTCTTTAGAGCAGTCGAACTAATTATATTTCTATCTGAAGATGATAAGCTCTGTTGCTGAGACATGGTGCCAGTAACCTGCAGAATCAATAACCATTAGAAACATGGTTTCAAAAATAACTAAGGTATCTCATGGTAATCATGATAAAACAAATGACAAAAGCGGGCAAAGAGTAATTTAACAACCAAACATAACTAAGCATGAATTATGGTTAATAACAGATAACAAACACATTTCAAGGCTAATCTCTCAGTCAGGATATGGGAAAAAATATTAGTTAACAGCATTCCAATCAGCACCGGTTAAGCATAATTATTTCAATCAAGAGCAACCAAGATATTATTCTGTGCCACTTCATTTGGCACAAGCCAACAGCAGACAAATTAGTTGCAGAACATCCATCTAAGAAGGGTCCCCACTAACACGAGATTGTACAGAAAAATCATGCCCTACTGTCTGTCTATGTATTTAGTATCTTCACCAGAATTTTTGCATTAGCTTACCTTTTGCACCCTTCTATTTAAGCAAAATTTCCTTCCTCTTTCTTGCATCATTTTCCAGGTTACAAGACATTAAAGAGAGGGGATGAAGGAGTGAGAAAAGGTACTATCCAGTTGCATATTACAATTCCTCAAATACATCTCCCTTATCCTGCAACTTTCCCTCTTGTGATGCATTTCCAAGGGGCATTGAGAACATTAAACAAGCTTTCTCCATTCACAGTGTGCTAAGGTAACTCTGCCAATTGAATCACTAATGAGGGAGGACAAGAGAAATGGAAGGCTCACCAGTGAGATTTCCTTCTCCTTCCCTTTCAGAAGCAGGATTTTCTTCTTCCCAGAATCAGTAATTCCAGAAACTACTGAAATAAAAACATTAGTAACAGGCCATGCTCGATGAAAGTGCTGGGAGTATAAGTATATTGAAACAAAAGGATAAAAATAAAATACACATGGATTCTAAGAAAAAAAGGCTCATTTAAATATCTATAGAACCCAGCATTCTTCACTTCCTTCCTATTAATTATGAGATGAAGGTACTTAAAATATCAATAATGGAGCAAACCGCGAGTCAACAATCTCAGACAAGTATAGGGAACATGTCAATGCATCTCTCTTCTGGGAAGAGATGCAAGATAGCCTGCAGCTTTTTCTTCTTATAAGAAACAAGATTTATTCATAAAAATTAAGAACACGAATTTACAACTTTATAAAAAGGAGAATGAAGGGTGCTTTCACCAAAAAAATGAAACAAGTGCTAATGCATTCCCTCAAATAGTGAAGAAGCTGAATGCAATTTGTAATAGCATACAGTATTAAGACCATAAAACAGGCAAGAACATAGTATTCAGTTTAAGCATCCTTGAAAAGCTAAGAATTAAGTTTCTCATCATACCGCTTTCATCTTCTAATACTGCAGTCCCAGACCCAGAACCCAAAGTTACAGCATTAGAAAGTTGCTGATCATCTCGCTTGGGAACGTGCACATAAGTTGATTTGTCTTTTCCACTTGAGCTTTTTGCAGTGTCCCTTAAAACATACTGCCCATTGGGCAGGGGAAACAATTAATAATTTCCAAAAATATTGCATCTCAACATTCACTAATTATGGTTTCTAAATGGTTAAACAAACTTAAATATGCAGGTGAGGGTCAAAGGTAGGGCTATGCAACAATATGGAAATGGAATCCTTCAATGAATAAAGTAACAAGATCCAAGCAAGCACCAACCCAAAAAATTCTAACAGGCTTGTATTTCCTATTGACAGGTAATTAACACCAAGATGTTTTCTAATAGAAAACATAAATCTTCAAATACAATTCATGGTTTGGATCTAGAAAACAAGCACAAAGTACAATGTTTTCACCTTTTCTGATGTACAATGTTAATGTACAATATTTCTGTATTCCTCGCATTTTACCATTTCTGGCGAACACATGATCCCAACATGCAGAGTAACCTCAAGATAGATTTAAGGCACTATCTACAACTTGCAGGGTAATTTAGAACAATACCTCAACAAATACTAAAGAAACAAGACATTAAATGTTTTCCATCTTCAGAACACCACTACACTGAATAATTTAAGCTTCAACCACTTGCAACGCTTGTTTCAATCATCAGGCCCCGTTTAATAATTTATCAAGCACTGCCAGGGATGCAGATTATACCAGGCTCAAAGTTCCATTGAAACAAAATCAAGTAAATCACAGAAAACATGCAAGCTAGTAAAATAACTTCACAAACACATTCCCCTATGTGACTTCAGGAATAAATATAAACATGTACCATTGTTGTTGAAATTCTCTTCTTCTCAGAACCTCGTTTCAATGAGGATGAACTAGGACTTCCACTGCCACCAGCCCTTCTGCTCAGTTTCCCATTGGACAATATCCTCTGTCACCAAAATCAGAATTACTTTATGAAATTGTTATGGTTACATATAAGATAACCAGTAAAACAAAAAAAATCATGCAAAGAAAACAGCCACACAATCAAGGAAAATACATCAAAATTGAATATCAGTGTCAAGACTTTAAATACATATTAAACCATGAAATGAGCAAAGACATGTGTGCAGTGCACTACAAAAGAAAGTTATTCTTACTGCAAGTAAATTCCAGATTTAAGTTATTCTCACCGTACCCTTTATTAATAACTACAGAGAAGAGTTTAAAAGGTACATATTTTTATTATTAGCATCTGAACTAACGCAAGGACTAAAATTGTAGCTGGCAGTCTTATTTCCCAGTGCAAATAATTGTGAAAGAAAACTAGAAAACCCAAAGTTCATGGGAGGCCATTTTTTGAGCTTGTGCTACAGTTATGTTAAGATTTTTTTTTATGAAAAGGTGTTGCTACATAACATCCAAGAAAAAGAATAATTGCCCAATTGAAGCGATTGTACATGCTAAATGCATTCATTGCAAATTAATATACAGTAATTAACAAAAGACAGTCCTGAATTCTCCAACACTAAAGCTATTCACAATAACATATAAAATGAAAAAAACAAAAAAGCTGCTTAAGTTAATTGACAATATTTGCATCTCTCAGTCACAAATATTCAATTTCAAACAATACCCGAGGTCCATTCTTAGCAACTCTTTTCTGTCGAACAAATTCCATTAAAGGTGTGACAATGGGAGCATCTTTTGCAGCACCTGTATATACATCATGGGAAAATATCAAGCAAGACTAAACGAAAAATGAACTCCAATCCAGACAATCCAATCATGCATTCCCCCTATTTCTAGTACGATTATTTCAAAACGCTGCCTTTCAAGATCTTTGTGACTAACCAGCTCTTTCTGCTTCTCTTCTCTCCAGTTGTATTTCAGCACTGGGAAGATTCTCGACAGGCTTTGCAATTAATTCAAGGAACTCCAAATACTCAGGATCTAGATGTCAACAAGGAAATGATTGCATTTACAAATATCAAAATGATGAAATGTCAATTTCATATCAACAAAAATTCATCAATTTGATTCCACAAAAAAAGAAATCAAATACCTTTTGATATGGTGCCTTCCCGACCATCCTTCTTAGACCACTGTTTTGGGACGCGCTGTGAAGGAGAATACTCAACAATAGCTTTAAACTGAGTGCCTAAAAATACATGGAATAATAAGTTAAAAAGATTATCTTACATCAGATCCTGCAATGAAAGACCGTGGTTTAAATACAAAAATATTTATATGTGGTAGCATGATTAGTGTATTAAAGATTTACCTTTCTCATTAACAAATACATGGCCATTAAAGAACTCAGCAAAGTCGATAACATCCTCAGGCCTTTTGAAATCAATATAGGCTCTAGAATATGATTGATGCTTCTGGCTGGGAAACAATTTTAAGAAATAATCAGAAGGAAATACTATCAATCACACAGTTCACTCAAAACATGAATATGGGTTGAAACCGTCTATCTTCACGTGTCATAATTTGATTATAGAAATCAGTGACTTGAAGAAAGGGTTGAACTTTCACCGAGAATCAACTCTTTAGAAAAGCAATAATACAACCGTCTAAAGTCTAATAAAATTTTGAAAAGGAAGCTATAAAACAGTCAAAAAGAGAAATGCCATGACAATTTGCAAACTGAAATTCCCTCCAAGAATCCAAATATTTCATCAATTCTCCGAGACATATAAAGAGGGGATATGAAAAACAGTAACAACCTATATTCAATTGCAGACTACCTAATTCTTTTCAAAAGAATAAGAAAAACAAGATACCTGTACCACATTCCACTATTAGGGGGAAAAAGAAACTCCTTCACAATCGAACAAAGGAAGCCTATAACTTGATAGCTACTTATAGTTCAGAATATGAGCAAGGAGAAAGAAACACAAATCGATCATGACAGAAGTTGAAGGATTAGCAGATAGATAACTTAGCACTCTCCTGTTTTCCCTGGTTTAATTAAACAAGGTAAATCCAAGCACATAAGCCATCAAATTCTTAAACATAAAAAAAACCCAGATAAAAAAAGGCATGTGCTAAACAGTCAGGAGTCTCGTGTTCTACAAAATTCAGCTAGCTAATTTCAGTTGATTGCCCATTAAGCACCCAACCAATCCCCTTGTTAAAAAAATTACCAAGTCTATCCAACTTCATTCGAGGTAATAATCAAACCCTACCATACATGGAGCAAGGATAACATAAAAGAATAGAGGCAAAACTACCTCAAAACACATAGAAAGCCCTAGACGACCCTATACGAAACTAGAATGCTAGATAAAACCCTCAATCAGGTAAAAAAATGTAAACCCTAACCTGTTGTTGCCAGGACGATAGGAGAGCCAATTGTAGCGGCCAGAGAAAGCAACATCGATTTGCTCGACAAACATCGGCTGAGAAATCCCCGGCGGCAAGTGGCGGACCACCACTTTGGTCTTGTCAGACTGACCACCACCCTTCATGACTAAAAGAAAACAAAAGGAACAACAAGAAACCCTAGAAATCTAAAATCCCCAAATCGAAAGTGTAAAAACTCAGATGGTTTGCAAATTGGTTTAAGAAGATCGAAAATCAGTGTAAGATTACATCTTAATCGCGTGGCAATCGCATCAATCGAGAGAGATTGCGTGCCCTAATTTTGAAATCGAGCCCTGATCGCCATGCAGTAGGAAAGTCAGAGAGAGAGAGAGAGAGAGAGAGAGGGAGGAGTGTCGTGGGTATGTGTTGTGTAAAGGGATTGAGAGAGGGAAAAGGTGTGTCTTCGTAATCGTGTATATATACGATTACGGAAATTGGAGTAAATTATAAGTTAGTCCTTATAGTCTTACAAGAAGAATTAAATAGTCTTTTTAGTCTTAAAAACTAATTGGTTAGTCCTTTTTATCCTTTTTTT
>Ga0325410_1008078_pt1 | contig 11419 bp, 9 predicted proteins | sample PopdelMetagenome_16_FD_206182 | JGI IMG/M metagenome (GOLD analysis project Ga0325410, IMG submission 206182) | Populus deltoides microbial communities from Bellville, Georgia, United States - Xylem-PdIQD-R3 | ecosystem: Host-associated > Plants > Phyllosphere > Stem > Wood/Secondary xylem... | reverse complement strand
CTCTAAATCCTCCACCTTAGACTCTACTTCAATGGCTCCATGTTAAATAGGAGCGCAAATTAATCAAATACTGGAAATTTTACCTTCTATACTAACCATTGTATGAACTGTGATTTTTATTATTATTATTTTTTTAAATTTAGTCTCCCTTTTTGTTCATTTCCTCTTTTTTTTTCTCCCTTTAATTATCTCTTCTTCTTTTTTTTTTTTCCATTCAATTTTATTCTCAAACTTTTTATAATAGTAGCCTGGGTTCTTATCATGCAGGGGTAATTTGTACACTATTTAATTTTAAACCTGATTTAGATAAGAAGTCAAATTAAAAGTTTTCTTATGTTAATTTTATTCATAAATTTAGTTTACTGGTCGGTTGAGTCGTTTAAATCGAGCATTTCGAGCTGGCGAGTGTAAAATATATATATTAGCAGAAGAGTTTAGGCCTCCAAACTTCAAAACACAGTAAAACGAGACTGCTAGCAGCTGCTTAATGGAGGAAACGGATTAAGGCCTCCAATCTGTTATTGTAAAACAACAGTTTAACAGTCAAAACCCTATCAGAGCTCTTAAATAACAATCCATTATTTATCAATTCAATTGTTTGGCAGTAAAGGAAGGTCAAGGAGTTGCACCAGAAACGGATAAAGGGGCAGGATGTTGAGCAGCAAAAATCAAACAGTACGATTCTCACCTCTGCAGAAAGAGTAAGTTTTAAGACCCACAGGCTCTTCCATGCGCACGGCTGAGCAAACATCCAATAAAACAGTTTAGATAAGTTTATTTCTATTTGTATACATGTAGACCTATTAATCTGCCAACATTTTAGATCACATTAACAATACTTTCTTCAAAAAACGATGCAGCCTGACAAGCTTGAAGTCTAAGTTCCCAGAGATTGAGGAAAAATCGTGTCTTCAATTCAGCAAGACTTTCCCATGCGGGCTCAGCAGGGGGGAGATTTTGCCAATAAACAAGAACCTCCTTTTCTCCCTTTTTCTTACGAGTTTCCAGAATGGCTCGAGGGATCGAGCGAGGTGCGGATGTAGCTGGCGATTCGGGAGGTGAGATTTCCTCTTGATTTCCAATTCTCTTTCTTAGGAGGGAAACTGATAAGTATAATTTAAGAATAAAGAAGAAGATAGGAAAAAGAGAAGGTTGTTTAAGAAATAACTGCATATCCTTTCACTGAACTCTTTTAGGCTATATATAGATATAGCAGTACAGGTAGGAAAAATAACAAACATGGCTACAGACTAGGAATGCTGAAAACAGAACAGAACAAACTGACTCAACATACAAATGACTAAATAAATAAATTAGACTAAGTCTTCCACTTTGCCACTACACGTCGTGGTCTCTTTCACTTTGCCATTCCACAATTACACATCGTGGTCTTCTCATCCCTGCATGTCATGGTCTGCTAGTGTGCAATCCTTGCATGTCGTGGTCTGCTAATGTGCCACTACGTTGCTGTGAAGTGGTACATATCATTCCCTACCCCTTAAGGAACCTTGTCCACAAGGAGGAAGTCTGGATAGGACTTGGAGAAACGCCACTCATTTTCCCAAGTAGCGTCTTCTGCTGGTGCACCCACCAATTTCACCAAAATTTCAGATTCAGATTTTGGACGATAGTTACCTTTGCGTATCACACATCGGTCTAAGACAACTTCAGGTTGGGGAAGAACAACTGAAGTAACCGAGACAGGGGGAAGTGCAGGAGAGGAAGGAGTAGCTGGACCCAAATGCTTCCTTAACAAACTGACATGAAAGACATCATGGATTTAAGAACCAGGAGGTAAGGCCAATTTATAAGCCACCAAACCAACCTTCTCCAAGACTTTGTATGGACCAAGAAATCGTGGGGAGAGTTTAAGAGAAGCGCGAAAAGCCATAGAAGTTTGTCGATAGGGTTGAAGTTTTAAATACACATAATCTCCCATAGTGAATGATACCTCACGCAGGTGTTGGTCTGCCTGACATTTCATTTGATTTTGAGCCAACTAAAGGTTATGGCGCAACTCAAGTAGGATGGTATCCCTGTCACACAGGTATTCATCAATTGCTTGAACACGAGAAGTGCCGGGTATATAAGCCAGTAAGTTGGGAGGGGGAACTCCATAAACAGCTTCAAAGGGTGTCATCTTGGTGGAGGAATGAACGAAAGTATTGTAACTAAACTCAGCCTAGGGAATCCATTCAAACCATTTGCGTGGCTGATCTCCTGCAAAACAACGTAAATACTGTTCCAAAGTCCGATTGACAACTTCGGTTTGGCCATCAGATTGGGGATGGTAACTTGAACTCATACACAACTTGGTTCCCTGCAGATTGAATAGTGTGCGCCAAAAGGCACTAATAAACACCTTGTCCCGGTCACTAACTATGGAAGTTGGAATTCCATGCAGGCGAACCATATTAGCAACAAATTCCTTGGCAACACTGACAGTAGAAAATGGATGTTTCAAGGCAACAAAGTGGGCATATTTGGTTAATCTGTCAACAACGACCATGATAACAGTATATCCATTAGAAGATGGTAATCCTTCAATAAAGTCCATGGAGACATTAGTCCATATTTGAGTAGGGATGGGTAGAGGCTGAAGCAATCTTGCTGGCTGCATACAATCTATTTTAAACCGCTAACAGACATCACATTGTTGCAAGAATGCCTTTATATGTTGCCGCATATTACACAAAAAAAACTCTGTCTGATGCGAGAAAGAGTTTTATGAAACCCAAAGTGCCCACCTACAGGTGACAAATGACAGTCAACCAAAATATTTGGGATCAAAGGAGAGCTGAAGCTCAAATAGATTTTGTCTTGCTTGAACCAAACGCCATCACGGAGGAGTAGCTGATGGTCAGCTTGGGAGGGTTGTTTGTGTAGTAAGTTAGCATAAAAGGAGTCCTGCTGGACTTCCTTTTGAAGCAATGGCCACCAATCTGCATGTGGTTGAGAAATGGATATAAACTGGATTTCAACTACATGTGATAATGAATCAGCACTTTGATTTTCAGGCCCACATTTATACTCAATTTTGTAATCATAACCAAGCAGTTTTGGCAGCCAGCGTGTTTGTGTAGGTGTAGTAATTCGTTGCTCCAGGAGGTATTTGAGACTTTTGTGATCAGTGCGAACTGTAAAAGGTTTCCCCAAAAAGTATAGACGTCATTTCTTGATTGCCAACATTTCTTTTTCATATGTGGACAATACTAAGGCTGACCCTTTCAATGCTCCACTAAAATAGGCAATCGGTTGATTTTGTTGGAGCAGAATTGCACCAAGTCTTATTCTACTAGCATCGCACTCAATGACGAATTATTAAGTAAAATCAGGAAGGCGTAAAATTGGTGGGGATGTCAATGCTTCTTTCAACCGTTGGAAGGCCTTCTCTGCTGCATCGTTCCACTAAAATCCATCTTTGCTCAAGAGACAGTGTAGGGGTGCTGCTATACACCCAAAATAACGGATAAATTTTCGATAGTAACCAGCTAAACTAAGAAATCCATGGACTCTTTTTGCTGTTGTTGGTGGTGGCCATTCAATGACAGCTTGGATTTTGGTGGGATCAACCAATACTCCTTGCTCAGAAATGATGTGGCCCAAGTAATTGACCCGTAAAACTCCGAATTGACATTTGGACAATTTGGCAAATAAACTGTTAGCTGATAAGATATGTAGAACAGTTTGCAGATGAGTGAGATGGTCCTCCCATGATCTTGAATATACTAGAATGTCATCAAAGAAAACCAAGATAAAGTGTCGGAGGTAGGGACGAAAGAGATCATTCATGAGACTTTGAAATGTTGCTGGCGTATTGGTGAGACCAAATGGCATCACAATAAATTCATAATGCCCTTCATGAGTTCTGAAAGCTGTTTTATGAATGTCAGCATCATGCACGCGGATTTGATGATATCCAGAACGTAAATCCAATTTAGAATAAAATTTGGCGCCATGCAGCTCATCTAATAATTCATCAATTATTGGAATTGGATACTTATCTTTCACCGTGATGTCATTGAGAGCTCGATAATCCATACAAAATCACCATGCACCATCCCCTTCTTCACTAATAGAACTGGGGAGGAGAACGGGCTGTGATTTGGTCTGACTAAACCAAATTGCAGAAGCTCTTTGACCATTTTCTCTATTTCAGTCTTCTGATAATAAGGATATCGATATAGCCTCACAGTGATTGGTCCCGCTGTAGGAAGCAATGGAATATGATGATCATGTGACCGTTGTGGAGGTAAGCCAGTCGGGGTTTCAAACACCTGAGAAAATTGAGCTAAAAGTTGACTGATCTCAGGAGGATAGGACGGTGGTTCGCTGTCGCTGTTGGAAGGAATTATTTGGAAGAATAATCCCAAGCCTTGTAATCCATTGAACTCCTTATCTGTTAAGGCTTCCATGCTAGTTCTCCCTAATCCCTGAAATGTGTGAGAAATTCCTGCAATATTGAAATTCATGGTGAGTTGCTTGTAATCAGTCCTGACTGGTCCGAGAGTTGCAAGCCATTGCACTCCCAATACCAACTGGCATGCTGCGACAGAAAGAATGTAGTAATCAGTGGTGACAAGAAACCCTTGAATGATGAGGGTGAGCGCCTGACATTGCCCAGCACATTCAATCTTTTCTCTGTTAGCCACCATGACTTGTAATTGTTTACCCTGAGTTACTGGCAATCCAAATCTAGAGACCAAAGCCTGATCAATAAAATTGTGAGTGCTACCTCCATTTATCAGCACTGTTAAATTCTTGTTCTTTAACTTGCCAAGGACGCGTATGGTTTGTGGATGTTCGGTTCCTGTAATTACATGAAAAGAAATTTCAGGTAGAACTTCTGAAAGTTCTAGATCAGGTTGGATGATCTCAACGTCATCGGTATCCGTATGAGGTGAATCTTCGATCATAAACAATTGTGGTTGAGCACAACGATGTCCTGGAACAAACTTCTCATCACAGTAATAGCATAACCCTTTCTCCCGTCATTCCCATGCCTCTTGATTGGTTATTCTATGGAAGGTTGCTGGTGGGTTATTGGAACTGTGGCTATGACGTTGATTTGGTGGAGGTCCTAGCACCCCAGCCACTGGATTGGAGGAGGTTTTTGCTGCTGCATAAGCTGGTTGGAAACGGAGTGGTTGAATTGGTCTTTTCTGCAGCTGGTTGCGTTCCTCAATTAGTTGAGCCACCCTATTGTATCTGCCAAGGTTACAGGCTGTTTAATTTTCACATCTATGCGAATATCATCTCTGAGTCCTACAATAAAACAACCTATTAAAAAAATTTTTGGCAGATTGTCCACTCTGTGAGAAAGCCTTTCAAAAGCTTCTTGATAAGCTGCGATGGTGGTAGTTTGTTTAAGGCGTGTCAGAGCTTCTAAGGGATCCTCGTAGTCGGTTGGACTAAATCGGAGTTGTATAACATTGGTGAACTCATCCCATGCTAGTGGTCCATGGAATTTTGCCAACCACCAGTGCCACTGTAAGGCGATGCCTTCTAAATGGAATGAGGCCAGCTGAACTTGTTGATCCAACGCAATATTTTGAAATTCAAAATATTGTTCTGCCTTGTAAATCCATCCCGCTGGATCATCACCATTAAATTTTGGAAAGGACAACTTGAGGTTGTGATTAGAGTAGTCTTTTGTAGTGTTAGAACGAGAAGTATGTGGGTGTGAGGATTCATCACGGGCAAAGAGGTTTGTTTCAGAAGAGTTATTGTTTTGGCCACGAGAAGCTCGAAGAGCTTGGAGCTCGGTTAACACTGCTTGTAAGGCTGCGTTCACCTGGTCGAAATTGCTCTCATGTCGTGCCAAGATTTCATTGACATCACTACGGAATTCTGCATTTGTTTTACCGTGAGTGTCCATGGTTATAACCAGGCTCTGATACCACTAATAAGTATAATTTAAGAATAAAGAAGAAGATAGGAAAAAGAGAAGGTTGTTTAAGAAATAACTGTATATCCTTTCACTGAACTCTTTTAGGCTATATATAGATATAGCAGTACAGGTAGGAAAAATAACAAACATGGCTACAGAGTAGAAATGCTGAAAACAGAACAGAACAAACTGACTCAACAGACAAATGATTAAATAAAGAAATTAGATTAAGTCTTCCACTTTGCCACTACACGTCATGGTCTCTTCCACCTTGCCATTCCACAATTACACATTGTGGTCTTCTCATCCCTGCATGTCATGGTCTACTAGTGTGCAATCCCTGCATGTCGTGGTCTGCTAATGTGCCATTACGTTGCTGTGAAGTGGTACATATCAGAAACATGGAAAACCAGATGTAATTTGGATTCTGGGGGTAACTCAAATTTATTGCCAATCTTTGGAAAGGATTTTCCATGGGCAAAAACAATTTGGGACTGAGCTTGAGATTTTTCTGGTGTCCATGGAAAGCTAGCGATAGGGGCATTGTTTTAGGTAGGCATATTCACCCACTTAGAAATCCTTCTACGTGTGCTTCTCATTATAATATTTCTTCATCCTCTCCTGCACAATCTTCAAGTTGACATCTTTAATCACCACATTCCTTCCATGTAAAAACTTGTCAACAGAATCCACACGCAGTGCCATGAACATAGGCAGGTAAAGTGGAAGGCTTACGTCCATAGACAATCTTCTTGGTAAAAGAACGGATGTTGGTATTGATATTTTAATATGGTTAATGATCAATGTGTCTTTTTAGTGGAAGAATGGATGTTGGTATTGATTTTTTAATATAGTATTAAAACTTTGATGGACAAATAGTCATGAGTTTGAATCTCATTATTTTTATTTATTTGATAAAAATTAAACACAAAATAGTGTGAGTCTGTGCAAAGGACTTTCACTTGAGGGGACGTACTAGAGAATAATATAAATTATATATTGAAATCTCACTTAACAGTTTAAGCTTTGAGTTAAATTGATTCTACCAAAAACAAAAAAAAAAAGTAGTCATATATTTGTTTATTTGGTCCTATATACCATACACAAATTATATCTTGTTGCTTTTAGTGATTTGAAACCAAACATGTAGATAACATTGGTCATTATTTCACAACACGAGAAAAAAACATGGAGGATAAAAGAGACATGCTTTTTTATATTTTTTTATTTTAAAAATATAAAAAATTATTTTAAAATTATTCTAGAGATGAATTTATTTTATATTTCTATCATTGTCTCTTCAATTCAATCAAACAACCTTTTGTTTTATTTTTATTTATATTTTTTTTTGAGACAATAAAAAAATGCAACCATATATATCATTATATAACATGTTCAAAGAGGGTTACAACAGAACCTAATCAAATTTGAACCCATAAGTTATGGTTTTAAAATCTGATATAGCTAAAAAATTCTAGAAAAAAACACATAAAAAGAAAAAAGGAAGAAGAATAAGAATAAGAAAAGAAATGAAAGGCATTAATTTTTTTTAATTATTAACGTGGTTGTCTGGACAGCTTGCGCGTATCTCGACTAATCTCATAGGCCCTGAAGTTAATAACCATGTAAGCCTTCAATAACCCTGATATTTGTGAAATTCGAACCAGTAATTTTTAGAGAGCAGACTCAAAACCTGACCAATTAAACTAGACCCTCGAGATTGCATCATTTTACTGTAGGCATTCAAGATAATATTTGTTCTTATCTTCCTGAATTGAATCAAACTGGAGTTAATATTATATATTTAATATAGTAAAAAAGAATTTAAACTTGTGTTATTATATAATAAGAAACATTGAAAACTACACCATTTTGATTAAAAAAAAACAGTTCAAAATTAAAACCCAGCCTGCACTAAATTCTTGGGAGTCCAAAGTGCGGATCCTCACAATATTTGACCTTTTTGTTCTCAGACTCAACAGAGAGGGTAGATGAGTCAAATCCCATTATCATTGTGGAATCACCACCACAGCGTCTAGAAGTTGACTTCTAGAATCTTCCAAAATATCAAACGTGGGCTCCTTTTTACGATGAAGTATCAACCTTTCATATATATATATATATATATATATATATATATATATATATATATATATTATAAACTTAAAGTGATGATAAGAAATTAACTTCTCAGCTCCTTCTTCGGCTGGAATTTTCAGTTTGATTTTGATGGGAAAGAGGCTAAGAATTGCTAATGCGATATCTTGTTGAATTTCAAGGTACTGATTAGTACTGTAATTATTGTTTTTTTTTAAAAAAAATATATTAAAATAATATTTTTTATTTTAAAAAATTATTTATAACTTGATATATCAAAACAATTACTTTTATGATGGTATCGACCTATAATATATATATATAAAAACTTAAAGTGATGCTAAGAAATTGACTTCTCAGCTCCTTCTTCGGATGAAATTTTCTTGATTTTGATGGTAAAGAGGCTGAGAATTGCTAGTACGGTATCTTAAGGGTATTGAGCAGTATCTAATTGTTATTTTTTTAAAAAAATTTATTTTTAAAAATATATTAAAATAATATCTTTTTATTTAAAAAAATTATTTTTAATTTTAGCATATCAAAACAATTTAAAAACATAAAAATATAATTTTAAATAAAAAATAAATTAAAAAAAAACACCATTCCAGTTTCCCAGCACATAAATTTTTATATCTCTGTTAACTTAGTCGATGAAGCAATTTTGTAGTTGTCACATCAGTTTAGTGCTATGTAGAAATCATGAAAGAAAAAAAAGTAGATATAAAGTTTGTGATTTGCTAGCGATGCTAGCTTGATTCAATCCCAATCAGGCAATCACATAGGAGGTTTCAAGACCTTGTAAATGAACAAGTGCCTTTTCTTCTTTATGATCATGGCTGAAGCGAATGATGATGACACAGAAGAAAAAAATTAATAATCTATGAGAAAATAAAAGAACTTTTGATTAGAATTTGACTTAGAATATGCTGCGGATGCAAATAAATATTATAAGACAAAGTAGCTGAAGAAGCTTGATCGTGGATGTGGTTTGATATGACTTAGAATATGTGGCTTAGAATTTTATTTGCTTAATTCACTCAAAGGTAAGTTATTCATTGAAATTTTAAATTTTATTAGTTTAGAAAATAATACCTTTTTTTTATATAACCCGGGTGTCCGGACCAGCTTACGTGCACCACGATTAATCTCCGGGTCTACTAAACACCCTGCAATCCCAGTTGATGGGTAAGGCATCGCAGGGATGACATGCATGTATAGAAGGATCGAACCCGGATACAGAAGAAGGGAACAAGTCTCTTTCCCCACTAGACCAGGACCTCAAGTGCAAATAATACTTTCTTAACCGTTAGACTACTTTTCTAATGTTGAATTATTTATTCAAAAAAATAAATAAATTTGTTAAAAGCTCAACAAATTGGCATCAATCCATCAATATGAACTATAATAAAAACTTAAAATTGCAATATAGTTCTTGTGAAGATTTGTTTTTTTGTTTTTCAATGTAATACATCTCATGTATTTATCATTGGATTAATATTTAATTCCTGTAATATGCATTCATAGGCTCTAATGATCTTGGTTAGAAACATGCCATAATTTTATACCACATGGATTATATTATACGTTATTATATATAAAGCTAAAAGAATATGTGAATTATAAATAGTGTATTGCACAGTATAATTATACCTATGCCTTTGAAAAAAACAACATAGCTAATATGTAAGGGGTATTTTTGGATTTTTATATTTCTGTACAGTGTAATTATTGAATAGCCCCTAAGGTTACCTTCTTCTTCTTTTTTTTGCCTAAGATTAAGGGGGTTTTTGGTTTTTTAACCCTAATTTTCTTGCAATTATCTCATGGAGTCAAGAGTGTTTTGATCTTTTTACAATTAAAAAAAGGTTGGCACATGTAAGTGGGAGGTGTTCACAACCTTTAGGCGGCGCATACGGCTTTTCCCGGTAGCCTTGCAGGACGATATTCGAAGTAGCACGCTACCCTCTACATGTTGGGCTGACTCGTGTTGGCATTCATTGCATGAAGGAGCTCTGGCGATAATTTTTCTCCCCTTTCTTTTCTCTGTCCTCTACCTCAAAAGATGTGACGGCTTTGTAAAATTATAAAGTGATCCTCAATCTTTTAATTGTATCGAATCTGATTTATCTGTTTTTTAATTTTATCATTTATCATTTATCATTTGACATTTGATTTTTTATGTTTTGTTTATCAAATTTGATACTCATTCTTTTGATTTCTATTTATTTTGCTTTTAATCTTTTTTTTTCATTTAATACCTAATCATTTGATTTTAATTCTTTTTTTTTTATTGAATTGGATCATCATTTTTATGATTGCAATTACTTTTATTTTGAGTTATATTCTTGATTAATTTTTTTTTTAGAAATTTCATCCCTCGTTGTTTAATTTCATTGAATTTCTATTTTATATGTGGTCTTTATTTTTTTTTAATCATGTTTTTAAAACCAGGCTAGGGAGTCGACCCTTGTCGTGTTCTGGGTCACGAGTTGGGTCAAATAACTAGAGTTACTAGGGTCATTTAGATTTTTTATTGTGCAGGAAGTAAAAATAATATTATTTTGATAAAAAAAGTAATGGCAAAAAAAAAAAAATCAACGGGTGTTGACATGATTTTCTCCTAGCTAATTGCTTGATTTTTTTATTCAACTAAAAAGAAAAAATAGTATTATTTTGAAAAAAAAATAATGGAAAAAAAATTCAATTATGATCATCTTTCTCTTGATCAGTCTTTCTTTATTTTGGATTCTGTTTTAGATTTTTTTATTCAGTTTCATCCCTTTTTCATTTGATTTTGTTTTGTTTTTTATATTAAATATGATACCCATTCTCTTGATTTTTTTTATTTTCTTTTAATTTTATTTCTCAACATTTTATTTCATTTCTTTTTTTTTTTTTCATATTTAGTGTCATTTTTTTAATTGCTCTTTTTTTTTTTTATCTTTTTCTTAATTTGTTTTTTATTTGAATTTTATCCATCAATATTTTTTTAATCCAATTTTGGTTCTCATTCTTTAATTTCTTTTTTATTATCCTTTTTTTTCCGATTAAATCTCTCATTCTTTTCTTTCATTAGTTTTTATATCAGATTTAATTATCATTTTTTTTATTATCATTTGTTTTATTTTTTATTTTTTGATGGTTAAAAATATTATTCAAGATTTGTTTTTTGTCTTTTGTATGGTCATCTTGGTCTCATGACCACCAAAGTTTTTGAAAATTAGCTCGATTTAACTTCGATCTGTTTTCTTTAATTCTTTCATTTCATCTTTTGACATTAGACTATTGGATCTTGAGATTTTAATTTTTTTTTTCTTTCCTTCCTCTGAGGTTATCCTGGATCGCAGGTTAGTCAAGTCAATCTATGTTTACTGAGGCTATTACCATTTGAATATATATTTTTGTATGTTAGAAAACAATTGACCTACTCCG
>Ga0325410_1008074_pt1 | contig 11422 bp, 9 predicted proteins | sample PopdelMetagenome_16_FD_206182 | JGI IMG/M metagenome (GOLD analysis project Ga0325410, IMG submission 206182) | Populus deltoides microbial communities from Bellville, Georgia, United States - Xylem-PdIQD-R3 | ecosystem: Host-associated > Plants > Phyllosphere > Stem > Wood/Secondary xylem... | reverse complement strand
TCATAGGCAAAAACTATTTGCTAGACACAATGATGTCTTGATAAAAATTAAAATTTAATTTTTTAATAGAAAAGTTTCATGATAAAATAAACACCATCAATTTTTTCCATGTATTTATAGATTTAAATAGGCAAGGAGTGCAAAACAAATATAAGACAATCTATTCCTTGTTCATGGACTTCTTGGTAACCGTGGTGGGAACGGGAACGGGAATGGGATGGAACAAATAATAAAGAAAACAAAAGCTAAGCTAAGCTCCAAAGCAGAGCCAATTGATCAGGAGCGTCCACTTCAAAAGCCGCAGTACATAGATTCTCTCAAAATATTTGTTTCTTAAAATGTTTTTTTTTTTAATATTAAAATAATATTTTTTAATTTTTTTTTAATAATAATACAGTAAAATAATCCAAAAATATTTAAAAAAATTAATTAAAATTTTAATTAAAAACAAATTAAAACTCACTCCCACCCAAACACTCCCTAAACTCTCTTAATCTCTGCAGAAACATATCAATGGTATCTTTGTCTTAAAACCAAAAGCAAAATTATTAAACTACAGCTGAAATTTATTCCAAATCTAAAACACACCCTTTTTTAGCTTCCACTCTACTGTCCCTTCCCTTTTTTTCTCTCACTAAAAATACTTTCCCTTTTCTGTCTCTCCCGCTCCCTCTACCCCTACTTTCCCTCTCTAGTTCTTGAACATTGAGAGATAAGAGAGCAAGAGGTACATACAGTGGCAGTGTGTGCAGCGAGATGAGAGGACCTTTAGGGGCTGTGATAGGGAGGTACCCTTCAAGTGATGGGAGTACTCAAGTTGGTGGAATCATTAGACACAACAGGAAATGTCGAGATGTTGCGTTTCTTGTTATTTTCATAGCATTCTGGGTTGCTATGGTTGTTAACTCTAGCTTTGGATTCAACAAAGGAAACCCTTTAAGGCAAGTATCTTTTTTAGCTTTTTGTTTATAAACATGCTCACTTCGAAAACCCAAATGGGGTATCTTTATTTTCTTTGGTAATTTTTGCTTATTTGTGATTTTCATGTTAAGATTTGCTGTCTCTTAAATGGGATCGCTTTTTTAACATTTGTTAGTATTAATTTATTAAATTTGTTATTTTTAGCTGTATTTAGAAAAAAAAAAAGCAGCTATGCATTTGCTCATGTTATCTGAGTAGTCTTTACTTTCATGTGAAATTTAGAACTTCCATATGTTACGTAAGTCTCTCTGTTTTTTTTTTTTTTTAGCTTTTTTATTGTTTATCTGTTTGGTTGCAAAGAAAATTAATGAAGCAAAAATTGAAAATGGGAATTTGGAATGCCATCCCAAGTTTTAATGAAAATCTCTCTTCAATTTTGGTCAAGTGGTTTTGTATTTGACAGGTCAATAGAGATTTTCAACTTTTCTAGTGCCAAATTTGAGCTCTAGACTGTGAGATAATAAATTTCCCACTGAAGGTGTTGGCAACTTATAATACATGTTTTTTGGATAGCAAACGATACATTGCTTCACATTGACTGGTTGCTACTTCAAATCTGTGCAATTACTGTATGTAGATTTTGGCTACATTAAGCATCTTTGCTTGTGTGTATTTTCCAGTTTTGCTTTGATATGTTTTTTTTTTCCATCTACATTTTGCTCTTTGTTGTTCATTATTATGATTGCTTTTGCTATGGCTTATCAGGCTTACTTATGGGCTGGACTACAAAGGAAATGTTTGTGGTGACAGACATGCACACCCTGGTCTTCGTGAATTGGAGCTTACATATTGGTTAAATCCTAACCAGGTCTATCTTAGTGGTTTGAAGAACAGCCAATTCAAGTTGGCTAATGCTCGGACTATATGCTTGTTGGACTGTCCCATTCCCTCAGAAGATGCACTTAATTGGGTGTGTGATTATCCAGAAGGAGAAATCCGTCTCTCTGTGGATGATTGGATTGATAGGAACTATGACTATTTTGAGTTCCTCACTCCTGAAATGAGAAACACCTCTCTTCAACTTCAGGGTCCCTGTTACCCTGTGATATTCCCAAGTGTAAATGGTAAGTAAACTATATTCTGTTTGCGAGGCACAACTTTCTGAAGTACTATCACCAGGATATTAGGGTGCAACTATGTTGATTGATTACAGGCATATTGGTTCTTAACTTCAATTTTTTGTTTGCAAAATTGTGTATGTTTAATCTCAGTTTATTGGAGATGCCAATATGTTGCTCGTGCATCAAATGTATCTATGCGACATTGGCAGCAAATGGGTGGAGTGAACATCAATGAGGGCATTATACTAGACAAATCCATTCACAGGTCCATCAATGCTCGGTCATCAGTTTTGAAGGTTAGGGGACTTTCCCCTGCATTGCTTCTTTAGAATGATTATACCAGTGGATAAGTGAATTATATTACTTTATTCCTCCCTCTCTTTGTCATATGCATACTTTGTTTTTCCATGGAAACAACTATACATGTTGGGTTTCTGCTGTCAAAGTTCATCATTTATGTTTTGTATGCAGAGATACGTGGCTGACATTGAAAAGTCCTGGCCAGTATTGATTGTTTGTGGAGGACTCTTGCCACTATTTGTATCAGTGATCTGGCTACTGCTGATTCGGCATTTTGTTGCTGCAATGCCTTGGATAACAGTTGCCCTTTTTAATATTCTCATTATTGCAGTAACAATGTTTTACTACCTTAAAGGTTAGCTCTAATGCTTTATGAAACAGCAGTATGTTGGCAATCATGGTAAAGGTAATTCTTATGAGGGTGGACTTAGAAAAACTTGGAATCATGGATTTAGCCAATTCTTTTAATGTAGTGCAGTAGCACTGCTTAGCTTGACCAATAAGAAAACAAGTTCCTCTTCTTTTTACAATGCTAAACGAAATAAAGATGTCCCTGTTTTGGGTTGTGGTCGTTCTGGTAGCTTTTCTGCTCTTGTTGGTGAAGTAGTTCTTCCCAAGTTTTTAAACAAAGAGTTTCCTTTTAGCCCTTTTTTGTTCAGCATTGATTGACTCTCCAGTTCTAAAAGTTTAGTTTTCTGTAGCTAACTTATTTTAGTCTCAATGGTCCCAAGTATTATGACAGAAGTTTCCTTGTACACCTGAATGTGGCAATAATTATTGTGGAGATGTTAACCTGAGTTTATTCTGCTTTTGTCTAATTTAGCTGGATGGATTGGGAATGATGCGATCTCCCCTATCATTGGTGCACATGATCCGTACTACCACGTGTTTGGACGGGTGGGTTTCCTCATTAATGAGTATATGATTATCTCTCCCTCTCTAATATCATGATTTGCTGTGGTTTTTGCATGTGCATGTGTCATGTTATTTACTCAAGTAATTTTCATCTTTCAGGAGCTAAATCATCTCCGCGCTGCTGCTGTTCTGATGACTTTTATAATGGTTGTTTCCATCCTTACATCAATTGCCATAGTCCACCGCATCCTTATGGCTACATCTGTCCTCAAGGCTAGTATATATCTAACTCAAACTAAAATATAATAATGAATAAATGATTTCTAGAAACTTATGAGTTATGGAAGACTCACAATCGTAGGCCCATTCAATGGTAATGCAGATTTTAGTGCTCCAACCTCAATAACTTATAATCTGGTAAATCTAATTGAGGGAAGTTTTGCAGATGTATTTGCATTTTAATTGTGGTCCATTCCTGAACTAGATTATAGTGATACTGCCAACCAGATCTCAGCTTAATTCTTATTCTTTCGCTGGGAACTTATAAATGCAATTATGCATTGCCCGTGCAAGTGTTAGGAATGCCTGATTGTTAAAACACCTTTCTGGACTGGATTACCTTTCAGCTCATCTGCACCTTGGATTCCACTGAATTGTGGTGCCAAATCAAGATATACCACTACTATCAACTACTAGACTACCAATATATGCTCAATAGATGTACAGCACTTGGATGATCAATAATTCTAAATCACAGGACTATCTAGTACCTTGAAATCCGTACTCTAGAATTAGAAAATTTCCCAGGATTGCTTCTTTTGCAGATGGTGTGCCTGAGCATATGAAAAAATTTCTTTTTTCTTTGTTGAAAAGTGAGAATACCACTTTCTCAATAGTCTAATTGTGATGAGCTATATCTTCAGGCACAATTTGGTATTCATTATTGATCAACCACAGAATAGGTTGATGCAATTCTGAATGAATGAAGTACTCTTTTAATCTGTATGCAGGTTGCTGCAAAGGTCATAGGAGAAGTTCAAGCACTCATAATCTTTCCAGTGATGCCATATGCTATCCTTGGAATCTTTTATATGTTCTGGTTTGCAGCTGCATTCTATTTGTTTAGTTCCGGCCAGATTGTCCAGAACAATTGCAACTCCAATTGCTGTGCATATGATCTTGTATCAAAAAGGGTCAACTGTGATCGTTGCTGTGGTTATAGCATCCATTATACTCCCCACATATCAATTGCAATTTTTTTCCACCTATTTGGTTGTTACTGGGCCACCCAATTCTTTATAGCTTGCTCTTCAACTGTTATTGCGGGTTCTGTTGCCTCCTATTATTGGGCTCGTGGTGAGACATCGGTAAGACACTACATCATACGTCTAGTATTGAAAATTATGCAAGAATTGATTATGTGAATTCATCATATCCATGAAATGCTTGCGTTATATGCTTTTGATGGGATGGTCTCATTCTGACACAACCTTACTGCGACCACTCTGGACTTGATTGCTTTTAGTATCCATAGGAATAGTTTCTTTATGTTTGCATAATAATAAATCATTTGCTGATCAACAAAAGCTGCAATTGTCAGTTACCTATGGGTACATTACCTACATTGTATTCCAGTTTGGATATGGAGAGAAGTGGGATGCAGACTAACTGGTGCTTCTAGATATTTTTTACTTCATCTGTTTTATTGTATGAATGAATTTGGACCTCTACACTGAATTTTCCCACCTTACTATTCCATGGATTTCAACTATTGTATGTATGCCATGTATACTCTTTCCCTATGTGCATTCAGAAGCACTTGTGGATCTCAGATACTTTGTATGTGCAAGTTGTACTGATTGACTATTGAAATACTCATTAGGTACTACACAGTAGCTTTCTTTATTCAGATTGAATTCCTGCTGTTACACTACTCTGTTACATTCATAGTGAAGTTCCTGCCCTTTGGGTGGCCTGATGACTGAATTTGTGTGTTAGCTTTTTCCATCGAAAGTGAAGCACTTGTGGCAGCTCTGAAAGTTGAGGTAGTATGTTGACTGCCTATGGGCCAAAAAATCTGGACTTGTTTGCATGCATATGACAGATTCTGTTCATTAGTTAACTAATCTAGATGTACTTATAATCAATATTTTGCAAATTATGTTACCTGAGCAGAATTTTTTAAGCTGTTTATTTTTCACAATGCAGCCAGAGATTCCATTCCTACCTGTTTTTTCCTCTATGAAGCAGCTTATACGGTACAGCCTTGGTTCTGTGGCTCTTGGCTCCCTGGTGTTGTCATTTGTGGAATCTGTTCGCTTCATACTTGAGTCAATTCGTCGCAAACTGAAAGTTGCTAACACTACTCCTGAAACCTGTATGGGAAGGACAGCATATCACACTTCTCGGTTTTGTTTTCAATGTATTGAGTGGATTATAAGATCTGTGAACCGCAATGCTTATATAATGGTAAGGTTCAAAACTATCAATTTCTCATATCATGTCTTGCATGGCTGCTTGGGTACATTTTGTAAGATATGCCCTGTTAAGTCACGGTAATCTAATATGGCAATGGGACTTGCCATTTGCAGTACAGTCTCCAATTATGTCCTTATTGAAGGGTGAATAAGGATACCCATTGTTGTTCCAAAGACTTTACCTGCTTTATTTATTTAAAAAACTCCGGAATGGAATCAGTTGTTTTCACTTATTGGCAGTCACACAATTGTCACCATGTCATTATACATTTCCTTACTCCCAGAATTTATTTCAGGACTCATTGTCTGTTCAAGCATGGTTCTTTCATTGATCCGTATGCTATTTTCTTCTTTTCTTCTTTTACCTTTTGAATTTCACTGTTTATCCATTGTTTTCATGACTTCTGCAGATAGCTATAACAGGTAAAAGCTTCTGCAGAGCTTCTGCAATTGCAACTGAATTGATCATCAGCAACATCCTTAGAATAGGGAGGGTGAATGTGATTGGAGATGTCATTCTATATCTTGGAAAGTTATGTGTCAGCCTCTCAAGTGCACTTTTTGCTTTCCTGATGTTGGATACCCACAAATATAGATCGGCTCATAACAAGATTTCCTCCCCACTGCTTCCTGTGCTGGTATGTGCTTTAATTCCAAGCCAGACATCTAGATATTCAAATAGTTGCATGCACAATATCTTTCCTCGGTACTTTTTCCATGCTATAGAAACCAGTGATTCAAAATGTCTTTATTTTGTGTGTTTCTGTACGTGTGCAGGTCTGCTGGGCCCTCGGTTACGTTGTTGCGACTCTCTTCTTCGCTGTGGTGGAGATGTCAATTGATGCTATCATTCTTTCATTCTGTCAGGATTCTGAGGAGCACCAGGGGACAGCACAATATGCTCCTCCTCTTCTGATGGAGACACTGGGTGATCAAAATGAGATGCAGAGACTTACTCAATGAAACATCCTAATGTATAAGTTGCTTATGTCGCAGTTGCTCAGTAGAATTTGATAATCTAGTCAATATTACTTGGTGAATGAACTTGGAAAGTAAAGGAAAAAGTCGCCAGTGCCGTTTCTATTTATTGTCCTTACTATTAGTATTTTGTTTTGTTCTCCCACGTCTTGGACTTGGGAGGCTGCCCACTTCAGTTTCCGCCTCTAAAAACCGCAAATTGCTCGGAGGAGGCTTTGCCAAAAACATCAAAGAACATTTTGGAGGCATACGAGGTACTCTTAATAATGTCTTGGAGAGGAGATTTAGTTTTGATTGATATTAGAGGATATCTTTCTACCATGGAACTAAAATAAAAATAAAAATAATATCTTTTTGTAAAATATCAGTAAAGGGTGCTCTTGTACCAGTTTGAGTGTCAATTAACACCGTATCTTTTTCAAATAAATAAAAACTTCAAAATCTTTATAAATAATATTTTTTTAAAGAGAGAATTACTTTCAAAAGTGTTAATACTGTCACTGTGTTTTTAAAAATTACTCTTTATATTTTACTATTTATTTATATAATTGATACATTTTTATAGAGAGAGAACTTAGTGAAAAATAAAAATATTACAAAACCAATGAAATCAATGCAGTCTGTTACACCTCTACAATCATATTCAGGGATATTTGAGCTTTCGTGCTAAAACATCAATTTTGTGTCGACCGGTATATAGTGTATAAACTGTAATTTCTGAGAAATAATAATTAAAAAGATAAAAGTAAGGTGTTACTGCATTTAATTGTCGAGAAAGTGAAATAATATATATATATTTTTTTAAATCAAACGGTGGAGCTTAGGGTTCTTTTCACGAGAAATTCCCTTTCTCCAGCCACTTGCTAACCTAAACAGGCCTCATAGTCAAGGTTACCTACTTTTGGAAGATAAACACAATTTGACCATTATGACAAGGCAGACTAGAGTTTCTTTACTTTTTCGTTTTGCTTACTGAATGCCACGTTAGAGTTGAGCAATGACTGTCATGGTTTTCAAAGTTGCCGGCTGGTTTTTATTCTTAATCAACAAGCTGATCCTAAGTTCCAACGACTGACACAAACAACCATGCTTGGCTTTCTACTTCCTCCAAGGTACTCTTTGTAATAATTTATAACCCACCGTGTTTTATTCTTATAACATCATGTAAAGTTTGAAACTTGATTGTGCAGTGTAGAAAGTAGTTGCAATTTTTCCAAGTTCAATCTTTCCTTGCTTTTCTTTTTCGGGTTTTGTTGATACTCTTGTTATTCATTGATTTTATGCATTTGGGTCTACAAGATAATGTCATCATCTAAGCTTTCAAGCTAAATACTGTTCTTTCGTCCTTGTGATGATAGAGGAAGAAAAGTTTTGTATTCCTTTTGTTGATTGCTCTTTATTACTAGCATTTAATCTCTCATTAAGACCCCAAAGTCTTAATCTTGCCATTAAGAATTCTACCTTTTGGCTGGTTAGGTATTGGTTGTGCTTGCCGTTGCTAAAAAATTCACACTTTTGAAAGGTATGGGGAGTTTTCTCTTCAAGACTGTAAGCGATTATTATGCTTATTTGGAATTAACAGGGTTCTTGAGTAGCTGGGTTAAACTTGATACAAACTAAACAACCGTTGATGAACGTTACCCTTCCTTCCCAATTGACCTGCTTACTTTCCTGTTTCTCTCTGCTGCCAAGAACATAAAAAGCAAAGCAAAGCAAAGCTAAGCAGATAAAAAAATGTCTGATTATTTGTCTGAAGATTTGATACAAGAGATCCTCTACAAACTCCCCATAAAATCCCTGTTGCGATGCACAAGTTTGTGCAAGTCCTGGAACTCCATCATAAAGAGCCCAACCTTCATTTTCAAGCATCTTCAATATACAATTTCATCAACTGATCGTCAAAATCTTTTCCTACTTCGACTCTGTTCAAGGGAGAGAGAAGAGCAGTACTCTCTCCGTCTTGATGACCAGGATTTCAATGAGCACATGCAACTTCATTTCCCATTCAAGAGCTCCGAATCATATTTTCGTGTCATCGGTTCTTGCAATGGCTTAATTTGCCTTGCAAATATTTTCCGAAGTCTTATAGTATCCTTCATTCTTTGGAATCCATTGATACAAAAATACGTGATTGTCAAACCTAGAATCCTGGGTACTGTATACTCCTTTGTTGGATTCGGCTATGATTCCCGTGCTAATGACTACAAGTTGATAAGGATGGTCAGTTTTCGGAAGTCAAAGTTTCGCAGCGAAAATTTCCCAGAAATAGCGCTTTACTCACTTAATGAGGGTTCATGGAGGGGTATTCCACAGACAGGACCATTGAGATATGACACTGATCAGCTTGTTTCATCGGCATTTCTGAATGGAGTTGTTCATTGGATTGCTTATCGGGCAGACCAACATGAAGGGATTTCTAATGTGGTTTTGGGGTTTGATATGAGTGATGAGGTTTTTCTTGAGATTGCGTTGCCTAGTTGTTTGGCTAATGTGAGGCCCTCATGTTTGTCCCTTATGGTATATAAAGAATCTTCCATCTCTGTATGCCAGGCTAGCTTTTTGTCTTCTGTTCAGTTCCATATATGGGTGATGAAGGAGTATGGTGTGGTGGAGTCATGGACCAAATTGGTATTGACTCTTGCTGCACAAGGGGAGGGTGTTCCCAGAGCATTGGGAATTAGGAAGGAGGAACTTTTAATGGAGAAGAAGCGTGGCTGGATAGTTTCCGGTGACCTGGAGAGCCAGCTAGTTCGGGATCTTCGAATTTGGGGAGAACCTTCCCGTACCTTCCTTGGTTCCTATTTGGAGAGCCTAGTTTTACTTGACAAAAGTAATGCAACAAGCTATGGATATAATTCAAGTGGTTTGGATGCATATTGATGATTGAACTGATAATGCGAAGCTATACGTCAATGGGAAGCAAGCCAAACTGGAGGAACTATACGGCTAGTGCTTTTACTTGAATTTGCACCACATATATGCATTATAGCCTGGTCTCATGTATTGGAATTCAATTGCTTGTTGCTGCTATCTCTTACCTCTAATAAGTTTCTTTGATTATAGAGTTTTTTTTTTTTTTTGACATTTATTTCAATGAATGAGATTTGATAGCTTAATACTTTTTAGGGTTGGGATGATTATTTGATGTCAAAGTTTTGATCAAAGTGGTCACGGTTTAAATCTTATTATTTTATTTTATTTAATAAAAATTAAGCATAAGATAATGTGAGTTTATATAACTTTCAAACCCAAAGAACTTTAATTTAAGCGAAGGTGAGAGTGTATTATAGAATAACATAAATCATGTCTTGAGATTTTATCTGACAACTTAAATTTTTAAATTAAAATAATTTTTTAATAATATTTTTACCGAAAAACATGAATGGTCCGTCCATTGAAATCTCCTTTCACACGCGCGCACACACACAGATATATATATATTTTTGTGTTAAAGAATTATCATAAAAGGGAGAGATTATCTTGAAATGTATTTGCCAACCTATTTTCTTCCTGTAAAGCAATGCTTCATGAGCACCATGAATAGCACTTGTTATGACACAATTTAAAATGCGACCAAGTAGATTTAATACAAATTCTGCCTAGATATTTTTTATTTGCCACATTTTAAAGGAATTTACACCACCACCATCATCTTCATCACCATCCAATGGCACCATTGTAGCATTTCCAGTAACAGCTTTCTAAAAATCCTCGTCTTTGAATGGGATCTACATCTATATCCTTCGAATTTTCTTATCAAAGTCAGATGACAAAACCCACACCTAAACTACTACCAAACACCTGAAAACAGCAGTCATCAAGGTTATGGCTTTTATATCATTGGAAGAGGGGGGAAATAAAACAGCAGTCATCATGTGAATAGTGAAAACAATTTCTTTTTTTTTTAATTTTCAAACTTTTTTTCTTTCAATCATACCCTTCTATAATCGTATTTGAATAAATCAGGCTTGAAATTATAGTAAAACTACATAATTTAAAGATAGAGGACTAAAATGTAAAATATGAAGAAAATATATGACTTACTACACATTGTTTGTAATTTTTATTTTGGTCTAAAAGTTTATTTTTCTATTTTTTAGTCCTTGAGCTAGAGAGAGGAGATAGAAACTTATTTGAAAATAATGAGAAAAAAGAAAGTGATTGATTCACACTAATTTTGGCCATGAAAAAAGTTGATATTGATGGCAAATGAGTCCATCCAATGAAAGTAGTTTCATTGTGTTTCAAAAGTTCACTAGAAAATATATGACTAATTACACATTACTCACAATTTTTATTTTTTTCTAAAAGTTTATTTTCTCAATTTTTTAATCCCAAAGCTAGAGAGGCATGAAAACAACAAGAAAAGAGAAAGTGATTGGTTGATATCGATTCTAGCTCTAAAAAAAATCAATTTTAATATCAAATAATTTCATTCAACAAAAAAAATTCTATTATAGTGTTGTTCGGCCTTTACCTTGCCTATATTAGTAGATGTGGGCTCAAAAAGTTTTATTAATTTGGGTAGATTTTTGTTTTTTAACCCATTTTTAAGTTATTTAATACTATAAATGAGTTTATTTAGGTTTTTACGGTGTTTTTTTTTTTAAGTAAAAAATAGGTGAAAATAGAATTTGTGATTAAAAAAAAAAGTCATCTCTATTGATTTTCAGCCGCCTGTTGATTAAATTCTAGGAAAAAGATGATAAAAAACCTTATTGGTTTCTTTTTCTGTCCCATATTGATGAAGTCGTGGAAAAATTTTACAAA
>Ga0325410_1008072_pt1 | contig 11424 bp, 10 predicted proteins | sample PopdelMetagenome_16_FD_206182 | JGI IMG/M metagenome (GOLD analysis project Ga0325410, IMG submission 206182) | Populus deltoides microbial communities from Bellville, Georgia, United States - Xylem-PdIQD-R3 | ecosystem: Host-associated > Plants > Phyllosphere > Stem > Wood/Secondary xylem... | reverse complement strand
GTTGATTTGATAGTCATTCTCTTATAAGCTGTATGCTGTATGTTCTGATGCCCAAGCTTTAGCTATTATGAATATTCTGAGTTTATTATTTTGCTCTGTGATTACCTTTTTCTTTACCTCTTGATTCAATGTAGGATGTGGAAGGTATGATGTCAATATCTGTTGAAGCAGCAGAGGCACGAGATTCATTGAGTGATGATAGAGAAATTGTTAATACTTATGAGGTAAAGCTGAATTCTTTATCTTGTCAAGTTCTAAGTTGAATATTTCTCATGTGTGTCCAGTTGTATCTTGGTTGATGACTTTTTGTTGTTAATTTCTCAGAGGTTAACTGCACTTGATGGGAAGCGAAGGTTTGCATTAGCAGCTGCTGGATCTCACAAAGAGGAGGTTGGCAGATTAAGGTATGGATCTTCCCTTTCAAGTTAATTTTGATGTAGCACAACAAATTACTAATATTAAAGGGAAGATAAATAGCAATTTAAGTGCTGGCTTGGCTATGATTACCTTTACATTTGATCAACGGTTGCATGGTGCTGATATAAATTACATGTAGTTATACATAATATTTAGAGTGTCAAAGAAATATCGTTTAACCCCTTGTGATGCCAGCCTTTGAATTGTACCAAGGAGACCAGAATTTGATGACAACCTCATTACCATTTCCCTAAAATAACTTTTTCCCAACAACTTTTCCTTGAACAAAAATGCTAATATTTGGCACTTTGGCTTTGCCTCAACCCAGAAGTTTTGTCTTGCCTGGTGGTAATTTTGATGCACTTGTGGTGCATCTCCATGTCTTGGAATTTCTTTTTTGTTACTTGTAAAGACAAATAGTTTGAGTTGAATTGCACTATACTGCAAAAGCTCGATGTCCTAGCAGCACAAATGGCCCAGAAATGTTTAAGATGAAAATGAAAGAGATGGATGACGGTAAAGATGAAGGCAGAACCTTTATAGTTGACATATTTCTTCTCTCTATATCTGTGCATGATTTTTGTAGCTTGAGGTTCAATGACTTTCTTATGTTTTATGTGCAATGGCCAGAGAATATTTTGAAGATGTAGATCAGACATGGGAAACCTTTGAAAAGACTTTATGGGGACACGTTTCCAACTTCTTTAAGCTTTCTAAAGAAAGGTATACTCTTTATTTTCTATCAAAGTGTGTGATAATGTGCATATGAATACTTTTTCCTAATTCTTGGGGCCACATTGTGACAAGGCTCTTACCGATGTTCTCTCTCTCATTCTACCTGCATAAATTGTATGCTTAATGTGAGAAATCAATCAAAACAGTGTTGTGTAAATGTTTTATGGGAGGTGTTAGTGATTAGTGTGCCTTCTGATTATTATTTTGCAAAAGCAACCCTTAACAACCTTTTCTCCCAAGAGAAAGAAACACCACCCCAACAATCAACTAGGAGCATTGAGGTTGTTTTGAAGTAAGTTATGTCATTTTCTAAGAAAATGCCTCATTCCTTGATGGAAGCCTTTTGCTCATCGGGTTGAAACATGTTAACTAAAGCCACTCCCCTTTAGTAGAGTAGGGGTCTCAGTTCGTTATGGGATCTGGTCTTGGGGGATGGAATTTGCCACCAAAAGTCTCCAAAGAACCAAAACTGAAAATGTTATCTATGGCAAATGGAACCCATTCTCCTGATATTACCACATTGTCTATTTATAGGCATTCAGTCTCAAAAGGCAACCTCAAAAGGCTAAAATTACAGAAGCTAGCGTTATGTAGTTGATTCTATTGGTACGAGAAGCAAATGTCATTTTGCCTGCTCATTAAAAAATGTCAAAATGTTTGTTGAGCAGACAGACATATGCATAAGAGAGAACTGAGTAACTGGGGCTGAAATTCTTTTACTCAGGGCTGAAATTCTTTTACTCGATTCCCGAGCTTCATGGTATCCTGGAAATGTCAAAATGTTTGTTGATTAGACAGACATGTGCATAAGAGGGAACTGAGTAACTGGGGCTGAAATTCTTTTTTCTCATTTCCTGAGCTTCATGGTATCTTGGAAATATGAAGCCCAACAATTTTTCTTGTGAATGTATTTAGATTTTTTGTACAATAAAATGCTCCAATTATAATTTTCAATCATTAGTTCTACTACTCTGTGCAAAAGTAACACAGTATATATATTCTTTATCGACCTTGTGATTCTTTTTTCCATGCTCAACTCTAATAACTATGCTTTTGCTTTCTACTTTGGCAGCCCACAAACGCTGGTTCGTGCTTTAAGGTACGTTTCTGACAAGCCTTCCAGGCTTCTCTCTTTTGTAATTAGGCTGCTGCATATCCTCAAAATGTTCTCGCTTTCATGTTGTTAAAGTAGTACTCATCTATTAGTGTCATAATAATAGTAACTTGTTGAAGGTTCCAATGATTATGAGGTTTGTCTCATTTGAGATGATGATAGGAGATCTAGGTAATTAGAGATAGCATTCTGTTTGTAACAGAATCCTTGCTATGATAAAAGAGTCCTTTTTGTCTGCTCTAATGCGACTAGCATGATGACTAGCATGATAAAGAGAGACATCATACTGTTAGTACTTCAGTTATGGTTTGATTTGGCATTTGATTCAACAAATGATGGTAAAAATATAAAAAGCAAAAGATCATATCCAGCATGTTGAAAATTTATGACATGCACTTTTGTCTTAATTCACTATAGACCTGAAACGCTACTCCATCCCTTTTCCCCTCTCTAGGGTTGTGGAAATGCAAGAAATTCTTGATGAACAAGTTGCTGAGGAGGCAGCTGAGGCTGAGGGAGGTGGTGCAATGGCAACAGTTGCAAATCCTCGCAGATCTGCCAAGTAACTAGAGTCTTACCTATTTGTGTCTTTATTTCGCTTGAACTCTGAATTACGTTTTTCATCAGTGATTTTGTCTATTGCCATTTCATGCTTCATTGCACCTTTAATCCACAAAGGGAAATCACTAACAGAAAGTTTACTTGTGGATCACAGAAAATCTACCACCACAGCAGTTTCTTCCAAAAACCCCATGCAACAGAAGTTGAAGATTCAGGGTAAAGGGTTTAAGGATAAATGTTATGAGAGTATAAGAAAGGCAGTTGAAGGACGGTTTAACAAGCTACTGACAGAGGTGTGCATCTTTTGATTAATCTTCTACTCGATATAAATATTTGCTTCTGGTGTTTTATATTATTGATAATGGTATTTGTTCATCAGCTTGTATTTGAAGACCTCAAAGCTGCCTTAGAAGAAGCACGAACAGTACGTACACTATTTACTTTTCCCTGGTCTTTGAGATTTGATATTTTTATACACTGTAACTTTTTATCTAAGTTCCATGATTTTCATTTGGTACATGAAGGTCATGACTAAATAGTCATGAGATGATTTTGGAGATATCATAAAGCTCTCATATGAAATTTGAAAAAATCTGAACTGGGGAAAGGATTGGTTCCCATCGCAGCAGTTTGTCTGTGTGGGCGAGCATGTGCATGTGATTGCCTTTGTTCTTCTGGTTGTGCATGTTTCCACCATTATGCTGGGAGTTGATAAATTGTTTATTTTATTTGAAAGAGAAATCAAACATAGTTTCTTGCCTTTTAGGATTTCATGTTTGCCATATTGTTTACTTGTTTTAATGTGCTTATGTGGCTGTTTTTAGCATTGCTTTGCTTGTAAACGAATTTTAGTTTATAATCTATCAGGAAGCTGTCAATGCTGAAACATTCATAATCGATCAATGATTTTCCTTATGTTGCGTTTTCGTTTTCTTTTTTTGACTTTTAGATCGGTGAAGAGCTTGGTGATATATATGACTATGTGGCCCCATGTTTTCCCCCACGGTAAGTTATACAGGGCTTTTGTTCAGGATTTATTTTATTATATTTGTGATATTAGGGTTACTTAATTAATCTAGGGTCATGTGATTACCATGTGACTTTATACAGTATTTCCTAAGTAGTTCTACTTGAGGATTAAGACTTGGAATCCTTTTTTTCCTACACAAGGATACGATGCTTAAACTATTATAGATAGACTGCTAGGTTATTCAGAAAATTAGTTCTTTGTTATTTTATCAATATATTCAGATTCTAGAGGTTTCTTGTGAACCCTAAATTCTATTATCTTGTTCTAACTTCAATTCTATCCTAGTTTTAGCCATTATTCTGCTGTAATTTCTGTTTTCTACTGCTTCACTCTTCCCACACTACGTCAAATTGGTACCAAAGCAAATGATCCTCAAAATTGTGTTGGGGTTTCAATCCTTTGACCATTGTCCGCGGTATTAGAGGATGTAGGTGGAGAAATCAAGATCAGCAAAATCAAGATCAGCAAACAATGTTGTTTTAAGGTTTCCCTTAACAAAACAAATAACTTTAAGAAGAGTAGAAAGAAGAGAGAATGAGAAGAATTAGAGAGAATGCAATTCTACATCAAACTGTAATTTTCTTATTGCCTGCCTCAAGCTTCTGTACAAACTTCTTCTGTACAAGGATTGAACTTCTAACTAACTTGCAACCAACTGCTAACTAACTGATTACTGACTGACTGACTAATTAACTAACTTTAGCCACATGTAATCCATTGGTTCTGCTGCAAAGTTAGTTACAATGACAGTTGCCATCCCTGCTAATGCACTTCTGCTAAACCTTCTCTTCTGGCTTGTCAATCTTTAATCTTGCTTGTTGCCCATGCTAATAATCACTCATATCACTAGAACTCGTAACATATTGGTTGAGATAAGTTGTATAATTGAACATTTGTTGCGTGCTATTGACGCTTGCAACAAAAGGAACTAGGGGGACCCTGAATGGAGATTTCAAGCTTGGTGCTATTTTTTCTCAGTGTATTATGCTCCAATAGTCTCCCTAAATGACACATTCATTTGCTATCTATTAGTAACAAATATATGTGAAAAAGGTTGCTTGTAAGATTCCTTTTGGTTGTAATCTGGTCCTTCGAGTCAGCTTAAGTTTTGATTGGATGGCCTAATTTGGAAGTTATGTCTTTATTGGAGAGTATGATGACTTAGATCACACACTTCATTATCTGGTAATGTGTAAATTTTCTTGATTGACATTAGCACGTCTAAGAAACTGCTTTGCCTTGGACTCTGAAGAGTTTTTTATTGCATTAATGCATACTACTATTTTTTGCCTAGAAACCTTCTCTGGAGCAGAGCATCATCTTCTTGAAATAGGTTGGTCTAAGGGTTTTCTTTGGTATATTAAGTTGATCTTTGATGTTTTGCAGATATGAAATATTCCAACTCATGGTAAACCTTTATACAGAGAGGTTTACTCAGATGCTCAGATTGTTGAGCGACAGGGCAAATGAGTTATCAAATATAGAGATTTTAAAGGTATTCACCTGGTTGATAATGTGTTTGAACAACTCATTTTGTACTTATAAGAGCATGATATTGGAGGATGACCATTCTCCCACTGTGCAGTGCTTCATAACTTCCTTAATATAATACTATGTTCTTCTATGGGAAAAAAGACTTTCTTTTCCCCGGGTCTCATTTGTTTTCACATTAGGGTAACATTTGATGATTTCTTTCATGTAGATTGAGTGGTGTGTAATTTTGATTGCTTACAACTAGGTAACTGGTTGGGTAGTTGAATATCAAGATAATTTGGTTGGACTCGGTGTTGATGAGTCACTTGCTCAAGTTTGTTCTGAGAGTGGAGCCATGGATCCCCTCATGAATTCATATGTTGAGAGAATGCAAGCTACAACAAGGGTAATTATATGATATCCCATAGCTCTGCAATGCTATTATGTATGGAATATGTTTATTATTCGGCTTTCACCTTTTCTATTTCTCATAGCTGTTGGTTTTGCTCATGCTTTGTAGAAATGGTACTTGAATATCCTAGAAGCTGATAAGGTACAGCCACCAAAGAAAACAGATGATGGAAAGCTATATACTCCAGCTGCTGTTGATCTGTTTAGGATCCTTGGGGAGCAAGTTCAGATTGTTAGGGATAATAGCACAGATGTCATGCTATACAGGATCTCGTTGGCTATAATTCAGGCAAGTGTAGATAAATTCTGCTGAAATAAACAACATTTTTGTTTAATTTAAGTGTAAAAATTGGAAGAGAGTTTGACTGTATTTTGAAGAATATGGTAATACAAGGAACAATCATGTTCACTTTAATCACTTTTTAGCTTGTTTTACCTGACCCTTTCTTCTTTGCCTTGATAATTGGATGACTCCTGGCATCATAAGGATGACTTTTTATTGTAATTTTGTGCAGTAGCATCTAGTTGAGTGTGTTATTTATGCTTCATGCTAGTAGTGCTTAAGTCTGTCTTCCGTCTTTAGTTTCTGACCACGTGCTTGGTGTTGTTTTCTGTTTCTAATGATTAAAATTTCTTTCACTTGTGTTTTATAGGTGATGATAGATTTTCAAGCTGCTGAAAGGAAGAGGCTTGAGGAACCTGCTTCAGAAATTGGTCTGGAACCTTTATGCGCAATGGTTTGTGTACTTTTGTATATGCGTTTTATGCAAGTAATTTATCATGTTTGGGTGTTAAATTCTATTTTGTTAGCTACTTGTTTTTTCTATGAAAATAACAAACAGATAAATAACAATCTGCGCTGCTATGACCTTGCAATGGAGTTGAGTAACAGCACCATGGAAGCCCTACCACAAAACTATGCTGAGCAGGTTACTTATATGATTACTTTTATTTGCTTCTGTTTCAATTCATCAGTTTTTCTTATAGTTAAAATGATCACAGTGCTGATGGAAACAACTTGTTTGTCTGAGGTTGGGAAAATTGGAAAGAAGTTAAAAACTTAGTGGGAATAAAGGAGAGGTTGGAGGGAAGGACTACCTTCTCTTCTGTTGCTGGGGTAATGAAAGGAAGGACTAAATACATTTTTTTTCTGACAAAAGGAACGCGTATTGCATAAAAAATTATTTCTTCAGAAAGGGAAAATATAGAAAAGATTAAAAGATTCTCTATTCCTCTAAACCTGTCCATTTGATAGTGAGTGAAATTGACAGGTCTAGGAGGAAGCAGCATCCCATATTCTTCTTGTTCCTTCCACTCTAATCAAAGGAGGGAAGCTTTCCTTCCTGCCTTTTTCCTTGCCTGAGCTTTTAATTGATTAGTTTGTTGCGTGCAATCTTTTCATATTCATATTACCTATTCTGTGAGTCATGGCTGAAGGTCTGAGAGAAAGTCATTCTAACCTAAGTGATTTACCTGTTACTTCATGAACCTGGCTAGGCATGCCAACTTCCAGAAAAGAAAAGGCAACAGTGGTTGTGATAGGTACCCTGACAAAGATGTAACTGTTCTTTGTAACGGCTTGCCTATTTTTACTTCCACTTCAGGACAGCTTCTACGAGTTTTCTTATATTTGGGTGGTATTTTTTTGTTTCATTTTTCCTGTTTCCCTTTTCACTCTGGTCAGTATGAGTGTGTTTGTGTGCACCAATGTGTAGACTACAGCAAATAAACACCTACTAATCACAGCATTATATTTAATGCTGCTTAAAGAAATTGGTTTTTGCATTATTGTGATCCCACTTTAATAGGTAATTAAATATATATCATAAGTTAAATGTCTCAAATCTTTGCCAAGATTTTCAGTTGCATTACTTTATGATATGCTTCAGAACCACTATGCTAATTGCATAGTTGAAATACAATATGTAGGCTTTTTTTTTCCCCTTATGAAATCCATTATCCTTGTCACTTTCACAGGTTAACTTTGAAGATACTTGCAAAGGTTTCCTAGAGGTTGCAAAGGTATAAACAAATAACGACAGTGGTTCTGCCTTTCTCTCTGCCTCTTTTGTTATATTCCAGTATCCTTCAAACTTCTTATTGACCATGTATGATATCTTTTTTCATATGGAATCCAAGCTATATGCTATATCTCCATTATATGTGATGGTTTGATGAAATCAAGTACAGACCTACCTAATCTATCCGTCCTTTACTTTTCTGAACTTTGGCTTTGCTTGTTTCAAGTGTTCAGCTTGAAGCAGAAATCCTTCATCGATTAATTAGTTATTGCTTGTTATTTTTTTTTATAGATAAAAGTCTTCTGGGTGATGATTGATCTTTTGTGTGCTTGTTGATTTGGATTTGTAAACAGTAGGGATGGAAAGTTTAGAACTTCTGTGCATTGATGAAGAATGTACAACGGTAGTAATGGGGAGAGTCATTTTATTCTTTTAATGGATTGTACTTCCTTTGGTAACATCTACACTGTTGCAGATAGGATAACGATCAATTATAGGAAACCTGAATTGTGTATGCACATGTGTTCATACTTTTTGTTATGATGGCTGCTAAGTTCCAACGGCATCATCTAGCATGGAGTTTGTTCACTGCAAATGGCTATTTTCTTCCACAATCCTGATGTTTTTATTGCTATAGCTAGTGGCCTTGCTTAGCATACATTAGCATTTTTATTGGCATTCCTGCACAAATATGATATCATTAAATAAATGTTTAGTCTATCTGCTGATGGCAGGAAGCTGTACATCAAACTGTTAGGGTTATCTTTGAAGATCCTGGTGTGCAGGAGTTAATTGTCAAGCTTTATCATAAAGGTAAAGTAATGTTCAGCTTTACCATGCTCTATAATGTCATCTTGGTTAACTCTTAACATGTCATTTATGCTATCTGTGTTAAATAATTTGTACCAAGCTGACAAAATTCAAGTGCATATTAACAGGCCAATGCAATCACAATATCTAATCACTGTGATGTGGGCCTGCATAATAGCTTTTCACGACTACGTATTTTAGAAGGAAATATAGAGTTTAATTTTAACATTTTAGTTGCCTCATGTTTCTTACTTTAATTAAGACTGCCATATTCTATATGTTTGGATGCCTATAATTAAACAATTTATGCAGACATACAATTTTAATGTTAAATTATTGATGCTGCCCTAATGAAAGAATCTATTTCATTAGGGCATGATGCTACCCTGGGAGTACACCGCAAATAGAGAAAATATCTCTACTGAAAGAATCTACTTCTTGTGAAAAATAATATGTGCCTATCTTGAAATGTTAGTGAAATGGTTTAAGTTTAACTACTGAAAGAGCTTATGTTGATTTTCGTAGAATATTTTTCAGATATGTTGAAAGATATTGATTCAATTAATTTTCTTAATGCATTTGATCTATCAAATATTACCTCTAAGCATTTACCTTATGTTTCAGAGTGGTCTGAAGGACAGGTCACGGAGTACCTAGTTGCTACATTTGGTGATTATTTTACAGATGTAAAGATGTAAGTTTGCTCTTTTGTCAGTGTTTCTTCTTCTGAGTTCTGCCTTTTGGGTTGCATCTTGTGGGATGCATTGCACTATAGGTACAAGTGATGCTTAGGTACATTATAGCAAATTAACTTCATAGATCCCACATACAAGTCATTTTAGTTCATGCTGTATTGCAGCTAAAGGTACATTATAAGCTTCATTTGTTTGTTGTAGGGGCTTCTCAGGTAAACATTTTCTTTTTACTACACATTTCTGGGGGAAAGACTTGATTTTTCCAAGGGAAGTCCCAACTTCTATAGCCAAGGCCACTTAATTACATGGCAAATTGAATTTTGCATGTAGCCTGGGATCAGAAGCTTGGGTTTCAGCCTGCTATTGTTAGGAGAAGGGTTAGAGGAATATCACAGGGTTTCAGCCCGCTACCATTTCTTATTTGTTTAGAGAGATTCTGGGAAAATTTTGAAGGACTTTGCACTAACACATTAGCTATACCCATGTGATTAGGTTATTGAAATTAGGTTTTCCTCTTAGTCTGGAAGTTGTTATCTCAACATCTAAGACATCAATTGGTGTGTAAATTAGTTTATCTACTGGAAACTACATATTTTCTTGCACCCACATGCATCGTTATTGTTCTTGTATCTGTAGGTTAAACAAGAAAAGTTGTTCTTATTTGTTTTCTTTTTGTTACCTCAGGTATATTGAAGAAAGATCATTTAGGAGGTTTGTTGAAGCTTGTCTTGAGGAAACAATGGTGGTTTACGTTGATCACCTTCTGACTCAGGTTTTATTTCAAATATAAAGTTGAACCTTCTATTTTCTTGGAAGATACGCCTGCATGTATTCTCCCCGTGTCTATTTCAATTTTAAATTTACTTAATCTTTAATTTGTTGTGATTATTGCAGAGAAACTACATAAAGGAAGAGACAATAGAACGGATGAGGCTAGATGAAGAGGTTATTATGGACTTCTTCAGGGAGTATATCACAGTGTCTGTAAGTGGCTAGATGAAAGAGGTTATGTAGAAACTTGTTTGAATTATTCTATGTTTAGTATATTCGCAAGTAATTCTGTTGAGATAAACAGTTCTTGTATCATCTTTTTGTTCTTTATTAATATTTGATCAATTGACCTTTGCTTCAGAAAGTAGAAAGTAGAGTCCGGATACTGAGTGATTTGAGAGAACTTGCTTCAGCAGAGAGTTTGGATTCCTTCACTCTCATCTATACAAATATTCTCGAACATCAACCCGACTGCCCAGTAAGTGTCACTTAATATTTCTTCTTTTGAGTGACGATACTGGTCTGATAATTACTCTTCTTATACTGGATCCATTGTGCATGAGTAGATCACCAGTTGTCAATTGTATGATAGGCTAGGGCAAATTAATGGATTAGACCTTAGTGATTTCTTTCAATTCAAGTTATATATTCCATGAGAAAAGGTGCACTCTATATTTGTACGTGTCAAGATTGTCCAAGGTTTGTGCCTCTGATGAACCTGGTATCTGATTTGTGTATTGTGCTTGCGAATTGCAGCCTGAAGTTGTTGAAAAGCTTGTTGGACTGCGAGAAGGCATACCACGGAAGGATGCGAAAGAGGTACATGCAAACCTATTACATAAATCTGATGTATAAAAGACACTTGCAAACCTCAAATGCTTCTAATGTGATGAATCAACGATCCAACCCAAACCATATATTTCTTGTCGGAACCGCATGTGTTGCCGGTTCTTCTTTTTATCAGCAACAGGGGGATGGCATCACAGGGTTTAAACAAGAGCATTGGGATATATCTACAGTTGCACCATTTAGCATGCTAGGACTCGGGAAGATTTCTGAAATCTATTCTCATGTCATTCCTTTCACAGGTTATGCAAGAGTGCAAAGAGATATATGAGAATTCACTTGTTGATGGAAACCCCGCAAAGGCTGGTTTTCTTTTTCCGAAGGTGAAGTGTTTGACAGCTTCCAAAGGATCTCTCTGGCGAAAGCTCACTTAGATCAAGTGCCGTCATGGACCCAGAAAAAAGAAGAAGAAGAAAGTTGCTGTAAAGTCAATCATTTGTAATCGTCCATTGTAATGACCTGGTGTCTTCATTTTTATTGATGATGACAAATTTTGACCGTGTATATCCGTCTCCTATATGTATACTAGCTACTTTATCT
>Ga0325410_1008070_pt1 | contig 11427 bp, 8 predicted proteins | sample PopdelMetagenome_16_FD_206182 | JGI IMG/M metagenome (GOLD analysis project Ga0325410, IMG submission 206182) | Populus deltoides microbial communities from Bellville, Georgia, United States - Xylem-PdIQD-R3 | ecosystem: Host-associated > Plants > Phyllosphere > Stem > Wood/Secondary xylem... | reverse complement strand
TATATATATATATATATATATATATATATATATGTTATAATTAACACGAGAAAACTTGCGGATGACAAAGGGGGAGATAATATAGATATAAACAATATGAATAAGAGGGAGAGAATATAACTATTATACAAAGGGGAAAAAGTACAAGTTTATATTGATTCTCTTTGTTAAAGTCTCCAAGATAATATATTGAAAAATACAGGGGAGACTCATTTTTACATCTAAATTTATATATTAATTGTCATCATAAAAAAGAGGGTGATTGTTGACCTTTAAGTCACATATTAATATTCCTTTATATTTTAATGATAAAAATTAAATGAAAATTGGACTAATATTTTCATTGTTGAGAATAAGAATCAAACAGGTTTATTTAAAAAACATATCGACAAACATAATGGAAAGAAGTTCAAGAAGGAAGCAAAGTGAAGACTTAGAATTAAGTGTTTATTTTTACTGCTTTTGTAAATATTTATATCTTATATTGATACTACAATTAAAATGAACTCATACACTTCACTCTATATGTATATAGGATTGATATTAATTGACGATTCACCGGGTTCAAACTATCAAATTCTGGAATTTAAGTTGACTCGAACAACCGCATGATTGAGAAACTATGTTGCGCACTAGCATGGGCTGCGAAGAGATTGCGTCAATATATATTGTATCATACTACGTGGTTAATTTTCAAATTAGACCCCATTGAGGTACATCTGTGAAAAGCCCTATATATCAAGCCGAATTACTAGATGGCAGGTTCTATTGGCTGAGAATGAGATAGTATATATAGCAAGGAAAACTGTGAAAGGGGGTGATATTGCTGATCGCCTGGCTGACCATGCTATGGAATATTATGAGCCATTAAACTTTGACTTTCCTGATGAAGATGTGCTTTCAGTCGAGGAAGGGAAATCAGATTGGTGAATTATATACTTTGATGGTACTATAAATATATGTGGTAACGGAGCAGGTGCAGTGATAATCTCTACTGATAAGAAACAGTATCCGGTTTCAGTTAAGTTGCATTCTCGGTTTAGAGGCTATATTAGAGCTAAATATCAGAAAGATAAATATGTATGGAGACTCAATGCTGATCATTTGCGAAGTAAAAGGAGAATGGCAAACCAAGAAAAAGAAGTTAAGGCTTACCAAGAATACCTGTCTAAACTGGCTGGAAAATTTGAGGAAATAGAATTCACCCATCTAGGAAGGGAAGGAAACTAGTTTGCTGATGCTTTGGCCACACTAGCTTCTTTGGCTAGAATAGACTTTGGGCACAAGGTACAATCGGTACACATTGATATCAGAAATAACCTAGTTCATTATTGCTCAGTCAAAAGAGAAATAGATGGAAACCCTTGTTACTATGATATCAATAATTTCGTCCAAAACCAGGCATATCCCATGTGAGCATCCAAAATCGACAAGAAGACCTTGAGGAGGTTGGCAATGGATTGTTATCTTAACGGGGAGATTTTGTATAAGAAATCATCTGACGAGACTTTGTTGAGATGTTTGGATGAAGTTGAGGCAAAAAACACGTTACGGGAAGTGCATGAAGGGATTTGCTCAACCCATGCTAGCAGACACATAATGGCTAGAAAAATACAAAGGGCCGGTTAGTTTTTGATGACATTAGAAAAGGATTGCGTCGACTATGTCTGAAAATGCCATAAGTGCCAAGTGTACAGTGATAAAATCAACGCCCCTCCATTGCTTCTGTTTAACTTGACATCTCCATGGCCCTTCGTAATGTGTGGAATTGATGTGATTGGGTTTGTCAACCCAAAAGCCAGCAATGATCATAGGTTTATTCTCGTAGCTATCGACTACTTTACAAAATGGGTAGAAGCCAGGTCATTTGCTCATGTGACGCAAAAAGTGGTGAAGAAATTTATTGAAGGAGATTTGATCTGTCGATATGGTCCACTAGAAAAGATTATAATTGATAATGCCCATAACTTCAATTGCAAGATGATAATAGAACTCTGCACTAGATGGAAAATCAAGCATTCCAATTCCTCACCGTATAAGCCAAAGATGAATGGTGCAGTAGAAGCTGCTAAGAAGAATTTCAAGAAAATTATTCAGAAGATGGTAGTCACCTACAAGGATTGGTATGAGATGTTGCCATTTGCCCTTCACGCGTACCGCACCGCAGTCTGAACCTCAATAGGAGCCACTCCGTACACTTTGGTATATGGAATGGAGGAGGTAATGCCTTTAAAAGTGGAAATCCTCTCATTAAGAGTATTGATAGACTCTGAGCTAGAAGAGGTAGAATGGGAAAAAGTTAGATATGAACAGTTGAATTTGATTAGTGAAAAGAGGATAGCTGTAATTTTTCATCATCAACTATACCAAAGAAGGATGGCCAAATCATATGACAAGAAGGTTCGACTTCGAGGATTCCAAGAAGGAGATCTTATACTGAAGAAAATATTATGTTTACCAGGAGAAGATCAGAGTAAATGGGTGCCAAACTATGAGAGCCTTTACGTGTTAAAGAAAGCGTTCTTGGGAGGAGCTTTACAATTATCTAGAATGAATGGAGAAGATCTAGTTAGACCTGTGAATCCTGACTCTGTAAAGAAATACTATGCTTGATGATTCCGTAATTTCCCAATCAATAAAATAAAGTTCGGCCATGAATTCTCTCTATAAGAACCTTTTCTTCATAAAGTGCATGATCTCATAGCATTTGAAATTTTTTACTTTAAAGAACTTTTTTTAACGTATGACTAAGGAATCATAATATGCTCAAGATGACTTTATCAATTCCCAAATTGGAGAGAACCAAACCAATTCTAAACTTGACATTTATTGAACACCACAATGAGGGCAAGAAGTGCATGAAGTGCACATAGGGACACAAAGTGAATCAAAGCCCAACATTAACAGGTATCATCATAAAAACCTCTGAAACACCTTTATGAGAATTGCGTAAAACAAAGTATGATGATTGCATTGAAAGTTTTAGTTTTCATGAACAAAACCAAATCTTTTGAGTTTTCCTCTTAAAATAATAATAAAAGGCAATACTCATTGGAGCAAGAAAGGGCCCTGTAAGGAACCAGAGATCTGTTCACCAAGCATAAAAAGGATAGGAAATATAGCGCGTGGAGCATGTTCCAGTTCAAGATGATAGGTCGGGCAAACAAAGGGAAACAGGAGCTCGAAGAAGTCTACAACAAAAAGGGGGACCTATGTTTCCAAAATAGGTAACAAAAACATGCATGTTATATTGTCATAACACTAACCTGGCAGGAAAGGTGTGATGAAAGCCAAAATAATTCTAAGTTTTTGGGAACCACTGAGATGCAGAATCTCAGGTCAACAAAACTACGGAAAAGAATATGAATTGTGAACCAGCACTGCTTCATTCCTCAAGGCAAGATGATTTTCTTTTAAAGTTCAAAACAGGCAGGTCACCCGATATTGAGACCATTTTTTAGAAAAAGCGTGGGGTTTTTCTAAAAATCTTAAGATGGGCAGGTCACCCGAAATTGAGATCATTTTTTTAGAAAAAACATGGGGTTTTTCTAAAAATCTTAAGATGGGCAAGTCACTCGATATTGAGACCATTTTTTTAGAAAAAACATGAAGTTTTTCTAAAATAATAATAATAATAAATAAATAAATAAATAAGATGGGCAGGTCACTCAATATTGAGACCATTTTGTAAAAAAGCGTCGAGTTATCTAAGAATTTTTGAGATGGGCAGGTCACCCGATATTGAGACCATTTTTTAGGAAAAGCGTGGAGTTTTCTAAAAAATCTTAATATAGGCAGGTCACCCGATATTGAGACTATTTTTAAAAAAGCGTGGAGTTTTTCTAAGAATTTCTTTTAGATGGGTAGGTCACCCGATATTGAGACCATTGGTTTTAGAAAAAGCATGGAGTTTTTCTAAAAAATCTTAAGATGGGCAGGTCACCCGATATTGAGACCATTTTTAGAAAAGCGTGGAGTTTTTCTAAGAATGTTTTTAGATGGGTAGGTCACCTGATATTGTGACCATTGGTTTTAGAAAAAGAGTGGAGTTTTTCTAAAAATTCTTAAGATAGGTAGGTCACCCAATATTGAGACTATTTTTAGAAAAGTGTGGAGTTTTTCTAAAAATTATTTTTAGATGGGCAGGTCACCCGATATTGAAATCTTTTTTAGAAAAGCATGGAGATTTTCTAAGAATTTTTAAGATGGGCAAGTCATCCGATATTGTGATCATTGGTTTAGAAAGACGTGGAGTTCACTCGATATGGGGACCATTGTTTAGAAAAAACAGTGAAAATAAAAAATTTAGGAGACATCTTTAGGAAAGCATAGATTGTTGATGTGTTATCAACTGATTTATCTTTACAAAACTTGCTACGCAAAGCACTTGACAAGTCCGGGCTTCGCAAGTTTTGTAAAGAGAGGGCATATGTTGTTATCTATTTTTGGGTCCAGCCCAAAGAAGAGGGGCCAAGCCGTGGCCAGACCCAAAGAGAAGAGGGGTCCTGGCCGGCCCTAAAAGGGGCCAAGCCATGGCCGGACCCAAAAGAAATGGGGTCCTGGCTGGCCCCAAAGGCAATTGGGTCGAAGGTCGACCTAAGGAGAAATGTGTCCTGCCACCCTAAAAGGAGTGGGTCTTGGTCGGCCCCAAAGGCAATTGGGCCAAGGGTAGACCCAAGGACAAATGGGTCCTGCCACCCCCAAAGAAGTGGGTCTCGGCCAGCCCTAAAGGCATTTGGGCCAATACTAGACCCAAGGAGAAAAGGGTCCTGCCAGCCTTAAAGAAGTGGGTCTCGGCTGACCCCAAAGGCAATTTGGGGGTCTTTAGTTGAACATAAATCGTCGATAACTGGGAAGAGAAGGACCAAGTTATGACCTATAAGAAAATGGGTCAAGATTGACCCCAAAATTAAATGGATCGCGACTCACCCCATAAGAGTTGGGTCGCGACCTGCCCTTATATGAAACGGGTCAAGGGTAACCCAAACCTAGGTAATTAATTACATCGCATGCAGAACAAACCAATGTTCTGCACGCCACGAACCCTACAAACCATTCTCGTTAGTTTTTCATCTTTGGTCCAAAGGCAACGACTTTGAACACCTCTATGCCAGTTGTGGAAGAATGCAGAGGGGAGCCGCACCATCATTTAATGGCTAGGATTCTACATGTGGAGAATAATTACTGAGATCAAAGAATCAATCAGAATATTTTGTTTTTCTAATTTGCTTTATTTGATTGCAAGTCACCTGAGATTGTATCCTAGATTAGTGTGTTTTGTTTCCTAAATAAAGCTGCGTAGAGGCTATATAAGCCTCATGGGCTTACCTAAAAAGAAAGGAGAGATCAGGGGATAAAGGGAGAAAGGAGAAAAACCAGTAGAGATAGACAGAGGGAGAAAGGAGAGAACTAGTAGAGAGAGAAAACACAGAAATAAACTCAGGAGACAGACAACAACCAAGCAATAAAAGGGAGGGCTAAACAGACGAAAGCACTCATAAGATCAACCAGCAAGCCTTCACATCACCTTCATCCTATCGGTTCTGTCCCCAGGTTTGTTCTCTTTGTCTCTATGCATGCATGTTTATTCCTTTTGCATTGTTACTGTTCAAGTGAATTATAATTCTCTTAAACAGCAACCAATTAGGACCGCATGGGGGAGAAAGCCTATGCGTGCCTCTTGTTTGCCCAACCGGGTCACTGGTTTGGGCAAGTGACCCGGCTAGGTTAGCTGGGTCCAGCCCAGTCACATGGGCCGAGCTGGACCCTCCCCCAAAAAGGGCGAGATTATTTTTTCGTGTAGTTCTTTTATTTTATTTTTTGTTTGTAAAAATAAAAATCTGGTATTAAAATACCCGTTATCAAAACAAAAATAATAACGCTTTGTTTTCGTGCATACGGCAAATACCCTAACATTGTTTTGAACGTTCCTTTTTTGTTAAGAAAAAAACAAATATTCCAAGTTTAAAAGAAAATGTGTTTTAGCATGGGTTTCTTAAACACAAAAATTATTTTCTTGCATTTTGAATTTTACAACATGTTCGGATTATTCACTGTTAATATTTGGATAAAAAAATCCCAAAGGGGTGAATATCCAAAATATTATTGGGAATAACTTGTTATTATTATTCACTGTTAATGTTTGGTTAAAAAAACCAAGTTGTTAATATCCAAAATATTTTTCTAGGAATAATAAGTCATCACACATCCTTGAAAGAAGCCTCGATTATAATTGGGGACATTTCAATTTTTGGCTCCACAGTTTACGAGCCATGAAAATATGAATCAAACACAGATTTCAAGAGATCTGCATTGGTTCTCCTTGGTACTTTATAGACATATTTAAGTTATGATCCACATTGGCTAAGGATTCCTTCTTTTTAGACTTTGAGCGCGAGTTTGTTCATCGTAGCAAATTTACCCTAGGAAAACTGATGGGATTAGAAAACATCAACACCATAGCAATTATAAGGCAAACCAAACACCAAGCAGCTTACCTTAGGTAGGGCGTATTAGGGGTGCTAAAATCTTCCCTTTGCGCAACCAGTCCCTTGCCTTAGAATCTCTAAAGACTAGTTAGGGTTCCTATTGACCATAATACTAGGTGGCGACTCCCTTTTTCACAAAATAAAGACCTCAACATTCATTCCCTGCTCCGAGAAGGGTCGCTGTGACGTCGCGCTTTCACGAGGGTGCGACAACATCAACACAAATTTGATGAATAATTACATAATCAAATTTGATTTTTAAAAAAACAATTCGGCAGCACCTCCCCTATATTGGAGATTACCCAAATTGTTCAAACCTGCAAATATTGACTAGATATATGCAATGACACTTAAAATTCAACAAAACAATCAAACACTCTATTATGCAATATATACAATATTGAGATTAATTAAATTTAATCTTATATATTCAATTAATATTTTTACGACAATTTCATCCTAATTCAAGTCTTGACCAATTCATAATTGGTAACCCTGAGATCAACATTAGCCTACAGTTCAATAATAATTATTGCAATGCCTGTTTCGATGGATTGCAAAATCTTGTTCCTTATTATTTATCAAGGAAATTGCATGTTTACAAAAGAATAGCTTGTAGTCAATTCCAGGAAAGTCTTCTACAATTCCTTCAAGCTTTATGATTTTAAGAACTTTGCAGATCCAAAGAAGCGGTTGCTCTTAAGTTTGGAGATGCGCTTCAAGATCATATAGGGCATAGCTCGGGTTATACATCGTGATCTCAAGGCTAGTAACATTCTTTTAGATGAAGAAATGAACGCTAAAATCTCAGATTTTGGGATGGCTAAGTTAACTGAAATTGATCAATCGCAAGATGCTACAAGAAGGATCGCAAGAACCTTGTAAGTTAAATTCATACCGATAAAGAAAGAGTGGCGAATACTGACTAGTGAGTACATGCAATCTCTACCATTGCAACTAAGATTTGTTAATTTACCATTTCAGTGGCTATACCGCTCCAGAGTATGCAATGCATGGGCTATTCTCAGTTAAATTTGACGTTTTTAGCTTTGGTGTATTAGTTTTAGAAATTATCACTGGACGAAAAAATAGTTCATCGAATCATGGAATATTTTTGTCAGTTCAGGAATGCCTTCTAACTAGTGTAAGTAACATATTTTGTCTAGAAATATTTTTCCTTCATGCATTTGTTATAAAATATCATTGAAAGTCTGAAAAATTTGTGCACATTGTAAATTAATTTCTTGCAGACATGGGACAGCTGGAATCAAGGAAGAGCTGTAAATTTGCTAGACCCTGTTTTGACAAGGGTTTCTTCAAGAAGTGATGAGGCTATCAGCTATGTCCATATTGGATTACTATGTGTTCAAGAAAATGTGGAAGATAGACCAACCATGGATTCAGTTATTATGATGCTTAGCAGCAACTCTTTCATTCTTCGAAAATACAACAAAAGCTTCGTGCCGCAGAACAGCAAAACCTCGACACATCAACACGATTTAACACGATTTCCTTTGAGGAAATTTCTTTTAGGACAAACTTCAAAAATGACACCGAACTATATAGTCTGAATCTTGTCTTCTCATAAATTTTTGTATCAATTTTTTCCCTCAAGTCTTAGAATTATCAATCTTGCCTTTCCATCTATATTTGGCAATGGATTGCAACCAAATTGTTCTTTTTATTTTTTATTTTTATGAAAACGAGATGTCAATAAAACCCAATCTAAGGAAATACTTGATCCCCCAATTTCATATTGCTGTGTGCGCTATTTAAGCCTTGCAATTCTATGAATATATAGTTGGGCCAAAGTTAGCAATTCAACCGAAAGTTCTCTCTGTCTTACCCTACACGCACCGAGTAAAAAGTTCATAGCCCACAATCTGCAAGAACATGGGGAGTGTTATAAAATTGCTAGGAGATGGAAATTAATTTTGGTTGCACATAAGCTAGCTTAAGAATGTTTTATGTCATTAAAAAAAGAAGAGAATTTCAGCTTGATTTTAGATAAATAGAAAAGCAAAAGGTTGATTCTGTCGAATCAAATTAAATTTTAGAAGGAATGTTTCAAACTAGAAACCCCAAGGGGTGTAGCGTGATGGCAAAGGGTTTGAGATCTGCACAGCAGGTCTCGAGTTCGAGTCAGGGCGTGCACCTCTTGTAAGAGCCTGGGACAGCCGGGGTTTTACTCCCTCACCTGGGCCCACAAAGTGCGTTTTCCGGAGAGGTGAGGTTTCCTCGAATCCAAAAAAAAAAAAAGTTTCAAACTAGAAAAATTTTAAAATGAAAGTTGCAGACTCTAATCAAACTAGAAGTCTGCTGGGTTACTATAAAATATTTTTTATAGTAACATAGTTATCATGCCTGTCAAGGCTTTTTTATATAGATTAACTATAAAATATTATTTTCTAAATAAAAAATAATATATATATATATATATATATATATATATATATATATATATATATATATATATATATATATATATATATATAAATTGAAGTCTACAAAATTAAATCTAAACGTTTCTAGTTGTCCAATATAGGGATGGGCTATCTAATGAAAATATATATGTTATGATGGTTCATGTACTTCTGGACTAAATCAAGTACCCATCAAAATTGTGCACGCAAAATATAGGTTACAAGCTTTACAGGGCAAGCCAGTTTTTATTTATTTGAGCTCGTGTAGCTGATGGGATTCCCTCGTTCATCTCAAATCTTCTAGGCATGAAACAGTTCACATCAACCGGGTTTTTTTTTTTTTGATAAAAATTGACAAAACATGTTTTTTACAGGTAGCTTAAAAAGATACTGAAAGGGGCTTTTTCACAAAAATAGATTTAGAGAAGTTTGGGAAGTTAAGGAGGATAACCTTTAATTCATCGAACCCAAATCTAAAAAAAGTTCAACTCATGTGAATCAAAGGGCTAATGTCTTTGGTCTTATAGCAATTTTATAAGGCTTGTTTTGTTTTACTGTTAAAAGGATAGAAATTCAGTAATTTATTTTTTAAAACAAACAAGTAATTAAATCAGCAATACAAAAAAAATAGCTTTATTAGTTGTCCAGGTTATACAAGAAAATCCAAACTAATTAAGAAAATAAAAGGACGGTAGTAAAAGAATCCAAATCAAATCAGATTTTCTCCTAGTCTACAAGGAACTTATAATGACGACAACTATTCCTATATATATAAGGTTTATTCAACTATTTCTAATTAAATTTTTTTTTTACAATTTCATTTCTTTTTAGTTCTTCTCTTGTCAGATTTAATTCTTATTTTTTTATTGTATTTTTTTTACTATCAATGCTTTTTTTTATTATTATATTATTAAATTAACTGAATTTATTATACACAGTTATGTTAATGATCCAGGTATCATTACCAGAAAATCGGAGAAAACCAACGAAATTACCGACGGAATTTTTCCGTCTCAAAATCTGTCGGTATATACCGACAGCATAAACCCGTCGGCGACACGGTCGGTATATACCGATGGAATATTTTTGTCGGTATATACCGACGGTTTCGCTGATGGGGTATACAGTTTGTCTGGAAATATGCAACGGCGTGGTGACGTCAGACGATTTTACCGATGGAATTACCGAGGGATTCAAATTGAGATAGCCGTACAGTGACGTGGCACTTTCACCGACGGAATCGCCGATGGAATCACCGACGGAAGTAATCCGTCAGTGATTCCATCGGAAAAAACCATTATATGCCCACCTATTTGCCGACACTCTCTTCCTCTGTTTCTCCTTCTTCTTCTTTCCCATCCCACCTCTCCCCTCCCAAACTGCACCTCCCCTCTCAAACTGCAACCAAGCACCCATCTCAACTCTCCACTATTCTCAACACGAGCACTCAAGTTTCTTATATCTTGTATGTGGTCACAATATCCGTTTCTTGTAGATTTTATCATTTTTTTGTAAGTAAATCTATCCTTTTTAGTTTTAATATTTAATTGTGAATTTTATTGTTTTAGTATATGTATTTTGTTAAAGTTTGTACTTGTTTAATTGTTATTTGTCAAAGAAACTTGTAATATAAATGTATAATTTTGTAGTTGTTATAGTTTGTTTTAGATTTTGTCAAATTATATTTGTTTGTAATTAAATTGTTGAAATTTTGTTTGAATTACACCGAATTAAATGTGTCGTTATGATGAAATAAATAATTAATAACTTGTTTAATGAGTCTTGTTTAATTGTTATCAATTCTATTTCGAAGTTGTGATTTCTGTAAATTTATATATGTATAAATTTGTATGTATGAATGTTGATAGTTGATAATTGATAATGAATATTTAACATAAGTGTTGTTTTAGTTTGTTGGATCAATAATGTCGGGGAAAACCAATATTTTTGTTATGTTTTATAGAGGTTCAATAGAAGTCATGGATGATCGTTCATGGATGTATCGGGACTCACCCTAAGGATTGCGAAGGATGGATTATTGTAACGGTGTCCAGGGTTTTATTAATTTCGCAACATCTATTCCAAGGAATTTTACTGATGGCGGTATTAGGTGTCCATGCAGGAAGTGTAAAAATTTAAAGTTTCTGCATCAAGATGTTGTAACGATGCATCTTCTAACCAAAGGGTTCATGGAAGATTACCTGTGTTGGTATGCTCACGGAGAACTATTTGTTCCTGATGAGAGCATGGAAGAACAGGTGGTTGGGTCAACTTCTAGTGCTAGCAACATGCATGAAGTTGGAAATGAGAACAGTAATCCTTACAGGAATATGGTTATGGATGCAATGAGAATGAGTGAAGGTAATGTCAGGGAATGTCCAATCATAGAAGAAGAACCTAATGCAGATGCAGCAAGGTTTTTTGATCTGTTGAGAGATTCTGACGAACCATTATGGGATGGCTGCACGAACCACAGTAAATTATCAGCCGTAGCACAAGTGTTCACCATCAAGTCA
>Ga0325410_1008069_pt1 | contig 11428 bp, 6 predicted proteins | sample PopdelMetagenome_16_FD_206182 | JGI IMG/M metagenome (GOLD analysis project Ga0325410, IMG submission 206182) | Populus deltoides microbial communities from Bellville, Georgia, United States - Xylem-PdIQD-R3 | ecosystem: Host-associated > Plants > Phyllosphere > Stem > Wood/Secondary xylem... | reverse complement strand
CATCTCAACCTGCACAAAAGACATGGGACCTTAGATTATTAACAAATTATTGAACATAGGATATACATGTATAAATGCAAATCAAGTGCTACAAGAAAACCATCGATGTGGTTAGGGGATTTTTGCTTCGGGAGAGCATAGAACTTTGTCGGTTCAATGCATTGAAGATGATTACAGTAGAAGCCCTTTATAGCATTAACATTAGGTAGCTTTCCTAGTGAATAAATACATGTACAAGCATATATCTACCAATAGAAAGAGAATTAAAAAACATTTCAACAGCAACCAGTGAACATGAACACAAAATGAGGATCACAACGTATGGATGGAAGAAGTCCCTGGGCAGAAACCAAACTACTTTAAAGCTTGGTCATCATAGACAGCTTCCTGCAGCTTTTCAAAAAAAATTGTCAAAGTAGATATGAATATACAGCGCACATGACAAACACATTTATTTGACAACTGTCCCGTGTTACAATGAGTTTCACCGTATATTTCAATAACAAAAAAAATCAATTGATAACAAATTTTTGGTTTCTTTATAACATCATTCAAAAATTCAAATTTCACCACATACTTTGTCAAAGTCTTTGACAAGGTTGGCCTCCAAGGAAGCATTGTTTTCATACTCTGCCCATAACTCTTTGATCTCTTCAGCTGAAAAATGAGAATATTTTATTCCAGAAAATTCAAAGCTGAATCAACTACAAGTCAAGATAACAAGAGCCGGTGATTAGTTGTGTACCCCTCATTCCTCCACCAAGAACTTTGCACATTTCATTTAAAGCCGCTTGCTCCATTCTACTCTTTTCATGTTTAGGCACACCATCTGATGGTGTTATATCTCCAACAATAGCTATGTCCAAACCCCAACTCAAAATTCAAAACCCCCAAAAAATTTATTTGCATATTTAGCAAAAGTAAAACACAATAACTCAATTTGATATATAAAAAGAGTACAATTACAAACATGGAATACAAAGATCAATCCATGTCGTAGCTATTGTTGGGTTCTTCTTCCCTCTACAATTATAAAAGATACACAGTTCTTATTTCTGACTGCAACCCAATATTTGCAGACACACATTGTTTTCTCACTCATTATGTGCAAGCATGGTTATGCTCTGTGGAGTATTATGGTTTTGGAGCATCAACTTATATGTTTCACTTTTGTGGCCTGACAAGAGTCAAATAGTGACAAAAGAACTAGATTAAATGTGCTCATGAAACTCAAACGTTGAGTCTGCTCTTCTAATTTTTAGCCAAAAATTTACTCTCTGTGAGAGATCTATTATTCTAAAATTTGGTCCACTTTTTTCCTGACTTGGCAATCTATTCATGACGTGCAATGGCTGGAGCAGTTCAAGTAGATTCTTGAGCCATTTATGCAGGAAGGAGTTATTTTTCAAGGTTAACAATCAGCACAGATTCAAGACATGATTTTGCTTAGGCAAGATACTAATGACTCCACCCCCCTTCCAAAAAAAAGAAGAAAAATCCATGCTCTGCACATTCCGAAAGAAGCATGTAAATTTCCATTTGAGCATAAATGAACCTGTAACCATGCCTACATGTGAAATTACACATGGAAATAACATATCATTTATCAACTATATTTAGTAGAATACCTTCAGCAATATCATGCACAATCGCAATCTTTATACACCTGTTACAATAAGATAATGAAAAAAATCACAAGCAACCCCCCGAGACAAAGGACAAGTGAAACAATATGTCAATTACCAATTTTATCAGCTTTACAAATAAAAATCATGATATCACCCAATAAATATTTTAACTCAATTGAAAAACTAATCATTCTGCCCCTTTCACCAAAGGAAATCTAATCTTCCATGAAATAAAAAATAAATAAAGTAAATTGTACTTCCAAAAGCATAATCAGGAAAAATACTCTGAAATAACTATTTTTCCCCTTCTCCATTCTTTCTAATAGTACATTACAAATTGAGAAACACTGACACCAAAATTCCAATATATCTAGGCAGTGCAGCAGTTCCACTATCTTTTTCTACCACTCTAACTTGGCTGAAAAATGAGGCATCCAATTATCCCGAAAACAAATTTAATTGGTAAATTTACCACAATGCCTTTTTAAAGGCCTGTAAGTTACATTAGCATTAGATACAGTATCGACAAGTAGAGTTAATCAGATATACAACGCCAGCCTGCATTTATTCACTTCAACAGACTTAAGAAATGATATAGTCTAATAGAAAATTGAATTTCTGGTTTCTATTTTCTGATTGATAGCCCAACACTTTCCTGCTTGAGCAAAAGCCTAAGAATCTCCCCCATTATCTTAGTATGGCATTGAATCATTTGTAGGTTAATCATAAAATTTCTGTAGTAAATCATTTAGAGATTGGTCTGTTCCGCTGATTCGTCTACCAATTTGGATTACATGATTATGTACCAGGCATGTTTCTTACAGCCAGCCTGCTGACCAGCTCTACAAGGCTTTTAAGATGAAGTACGGTTCATATGCTAAATAAATCTGGGCCAACCAAACTTGCCCATTTCCATTTGCAATTGCTGGTAGAATGAGGTGTCAACTGTATGAGCAACAATTAATTTTTGTTCATTGATGTTCACAAACTTTTGTATTAAACTAAATTACTGATCTTCCAGCTTGCAGAAAGAACAGAACTTGCAAGTAGCTGGTGAGTCATGAGATCAATGCCTTTACAAAAGTTACAGATGGTATAGACTACAATGAAGCAGTTTAATACTTATATAATAAACACCAATTGAAGACCAGACAAACAAATAATATGAGCTTATTAGATAAATGCAAACCACCACCTTTGCAATCAAATTAATTAATATTACTAATTGCATTTTATATATACGGAAATAATAAAAGAGAATAGACATTGACTATCCTGAAGGCTCATAAAAAGAAAGAAATGCACAAGCCTTCATGGTATAAACAGTTAAACCTTTCTCGATTCACACCAGGGAGGTCCCCAACAATCAGCGCCATCAATGACATGCGGTACATATGGTCAGCAATTGATTCAGGACCCTTTATCCCATGGTTGATCCATCCCTTGCGTTTTGTGGTCTGAGTAAAGAGAGAGATTAGACATTTCTAAAATGTAATTTAGACCTTTATCTACATCAGATCAGGCTTTACATGGAGGAAAAAGAAAAGAACATGGTTTTTTTAACAAGAACCAAATATTTTGCTCGTGATCAAAGCAAAGAGAAATCCACTGGAAAAAATGAACAAGCATAATATATAGAATGCATAAATATATACGCATGTACACACCCATGGTATTGGAAAAAGTAAGGAAACTAAATACAGGCTCCAACCTCTTTCAGAGTTCAGAGTTGTGAATAGGAGAAACAAGCAGGGCTTCAGCGGGCTTTTCTGTACCATAATAAGCCACTTGAATATATGATGATCACGTGTAGCAGAGACACCAATTATACCACATAAATTACATTGTTACAGCCGAGAATTTGCAGTCGATATTTCAATTACAAGTACAGGGGCCATTCAATTTGCATCATGCAAAGCTCACTATAATCCTTTAAACACAACAATGGTCTGGTAAACCCTCTAGACCTAGCCAGAGCATGATCCGCAAAACCTCATTGGATGGAAAACTTTGCGCGACATATGAAAATGGAGTTAATAATAAAATGGGATACCCTTAAATGCCTCTTCTATTTAAGTCCTATCTACAGTAACAAACACAATGCTATCCAATATTTGCATTAACCTTCATACACTAACCAATCCAATCCTAGCAAATTCATCAACTAGAAGGCAACTCGAAAATTACCCTCCTTTGCCGCAACAAAATCGACAAATTCATTCGAGCATGCATCGATTACAAGAACAATCATCCGATTCTTGTTTTATTAACCTTCCTTCTAAAAGTTAGTAGCGATTTGGCATTCCAAATTCCAAAGCCTATAAGCTCCAGCAAATTATATTCCTTCAAAAATAATTCCTAAACTAAAAACATAATTTGTTAAATCAATTACTCACATAAAAACAACAATCATCTGCTCTAAACTGGAAAATGAAATCCCATTTCATAGCTAACAAGAAAAAGGTGAAAACTTTTCCATTTATCGCCTATTCTGAGAAAAGAAAAGCAACCCTTTTTCCACTCTCGTTCATACCTTCAATCGATGGCACAATGTGAGGAAATCAATAGCCGATGACGCTGATGAGTTACCCGACACAGATTCGGTCTCCACAACGGATCTCATGGGTCCTAGCCCATCCGAATTAAGCTTATCGCAGCGAACTAAAACGATTCTCGGGTTTGGAGCTTCGTTTAAGAAAATGGGCTGTCTCCGTTTAAAGAAAGAAAGAGGGGAGCGAGTTGGTAGGGTGCGAATCGGTGGAAGAGTGCAGTGAGTCGGTGCATTAACAGTCATTGTTGTTGTTGTAGGGTGCTGTGATTTTTTGTTGGTTGCGATTGAGAAACGTGATTTGGGTGTGCGACTGCGCTGTGGTCTGTTTATACGAGGAAAAAAAGGGGTAAGCCCGGGTTTTGTTGGCTTGTCTTCTTGCCTTGAACGCTCCTGTTCTCTTCAGTTGCTGTTGTGTTCTGCCTGGTCTTGGTCCCACGACACCACAAAAGATATGAGCGTCTCTCTCACTCGCAGCCACGCCTACAAACGCACGCGGTCATAAGGTAATACAGTATAGTATGCATGCACTCTTCCATTATGGGCTTTCTCTCCCATTTCCCTCTCTCTCGAGCCACAAACATACTTTTATTTTTTATTTTTTTTCTCCTCCAGAACGAGAACAAAAGAATAAAACTCAGGTGTTATAGTGTGGATAGATAGATTACACATTAGAAGTTCATGTCAGTGATTATGTGGAAGTAGTAGGGTCAACAATTTAAATGCCAGATTATCCTGATAGTAGTTATACCAAGACAATACCGGTATATTTTAATTTATGAATGAATACATTTGATGGTTTTAAGGGAATACATACGTATAAATATACTGAGATAATAGGCTTCCAGGTGTCTGAACTTAATGTCTTTCTTTAGTAGGCAAGTTTATAATGAAAATTCTTTTCAAAATTAATTCTCTCAACCCTGTTTTTCTTCTCTCTTTTTTCCCATTGTTTTGGAAACATCCAAAAGAAATCACCCTTACTAAATAATCGCACAACATCTATACAAAGAAAAATCCCAGCAAATGATCTTCATTTTCTCTCTTTCCACCACATCCAGATTAAGAGAAAAAAAATCATATTTTTCTCCTCCTCTTTTCCTCTCGATTCTCTCTTCTTGCTTTTCTTATAGTTGCTGGTATTAACAGATTAATCTCGAAGTAATTCTCTTAGATATACTCAGGGACAATACACATGAATAAGTGGGTGTAGAAGATTATATGGAAACAACTGTGGCAAGTATTAAGACATCGGAATTTCTGTAACTTGCAAATATAAGGTGGTTTGGGATTTATTTATCTGTGATATATTTAAGATGCCCTAGATTATGACTCTTCCTGGTTCAATACACGGTTCTCATGAGTGATGAGTGGGCTTGTTTATGTAGAGTTTAGATAAAACCCGCCACTTTCTCCAGGCTCAAAAACAGCTTAAAGTTCATGGGCCCATTCAGTGAATCCAGGAATCTCACTGGAGTCGCACTATAACAGTGACAGTATCCAATAGCACTGAGTTTGCTGGATGCAACGGGACCAGTGACAGGCCTTTTCCTTTGTGCTCGTGGGCCTTTTGCCTTTTATCAATATATCAATGAAGGTTATGTCTTCTCGATCATACAAGAAAGTCGCAGCAGCATGTATTTGCATGGGTGGTAATTAACACTATTTATAGGAGAAAGGAATTAAAAATCTGTAAAAGAGTTCCCCTTTTCAGCCAATGCAATATTTCTATATTAGAAATTGCCTGAAGAACATTGTCCGAGTTGCTTGAATTTAGAAACTTGAAGTCTGTGTCTTTTACCGAAAAGCATACCCCTATATGCATATATTGCTTTAAAATCAACGAGTTGTGACCCTAGTATTTCAACACGGCCAGTGGTTACCCATTATTCTAAGGCTCGGATTACAGGTTTTTGATCAAATGACACGAATCATCCTTGTTTTTTTTATAAGATAAAATAACATTGTTCAAACATTACTGGCATGAAGAGTGTCCAGTTGTCAAATCACCCATTGATACAAGACCAGATTTGCTCCTCCCCCGGTAGCTGCACGAATCAACGTGATGATGAAGAAGAGGTAGGTTTGTCAACAAAACGGGCTTTTGTCGTCTCGGTAAAGGCTGCCGTAGCAATCTCGGGAGTTGAATCTCCCGAAGTCCAAATATAACAAAATGCTTACAAGATTTCCTCGGTCTACTTCGGCTTTCATTACTAGACATCCCTCGCTCTCGTTGAATGAATGCGAGTTTTTCTTGTACTAGAAACACCTTCTAGCATTTTGATAAGGTGGCCCACGGATTGAAAGATCAAAATCAAACTACTTTATTCTTTGTTTGATTACTTCAGGGAAAGAAAAAATTAAACTCAAAAGCGCTGACCGGTAACTCGTGCCTGTCATCAGATTGCATTTGATTATTTTGATTTCCCTCTTCCTCGCCTTCCTTTTGTTGTTTTATAGTTTTCTGAGCTGGCTGGGTATTAAAAGAAAGCAAAATAATAGAAGTATAGGAATTATAAATTATATTATAGTTTTCTGACATCACTGATTAGCGATGAGATTGCAGGTCGTATATGTGGCTGTCAGAGAAGTGATTAAAGAATTCACTGCTACCGGAAAAAAAAAAACACATCAGAAATTATATATTGTATATAATTGGCATTGATATGACCACGTATTGATAACATGTAAAAAACACGTCAAATAAAAAAAAAAAAAACTAACTTATAAAAAAACAATAACATTTTTCAAGGTAAGGAAATTTTAAACCGTGAGCTGGTTGATGTGATGCAACCTAATTAACTGACGCGTACGAAGATAGTTGACTTCAAAAATTCAAGTTGACTTTTATATATATTAAAATGGTGATGTATTGAATTGGATTAATCTAATCTAAGTTAATTTATTAAATTCTCAACTTTAATTATGAAATCATGGTAATTTTATATAAAATTATAAAACTCAATTTTCAATCAATTCGATATTTAAAAATAAAAAAAATTAACTTTGATTAATCAGTCAAACTCATAATAAAAGTTATGAAACCGGAATAACCTCAAGGAAAGTAAATAGAGAAAATGACTTTGGTCAATTTATAACTTGTCTAACTCGTGATCGATGTCATGAGACAATAAACTCATAACACAATAAAACAATATGAGTTTACTTAAGTTAACTCGCAGAACATGTGACTCGGATCATAAAACTGGGATAACCATGTGGAAAGTAAATTAAAACAAAGTATGAAACTTAATTCCTAATCAACTTGGTTTTGAATAATAAATTTGGAAAAAAAAAAGCCAGTTAGAAAAGGACTGGAAAAAACTCGAGTTAACTGGGTTAACTCGTTAAACTCGTAACTCAGGTCATGAGATTAAGATAACCTGATAGAAAACAAACCAAGATAAATCATAAAACTTAATTTTCCATCAATCCGATATTAAATAATAAAATATAACTTAAATAAAAAAACTTAACTCAATCCACTAAACCTGTGGAATGGATTATGAAACCAAGCTAAAAAATATATATATATACATAAAAATATCTTGAAATATTTTATGAACGGGGATTATTGTCGTAGTGGTGATTTCAATGTGTTTGCTAAATACGCAAATTATCGTGACAGCCATGGGAAACATGGATGACGTGGAATATTTATTAATAATGCGAGATGAAGAATTTTAATTATGCTTGTTGAGTATTTTTTTTGTGGGGGAAATTCCGTGGTGGAACGTTAGAGAAGGCATGATAGCGTCTGTTTGAAAGTGCGCCCGATTTCATTAGATTAATTAAAATAATATTTTTAATATTAGTATATTAAAATAAAAAAATATTAAAAAAATATTTTTTTAAAAAATATCAAATTTTAAATAAATAATATCTCAATCCGAAGACATGTCAACCGCCGCAGCCGAAGGAAAAAAGAGACGTTACGTTAGTCATGTCCCCCACCTCCTTTTCCGTAGGACGAGACCCCCTGTGTAATTATTATTGATTGCTATTCTTGTTGGGCAAACTATAGTTTTGAATATACAGGCAGCCCATTGGAATTGCAGGAGTTGACTTTTTTTTTCTTTTCTCATGGACAATGAATAAGGAGTTATTTATATAATGCATGCTCTGTCTCTAACACGGTTCAATTATTTTTTAAAATTATTTTTCATTTAAAAAGTACATCAAATCTATACTTTTTCTATTTTTCACAGCTCTAATATTAAAAAAATAAAAATAAAAATTATCAATTTAATATATTTTTAATTAAAAAACACTCTACACTAGGCACATCACTTATAGTTTATCAAAATTAATTATCTAAAAAGTAATCAACTAGTCTCTTAACCGATTATTTACTATCCTCGATATAATAATCTCTTAGTAGTCTCCTAACCGATTATTTACTAAGATGGATTATTTGCACCTCTTATCCATCTTATTAGCTAATATGATGTTTTTAATTTGAATTATTGTATTTGTTTTTTTAGATAATTACAACAAGGAAGAAAGGGATATATACCATTAATTAATTAATTGACGTGGTAAAGAGAAGGAGGAAGAGGTGGATACAATTTTTTATTTCATCTCATCGTCTAGCCGCCATCTATCAATGTCATGTGAAATGAAGAAAACACTAATCGAGGTAGGAATATGCACGCACCTTCTTTTAATACTTCGTTGGATAGTTCCGCGTGTAAATTAGGTCCCATGAAATCCGACGGCCGGGGGACGTGCATGCAACCGGAACCCAGGAATAGCTGTGCCATGAACCCAGACTTTGCTGCCTATGAATCATAGAAGGGTGACGCAGCCTCTGAATTGAGTGGTTTCCCTTGTCAAAAGACGGCACGAAAACCACCTGGAAGCTGTGGATGTGCATGTCTGCCTGGTAAAAAAGATATAAATGTGATATAAAGACCAATTATTTGACTAAAGTATGATAGAAAACAGCGTTAAATACATAGGATGTGGTCCTTGAGACCGACTCCAATTCAATGAATGGGGATCGTCGTTCATGGCCTGGATGCTAGTGGGGAACTAAAGGACATTAAGTTTTTTTTTTTGTTTTTTTTAATGTTTTTGTCATTTTGAGTTTTTTTTTTTTTGTTGGAAATGATATGGAAGCTGATACTTAAAAAATATTAAATTTAAGCTTCATCGTCACTGCTGCAAAATATAATTAAAGTTAGATCACATAAAAAATTAATATTACTAGATTTAATTTCATCGAGAACTGTTAATTAAACCACTAATTTGATACTTTAAACTGATCACATTAATTACCATGATCTAATTTGATATGATTTTAAAAGAAAGAAGAGCAGCACCATGGTCTGAATGGTGGGGTAGATTTGGAGCCTTGTTTTTTTTTTTTAATGACAAGTGGGCTTTTTTAAATTACAATCCAAATTGATTAATAAAAAATATTTTATAATTTTTAAAAAATTAGCTTAATTTTTAAGAAAGTATTTTTTAAATAAAAAACACTTTTTAGAAGTTGCGAGAAAAATAATAAAAAATTAATTATATAAAATTTAATTCTTAATTTTTTTATTGCTATATATTTTGTTTTGAATTTTTATTATTATTTTTTTTCAATTTTGTCCCTTATAATTTGATTTTAATATCAACTTTGATTCTTATTTATTTTATTGTTATTTGTTATTTTTTTATTTTTTAATTCAAATTTTGTATATATCAGATTGTTAAAAAAATTATAAAATTAATTTTTTTTAATTTCATTATTTTTCAATTTTTTTATCGGTAAAATTTTATTTAATTATTTTTTAAAAAAATATTAATAAATTATTTTTCACAACATAACCAAACACTAAAAATTATCTTCCAATTTATTTTTTATTGCAATACTAAATATCAAAAGATTATTTATTTTTCAAAATATTATTTTCTATAAAAACAGCTATTTTCCGCGAACAAACGTGGCAATTCACCATGGTATCTTGACAAAATGGAAGGAGGCAAGGTGGTCTAAACGGCACCATATAATTTTGATTCGTCGCGCACAGACGACGGCTACGCGTGTGAACCAGTCAAAGGACTGGATCATGTCATGGGAGACCCCGGTACAGATCCCGGAAGCCGCAATCATACTTAACTCGGAGAAGGGTCATGCTCGAGTCAGAGAGCAGGCATTAACTTTTAATGATTTATGGTATTTTGTGATATCTTTTGTACTCGTAATTCACTGGATCCTTTTTTTGTTTTCCTAAATTAGTGTATTATTTTATCCATTTTCTACCTGTATATATTATTCCTCGTATTTCCAATTTTTAAAATAGACATGATTCTTTTTTTAATGGTAAAAGTAGGATTTTGACTCCATACGCTCCATAAAAAATAAAAACAAAATCAATCAACACAAAAAAACTAAAATAGAAAGGGAAATCCGTGTCCATTTAATTCGCACGGGGCCACATTTCACTTCTCATTCACATTTCATGCACGTGCATTACACTGTTCATTTTTTAACTCCATTTTGGTTGAACTTATTTTCTATTTGATTGCATCCATTTTTATCCCTCTCAACAACCAATTTCTTATAATTTACATCTGAGAGTCAAAATTCCAAGTGAGAGGACTAGAGTGTAAACAATGAAGAAACCAAGTGGCTAGTTATAACTATGTGCATAGAAGTTTTTGTTTGTCCGGAACTTTTATTTTCATTGTTTTTAGTACTTCTAGCTCTTGAGATTTAGTTTTCAATCCAAACCTTTATTTTATTCATATTTAAATATTTGGGATTGAAAGACCAGGGAGAAGATGAAAAACAACGAATAGAGAGAAAATGTTTGTTTGAACACATTCCAGCCATTTATGTATTGTTTAGGGATGTAGCGAGTTGTTTTTACATTATTTTTTATTTGAAAATATATATTAAAATAATATTTTTTACAACAATACATAAAAACTATCTAGAGATATATTAAAAAATAATTTGAAGTGAAAAAAATCACCTCAGATTATTTTTTCAAAAGTGTTTTTTAATTGTAAAAAAAAACACTTTATAAATGTCAAATTTGGTATCAACGAGTGAGTTCAGTTGTTGTGGTTTTTTTCATCAATAATACCGGAAAAATCACATGCACACTCATAAAGTATTTTTAGATTTTTTTTATTTATAGAGATTTGAGGTTGTTTTGGGATTTGTAAAGACGCGATCAAGGGACTATATAAGCTGTAACGTAATGTATCGAAGAAGATTTGATATGAATGGATGAAGCAGGGAAATGGTGAG
>Ga0325410_1008068_pt1 | contig 11430 bp, 4 predicted proteins | sample PopdelMetagenome_16_FD_206182 | JGI IMG/M metagenome (GOLD analysis project Ga0325410, IMG submission 206182) | Populus deltoides microbial communities from Bellville, Georgia, United States - Xylem-PdIQD-R3 | ecosystem: Host-associated > Plants > Phyllosphere > Stem > Wood/Secondary xylem... | reverse complement strand
CCTTAAACAGGACGTCACTACTGACTACTTCTTCTTCTTCATTATATTATTTTTATTGAGTGGAAGGGAGGACGAAAATAAATCAAAATTACCTTTACACTTCCCCGTCGGTTAAGGGCTCCGATCATTAAGTTGTAGGGTCAGATCATTGGATTAATTTAAGTTATTATTTTTGTTTAAAGTAATATGATTTTAATTTCTTAAGAATTTTTTTTTATTTTAAATTTAAATTGATCTGTTAATCAAGTCATAAATCATCAAATTATGTAAATTTATTAAACAATTCAAATAGTTCATCGAATCAACTTATCAAAAAAAAACAAAATTATCATAGTATAATCTAACAATTGGGATCCATGGCATTATAAGGAAGAAGATCTTTAAAAAATATATATTGAAATTCATATGGATCTTTCGAAAATGAACCCTAAGCAAACGTTAATATATATATATATATATCTTTGAAGAGTTTTATTTCCTTGTCTTAATCCAACAGTTGAAATAAATATACAATCACTCTCATTGTTGCGTGTTAACAACTGATTATAATACAAATTTTGGCATAATGTCTACTTGTAAAAGTGGGGAGTGACGAACAATGAGGAAAATAAATGAGTATTATAAAATCAATTCATCAAAAAACAAATGAATATTATAAAATTGTGTTTTTTTATAAAAAAAAAAAAAAACTTTGAAATATTATATATTTATATCCAATTATTGTGCTCATATGCGTAATTCTTGTGGCAATAATGGGTTGATTTATTCTCCAATTAAGATGCCTAATAATGGCTATATGCAATATATACACGTCATTATCATAGCTCGACATTAATGGAAACTCCATATTGCTTGTGACTAAATGTGCTCTCCTCCCATTTGCACATCAAAATAAAATATAGTATAAAGTGTTAGGTTTTCCAAATATTTTAAGTTCAATAAAAAATAATTATCTTACTAAAAATTCTTGATCAAGACAAAGAGAGACGACTTTGTATCGTTAATTAATGTAACATTTACTTTCATGCATGGAATCTTTCAAGGTTTTATTCAATATTCTTGATTTTTTCCAAGTCTTCTCTAATTGTATTATTTATTGTAATTGTTGGCGGTGTCTGCACGAGATTCATACAAGTAAATTAATGGCTTGTTTTTTTGTAAGAAATAAAAAAAAAATAGAAAACAAAGAAAGAAGCAAATGTTTCAATGATGGGCCACTTAATTAAAATTTGTAAAATATATATATTTTTTATTGTTTTTTTAACCAAACATTTTTCTTTTTTTTCTTATATACATTAAATAAACATGACTAAAAAAACTAATGTGCAAACTCTCATTGTTAATTCATGTATAAAAATTAAACCATCACTTTTTTTTTGTAATTAATAGTAACCTAATTTCTCCTTTTTCAGTACTCTATTAATTATGTACATAAAATCCACTTCAATTGACAATCAGAACGAACTAACTACACTCTTATTTAACATTAATTATTGAATTTCTATTCTCGTATGCATATCAATTTTTATATCATAAAATAAAGGCAATACGTTACTCAATAAATTAGATGCGAATTATGTTTTCATTAAATATCTGTTATGAGTTTTATTTTTTCTTTCTTTTTTGTATCTGTTTATTTTCCTTTAAGGTGGGTTTAGGAAATAACTAATATAATGTTAGTAGTTGCTTCCTGAGTAACATAAAATTTTCCGCACATAAATGGCAATAGAGACTATTAAAAAATATAGAGTTTTTTTGTTTTATTGTTTATTAAAGATAGAATAGTCTTTACATTTTGTTTTTAGTTTTCTTTGTATAGCCTATATATAGTCTCTTTGTATTTAGGTTAAATATATTCCTTTTAATTATTTTAATTGCATTATACAGTATCAATGAAACCATAATCTCCTCCTTTCTTATTTTTGTATTTCTCTTTATTTACTTGGATTGTTTAACATGGTATCAGAGTAAAGTTTTTGCGTGGAATGACTGAACAATTTCAAGAGAGTATTCATTCAGTTTCTACAATCTGGTATTTCATTTTCCTTTGTTTCTGCAATCTGGTATTCTATTTTTTATTCTTTTGCGTTCTGGTTTTCTTTGTTTGTTGATTATGGCTACTAAAAGAGACGATTTGCTTCAGTCTGTGAGTATGAGGTTGGATGTACAAAATTATTTGTATTGAAGTTATACGATGAGGAATTTTCTTAAGGGTAAAAGAATATGGAGATATGTTAGTGGAACTTCTGTGAAACCTAAGAATACTAATGAGGGTTATGTTGCCTTGATAAATGTTTAGGAAGCAAACAATGCAAAAATTATTACTTGAATTAATAATTCTATTGAGCATTCTATGGGTACACAATTGGTGAAATATGAGATAACAAATAAGGTTTAAGATCATCTGCAAAAGTTATTCACTTAATCAAATAATACAAAAGCAGTATCAATTGGAGAATGATATACGAGTTCTTCACAAGAAAAATATAAGCATTCAAGAGTTTTATTTTGTTATGATAGATCTTTGGGATCAATTAGCTCTTATAGAATCGACGGAATTAAAGGCATGTGGTGCCTATATTGCTCGTAGAGAGCAGTAACAGTTGGTACTTGGTACAGTTTTTAACGACACTTCGTAGTGATTTTAAAAGACTTAGAGGTTTAATTTTAAATTATTCTCCATTTTTTTCTATTGATTTAGTTGTCAATGAGTTATTGGCTAAAAAGATATGTCTTCAGTTTTATTCTTAAAAGGAAATTATTTCTACTTCTAATCCTTTTATGCTAGCAGTACCTTTTAAACCACTCTCTAATAATCCAAATAAACATTACACAAGAGTTGTCTTCGACGAGTGCAGTTTCTATAAGCAGAAAGTTCATTGGAAGACTTAGTATCCTAAGTTGAGACAGTAGAATAAATCGCAACAGCAATCTCAGGCTTCCACTTCGAGGTTACAAACCACCATATTCTGATATTGTAGCAGTAATTTCATTAGGTCTTTTCTTCGACCCTAGTACTCTGATTGAGCAATTTCAAAAGTTTCTCTCCTTACAACCACAAGCTATGTCTGCTTCTTCTTCCGTAGGTCAGTTGCCTTATATTTCTTCAGGTATTATCACATTCTAAATGGGTCTTGAATTCTGGTGCTTCACATTATATGTTTTCAGATTCTTTATTTTTTTTTCCTTTGTGTCTTTTTCGTCTTCTATTCCTGTCATGACTGTTAATGGCACTCTTATTCCTTAAGCAGATGTTGGTTCTAGTCACACTTCACTTGTCTCTTTCTAATGTTTATCTTATTTCAAAACTCACATTGAATATTATTTTCGTTGGTCAGTTATGTAATTCTGGTAATTATTTAGTCATTTTTTCCTCTCTTTTTTATTGTGTACAAGATCTGCAGTCTCAAAAGCTAATTGGAACAATCATAGGAAGGGGGTCTATATATTCTAGATGAGTTAAAAGTGTCAATTGTTGTTGCTGCTGCTACTACTATGCCAGTTTTAGCTACTACTAGTGTTAATTTATCCTCTTTTCGTTTGAGTTCTTCTTTTTGTAGTGTTTATTTATGACATTTTCATCTATGTCATGTTTCGTCTTCTCATTTAAGATTTTTAGCATCCACTTGAGCTTTAGAAAATTTACAAACTTGTGATATTTCTGATTGTAGTGGATGTAAACTGACAAAAATTTTCATTTTACCTTTTAATTGAAGTATTTTTGTTTCTTCTTCTCTATTTAATTTAATTCATTGTGATGTATGGGAACCTTCTCATGTTGTCGTAAAAGAAAGGTCTTGATGTTATTTTTTTTTTATTGATGATCATACTCGATATTGTTAAATTTATTTTATAAAACATCTTTCTAAATTATTTGAGATATATAAATCATTCCATGCTCTTGTCAAAACTCAACATTCTGTTGTTATCAAATATTTTAGGTGTGATTTGGTGGGAAATACATCTCTAATAAATTTTGTGAGTTGTTTGCCCTAGATAAAACTATTCACTAAACTTTGAGTGTAGATACACCTGAGACAAATGATATTGCTAAAAAAACACATAGGCACATTCTTGGAACTACTCGTTCTTTCATATTATCTACTTTTGTTCCTCATGTGTTTTGGGATGAAGTTGTTCTTATTGTTGTAGATTTAATGAATACAATTTTATCTTTTCATATTTCAGGATTTTCTCCTTTCAAAAAGTTGTATAGGTATACCCCTGATTATTCTTTCTTTTGAGTTTTTAGTTGTACTTGTTTCATTCTTCTTCCTCATGTAGAACGCAACAAGTTATCCTCTTGATCTTCTATTTTTATCTTTCTTGGTTATGGTAAAGGTCAAATAGGGTATCGTTGTTTTGATTCAATAACTCATTAACTTTATGTGTCTTGTCATGTTGTATTTCTTAAGCATGCACCTTTCTTTTCTATTCCATCCACTACTCATAACTTGACTAGATCTGATCTTATTTGTATAAATCTATTTTCTGAGAATTTTGATAGTTTATCATCTCCAGTTCATAGTACTTCAAATCCTCATTCTCATGTTACTCTACCAATTCGTACTGATCATTCTGCAGATACTGACATTTTACTCTTCAGTACACCTGAAGCTTCCCTTTGTTCTATAGTCCCTCAAGCTCCGTCTGATATTGTGGATTCACCTCTACATCAATCCATATGCACTCATAAGTCCATATAGTTACCAAATTTTACCTATTCTTGTTATTCTTCATCTTTTACATTCTTTTTAGTTTCTATTCATTGTCTCTGTGAGCCTTCTTTCTATAAAGAGGTAATTTTTTTATCCTCTTTGACAACAAGCTATGGATGAGGAATTTTTAACTTTTCATAAGACATATACTTGAGAGTTAGTTCATATACCTTCTAAAGGTTATCTTCTTCTCAGTCAAAATATATTACGGATATTCTTGAGTGTGCTAGACTTACTGATAATAAGACTGTAGATACTCCTATTGAAGTTAACGCAAAGTATTTTTCTTCTGATGGTTTACTTTTTCCATATCCTATTTTATATCGTACTATTGTTGGAAACTTGATATATCTCACTATTACTCGTTTAGATATTGCCTTTGTTGTTCATGTTGTTAGCTAGTTTGCTACTTCTCTTGTTTATTTGGCAGTTGTTTTCGTATTTTGTGATATCTTTGAGGTATAGTCTTTCAGAGCCTTTTACTTCCATCCACCTCTTTCTTGGAGCTGCGTGCATATTCTGATGTTGATCATAATAGTGATCTCATGAATCGCAAATCTTTTACTGGTTTCTGTATCTTTTTGGGTGATTTTCTTATTTTTTTGAAGAGCAAGAAATAATCTATTATTTCTCATTCTTCAACTGAAGCAGAATATTATGTTATGGCATCTACTATTAAAGAGATTGTTTGGCTACATTGGTTACTTGCAGATATAGGAGTTTCTCTTTCTCATCTCATTCCTATGTATTGTGAGAACCAGAATTCTATTCAGATTGCTCACAATGCAGTTTTTTATGAACAAACTAAGCATATTGAGATTGATTGTCATCTTACTCATCATCATCTCAAGCATGGCATCATTACTTTGCCATTTATTCCTTCTTCTCTACAAATTGCATAGTTTTTTACCAAGTCGCATTCTATTTCTCGTTTTTTTTTTCTAGTTGGAAAACTCTCAATGCTTCTAGTTGTCGCATCATGAGTTTAAGGGGATTAATTAAGAAATATAGGGTTATTTTATTTTATTGTTTTTTAAGGGTAAAATAGTCTTTACATTTTCTTTTTAGCTTTCTTTATTTAGCCTATATATTGTATCTTTGTATTTAGGTTAAACTTATTCCTTTTGATTATTTTAATTACATTATGCAGTATCAATAAGACCTTAACCCCCTCATTTTTTTTTTGTATTTTTTTTATTTACTTGGATTATTTAACAGATACCATCCTAATCATATAACAACTAAAATTTATTACCCCTCTATATAGCTTAAATTGTTAGGTGATGTCCTAAGATATGATTTATATTATTCTCTAACACACACCCCTCAAGTGAAAGCCCTTTAGGCTTGAAACTTGCACGGGCCTACACTACCTTGTGCTTAATTTTTATCAAATAAATGAGGATGGTGAGATTCGAATTCGTGACCGCTTAGTCATCAAGGCTCTGATACCATTTTAAAGAACCATCTCAACCCAATAACTTAAATTATTAGATGAGGTCTCAAGAGATGATTGATATTATTCTCTAACACACTCATTCAAGTGAAAGCTCTTTAAGCTTGAAATTTACATAAGCTCACACTACCTTGTGCTTCATTTTTATCAAATAAATAGGAATGGTAAGAATCAAACTCGTGACCGCTTAGTCATCAAGGTTTTAATATTTTGTCAAAGAATTAATTCAACCCAAAAACTTAAGTTGTTAGGTGAAGTTCCAAGATATGATTTATATTATTCTCTAACATCATGCACCATTTCGGCAATGTAAACATTATTGTTGTGGGATCTTAGCTATAGCGAAGGTATTAATATCATGTCTACACAATTCAGCTTTTTACTTTTGGTTATAAATATGAAAAAAATAAATAGATTATCTTATACTTTTTAATAAATAAAATATTGTGTTAACATAAAATTAAAAGAATCACATGATATCTATATTGGGATCGAAGTTTAAAATCTTTATAATAATAACTACAACCATTTAAAAGCATATGATAAAAATCAAGCCTCCTTCAAATCGTGGCTTAAGTTGCCTATATATGAATTGATGAATATACACTTAAGAGATTTTATATATATTCTTTTCACTATTCAAGTCTTGAATAATAATAATTCAGAAAATAAACTTATATTTTGGACTGAATTTCTAAGAATCGAGCAATTGTGTATATTCATGATAGATTTTTATTTTTTTTTAGATTATTATTACGTGGTGAAGCCAGAAATCGGACTCAGCTAGCTGTAATCTCTAATTCTTTGTTGAAAATCATACTTGCACATATTATTGTTGTTGCAGAGAACCCTGAGGTAAATTTTTCTCTGTCAACGAAAAAAAAAAACTTTCAAGTGGAAGAAAAAAAAATTATGTGTATGCATCACGTTTATTTTTTTCTGCCCTAATATTATAGTCTGTGACTCTTAGTACTTATTTGACGCCAAAAAGTATGCAGTGGGATCTTAATACCGTGTTGAAATATATAAACATTCCTTGTATATAGCCTGAATGAATTTTCATGCGAGCTGTGAGATTCATGCATTCATGCATGTAATTCCTTGCAAGTTTTCTGAAATTGCTCATTGCCCCGGCAGAATCTGCCTGGCTTTGAATTAACAGAAGAATGATTTACAGGCTTCTCATGTGATCTTTCGCTGATCCATGCCTTTTCAGATTGACTCCTTGTTGATTATGCTGCTCTTATTATGACCTATAGTTTTTTTTTTTCCCAAAAAGAAAATGGATACCGACATGGGTAAAAGAATTTGGATATATCCAACTGCCTCCTTCCAGCCTATTTACAAATATATATACATGTATAAAATGTAAATAATCTTAAAAGACTGTTTTTGGTGGCCTAGGAAAATGTTTTGTATATTTAGGGGGTGTTTGGGAGTGTGGTAACGGTTGTTTTTCAAAGTATTTTTCACTCGAAAATGTGTCAAAATAATTTTTTTATTTTTAAAAAATTATTTTTGATATCAACACATCAAAACGATCTGGAAACACAAAAATAATAATTTGAAGTAAAGAAAAAAATAAAAAAATTAATTTTTTCAAAAATACTTTTAAAATATAAAAACAAATTGCCCTTAGATTATTTAAGATCTTCAAAGTGAAAACTCAAACTCAATTTGATGTACAAACCGGTTCAAAGATATATTTTATATTTGAATAAAAAACAAAAGTGTATAAATGGAAATCAAATAGTAACTATCACTAGCTTTAATATAGTGAGGCATTGCCAAAATTCCTTCTTTTTTAAGTATTCCATAGTTTTTATTTAATAGTGAAGGTATGCGGTTCATTAATTTGACCCAACTAATTAATCCATATATCATACGAAACCGCCCGGCCTCGATGTAATAAATATAACGATGATCAACTTCCGAGAAAATGTCTCAATTAGTGTACTGAAATATTTATTTGGCATAACATCGACAATAGGTCCTCCGATTATGATATGTCTTTCAATTATACCCTCCAACTACTGATTTAAGCAATGTTACCCTCAAAGGATTCCATGCTCATCGATGTTGCCTATGCCATTAGCTCCTGGTCAGCAGGCACTTTAGGAAGCAATATGCTTCTGAAGTGTCTTCAAGGTCAGCAAACACTTTGGACATTGAAAAAAATAGTCATCACTTCTCAGCAAGGATTGGCAGAAGGGCTTGATTTTTCTTCTTACCCTCAAAGGGATTATTGGGATCATTAAATTAAACTTTGGGGGGGTAAATTAAGACAAACTATAAACTTCAAGGAAGTAAATTAAGACCTAACCCTTCATTATTTTTATAAGGTCTATATTAGTCACTTTCATGTTAATTTTTTCTTCTTTAGCCAAAGGCATTATTTCTCTAATTGGTAGGTTTCCATGTGTTTTTTATTCAATGAAGGAAACAAGCGCAACTTTCATGCTTCATGGATATATTTTATGTGAACGCCATATTTACTTTAGCATTTTAAAAGAGAAGGAAGTTCCTTGCAACCATCGTCTACTTGTTTATTTGTTATGAAAAGTCATGAAATAATTATAATAAAAGTTAAATGGTGGGAGAAAATCAATATAGATTAAAAAATATTTTATTATGAATTATAATAATAGTTTCATTTTCAATTTTTTATTTTATCTTTTCACAATATATTTCTTTCGTTATTTGCTTTTTTTTTTCTCTTTTCTGACAACTAAACTGCATAATTATTCTCTTTTTGTTTGTTATTTGCTTGGGTTAGGTAAAGATTGCTAGATCAAAGCACCTTGAGTCTGGAAAATAAGTCAGACCCAAGGAGCTTAGGTCTGGCTTAGCCACCAGACCTAAAAGCCTATAAAAAATAAAAAAATAATAATAATTAAAATTTCTATTTAGAATATTTCAAGGATAGTTTAAATATTTTTTTATAAAAAAATAATTTATAAAAAAAATAGAATTTTTGTTTAGGATACTTCAATGATATAAATTTTTTTATATATGTAAAATATATAAAAAAAATATTAATTAGCATTTCGGTTTAGGATACTTCAAGGGTAGTTTAAATGTTTTTTATAAAAAATTAAAAAATTAATTAGAATTTTTGTTTAGGATGTAGTTTAAATATCTTAAAAAACAATAATTAGTATTTTTATATAGAATACTTCAAAGATAATGTAATTGTTTTTATAAAAATATTAAAAAAAATTAATTAGACATGATCATCAGATCGAAGTCATGTATAGATGTCAAATCCAAAAATAAATTAAAATAATTTATATTCTTGATATTTTTTTCAACTTTTTAAAAAAGTAATATTAATATAAAATATTATCATTAATTGTAAAAGTGCACAAAAACCAAAAGTACAATCACAATAAAGAATAGGCGAAAACAGAGAAAAAATAAGGAGGAAGTCCCACTGAAACATTTAATCCCACAGAAAGATACGTCCAAATCCCACTCAATTTCCTATGAACGTACTTCCTTCTAGAGAGAAAAGGTGGAAAACAAAATTCGCTAAAACCAACCGTTTGCAACTTATCGGGTCATATACTATGCGGAGCCGGCTTAATGTGAATGAAAATCTGGGGTAAAACAAGATCTTTTAAAATATTTTATTATTAATTTTTATGGATGGCTAATAAATGTGGTACCGGGCAGTCTTCACTTTGTAGTTCAGGTATTTTATTAAGAGGTGATAATTTTTATTTTTTAAAATATTATTAATAAACATATTTTATTTTTAGAGTTTTTTTATTTAAATGGAAACTTGGATTATTGACCAAATAGTTCCTAGCTCAAGACGGCTCTAATACTACAGAGTTGACACCCCTGTTAATTTAACGACGCGTTTGGAAACGCGGTTGAAACCGAGTTTCTTAACAATTTAAAAAAATACTAAAAATTAGTTTTTTTTTGAAGCATTTTTAAGTGAAAAGCACTTTAAACAGCAACCGCTACCATAATTTCAAACAGGCATATATGTTTGGTTAAAACAGCAACCGCTACCACAATTCCTAAAAATTTTATGTGTTTGGTATTGTGGTAGTTTTTGTGGTTGTGGTTTGAAAAAAAATTGTTTTATAAAAAGTACTTTTAGTTAAGGTTGGGTTGTTAAAATATATGTTTGGTTAAAACTGTGGTTGAAATTGAGGTTGAACAAAAAGTTGTTTAATGTGTTTGGTTAAGAATGCTTTTGAAATTGAGGTTATAAAATTACTAAAAAAAGATATATATTAATATTGTAGATTTAACTATTGTTATTACATCATGAAATAAACAATACTTTATTTAAATTATTTTTTATTGTTCCATTAAACTATTTGCAATTCCATCACGTACGAAATTCATCCGACAAGGACTACAGTTTCCATGGCTTCTTAAGCATGCAACAACATCAAGTAAAATATCATCACATCAGGTAAAATATCATCATGAATAAAATTGGAATTGCGATTAAATTCTGCAAATGACACGTTATCATGCGATCTCCTTCTAATATAATTATGTGATGTCATTGAATAATATTAAACACTAGTTTTTCAAATAAAACACAATATCCGAGAAATTTTTTTAGATTTTTTATTTTATTGGGTCGGACCCAGGCATCGGGCATTTAGGTTTGGGTCGGACCCGGTCCAACCATGAACAGTGGAGAGGCTCTCCACTGCAGAAGACGAAGGAGAAGGGGAAGAGAAGAACAATGGTTGACAGTGGGAACGGCGGAGGCCGGTGGTGAGCTGAGGGAGCTGCTCTCCACTGTGCTCTATTTCTGTTCTTCTTCTTCGAACAGTGGAGAATGCAGAAGACGAAGGAAAAGGAGAAGGAGAAGGGGAAGAGCAGTGGCTGGCAGTGGGAACGGCGGAGGCCTGTGGTGAGCTGAGGGAGATACTCTCCACTATGCTTTATTGTGCTATGTATCTGTTCTTCTTCTTCGGACAATGGAGAATGCAGAAGATGAAGGAGAAGAGAAAGAGCAGTGGTTGGCGGTGGAAACGACGGAGGTCGGTGGTGAGCTGCTCTCCACTGTTCACATGCAACGTGAACAGTGGATAATGCAAAAGGCGAAGGAGAAAATGAAGGGGAAGAGAGCAATGGCTGGCGCGGTGAGTTGAGGAGAGCAAGAGTTCTGTTGTGCTCTGTTTCTGTTCCAGTCGCCGCCTTCTCTTCTTTCTTCTCTATTTACTGTGTTTATAAACATAGTTGCAATAAACAGAAAACGCTGCATTGCAAAAAGCATGC
>Ga0325410_1008066_pt1 | contig 11431 bp, 10 predicted proteins | sample PopdelMetagenome_16_FD_206182 | JGI IMG/M metagenome (GOLD analysis project Ga0325410, IMG submission 206182) | Populus deltoides microbial communities from Bellville, Georgia, United States - Xylem-PdIQD-R3 | ecosystem: Host-associated > Plants > Phyllosphere > Stem > Wood/Secondary xylem... | reverse complement strand
CTTTCATGATTTTGTTAATTTTCATTTTCGTTTTTTAAACCTAATGAATGCATACCGCGAGTTAGGAAACTTACACTTGATTTCCGCTGAAATTCACTAATTTAATTAATATCATGCTTAAATTTGGTATTTTACTCAAATGGAACTTAGGTTCAAATTCCGAAAGGGGTAATGGGTGAGGATTTCGGATCGGGAGGGCACCCACCACCACCACCCTCTATTATGCAGCCTCTGACCCATTGAGTTTCTTGTTGGGGGAAAAAAAAAAGCTTCAAAACTTGACAAGCATTAAATGGTATTTCTGAAAAGCAATCTGAAGAGCTTTAATCGTCATTTACGTAAAAGTACAAAAAAATACACTACTGTATGTAACAATAAGGCAACGGTCATGTTTGTTTCGCCATGTTCCGTGTACAGTTCCAATGAGGTACGTGAGATCTGCGGTGCCGTATTGATTCGTGCAGGCCATGCAGGAGTAAAAGACAGAACAACCCCTGTTATTTCTCGTTTTCTTTCCTTGCATTGAAACAAAGGCAAGGGAACATTTGCTCCTCGATAAAACTGTCGAAATATGCAGAATGTTGAGAGTTCCAAGGCCCGACGAATTAATTGAAGGCAGTATATATTGGACACGAATTTTTTGTGTCAATTGCCGTGCAATTTTCATTTTGCTATAATATACAGACCGGTGACCTGTGAAATATTTTTTTTTCCTTGGGAGGATTCAAAGGAATCTGAGATTTAGATGGTGTATAACACTCCCGTAAGTTACATTTTTTAGTTTAATTTTTTTTTGTGTTTTTTTTGATATTTTAATATGATAATATTAGAAATAAATTAAAAGAAAAAAAATACTCCGAGAAAAATCTCTGTCGAAACTCTCAATCAGCCATCTAATCCCGAGCCTGAGGTTATTAACTCTCATTTTCCGGTTTTGCGCTTGCACGCCGTTGGTTTTGGTTTGATTGACAAACCGACCCGACATCTAACGCTGGTATTTCCGTACAGAGGACGCGTGGAGGGTTTGCATAAGCCACTTGTGAAATGCACAACTCTCGTTCACATTCTCGAGGCCCAATAATGCAATGTTGTCCTCGAAGTTTGAAGTTTGCTGATCGATTCTCTTCTTCCTGATTTGAGCCATTGACCATGTCGAAGTTCCACACGAACAAGTGACTCAGTCTGAAAACTGCTCCTAAAGCAGAATCTATTCGGAAGAGAGGAAATTGCCTTTTCATGAGTATGGCTAAGTTTTCAATGTTACTTTTCTTTATAAATGAAGTTATCAATAGTCATCTTCCACGTTCAATCATTTGGTGCATCGAATGACCACTAGGCTGCTAATAAAGAAATATATTCAGATTCTCCCAAGTCCTAATTATCCCATCCCAGCCTTGATCATAATTTCTTGTTTTCATCATGCGAAGGTGCTCTAGTCTTTACCTCTACCCCAGCTCCCCCCATCCCTAGCACAACTTCTATTTTCTTTATTTTTTTAAGGTAATTTTTAAAAATATTTTTCAAATGAAAAGATATTTAAATAATTTTTTAGTATATTTAGATGGTTTTCATATACTAATATTAAAAATAAAATAAATTTGAAAAATAAATTATTTTAATGTATTTTAAGCAAAAAACTATGTTAAAAAATATCTTACATCACAATCTCAAACATCTTTAATAGATAGAGTGAACCTCATGTGTTTAATTTACCTGACATCGAGCTGACAAACATGAAGCCTTGTCTAGCAATAGAAAAGCAAGCTCAAATACACTTTTCAAACATGTTTACAATCAAGAAATTTAATTGATGTTTTGGTTCTATTATCTATTATGAAATATCATACTATATACATGTCGCGGGGTTAATTTAACTATTCATATAAACAATGAACTAGGTTGATATATTTTGTTAATCATTTTATAACATTTTTGTCCTGTAACTTAATTGTCAAACGCGTGTCTTTAATTAGCCAAAGGTCACGGGTTCAAGCTACGTTGACAACAATATTATTTTTTATACAACAAATGACCTTTCATTTGTATTTATTTTCAAGAAAAAAAGGGAGAATATCATTCACTCAATTTTTTAATATAATATACGACACATCATCCATATGGAAAAACAACATGTTATGTTATAGCATAGTTTCTGATCACCTTAGATGACCAAACAACTAGAATGTGTGTTTTTGGACTTTAGAAGCCTATTTTTTATGTTTCACAAAAAAAATACCTCTAAAACTTCCTAGAAACTCTAATAATGACATTTTCAACATTAAACACTTTCTAATCAGTTTAAAAACTCAAAATTAAACCAAATCAAAATAAATTTATAGGTCCTGGTCTATTTTTTTTAGAACCACCTCAGTTGAACTCGCTCTCTAAGACAAACTCATTGACACCAACATGAGCTTTTTTTGTGTTTGGAATATGAGTGTCATTCAAATATTTCATCTCTCATTTTCATCCCTACATATATAGGAATTGAAACGTGATAAAAATGAAATTTTAGATCAAAATGAAAAAACCTAATCTAATATGCATAATTTAAAACTACTATGATATTTAGACATATGAATTATTAAACCAAAAAATAGTTATGTGTTTTTTATTGGTGTTATTTTTGGTCCTTTGTTCTTTCAAATTTTTTTTACCTGCAAAATTGAATTTTATTTTGTAAATATATCTTTAGCTGACTTTGAAATATTATATGATATATCTAATAAGCAGGAGAAAACAAATCAAAATAGATCCCAATACATTAAACCATGCCAACATAACTTAAAAGGATGAAATGAAAAAGAAATTAATTTGAATGACCGAAGGGCAAAACAATAAAAATTTCATAGACTTAAAAAGAAAAAAAATAGCTATAAATAGTGTCATGAACATGTAAATATGAGATGATGAATAAGAGGTCGAAGTATGATAAAACACTCATCTATTTTATTTTATATGTGTGCGTGTGTGTGTTGTCTACAATGCAGTAAGACCTCAAGCCTCTTCAACACACCCCAACAAGGAATAGTAATACCTTAACACATTCCAAGATAGCTTATCTTTTTTATGCCTTATAAGTTTCTCAAATACAATTAGTGTGACTCATCTATTTGGGTGTAGTTAGCTTATGCAGATCTAATACTTAAGGAATAATCTACTTGTGAGGCTATAAAGGAAAAACTTATACCAAAACTTAAACACACGCAAAAAAACTTGTTATCTCTTACCCTAATATGAAGGCACTCTTAATTTGTCTGCAAATCCTCACTGCAATAAGAGGATTTAAGCTACATCCCCATTCTCTAACCGAGTATTAGCTTGTAGTCTCCTTTAATTGATTCTCTGACTACCTACCCATAACAAAGTTTTAGTTCCTAGTGTTTGAGGTTCCTTTATCTATTTCACAATCTCTTCGTGCTCTCATTTAAAGAGCCTATTAACCTTTGTTTCAACCATTCTAGGCCTAGATCTAGACGTTCTTAAACTCCTCAACTTAGATCTAGATGTTCCTAAGTTCCTCTGCTTATAAAAGCCTTGAACCCATATGTTGGTCTACTAAGATCAATAATTTCTTATACACCATAAGATCTCAAAGAAATGATAAGAATTTTTTAACCCTATCACGAATGCTCAGACGTATTACTAGCATGATAATTGGATACTAATGCCTTAAATATAGTCTTCATTAATCAAACATGTCCCAAGTTTCAATTTCAATTAGAACTAGATAATTTTTTGTGGTGTTTTTTTAGTAATGTGATTGCATAATTCATATCTTGAAACTTAGACAAAAAGAAAAAAAATAAACTATACTTATAAAAATGATTAAAGAAAATTGTTTTAGGACTTATATTGGCTTAACCCTCATTAATAAAAGGCTATGTGTCTTTTCACCCACACATCATAAACCAAACACGTGACATTTTCTTCTTAGATAATTTTAAATTTTAAAATGACTTAGGCTTTAGCCTTTTATTCACATGCTCTTGTTATGTCTTTTTGATTTTTTCATGTGTTATGTCATATCCACATATAGGAATATGAAGAAACAAGACCTAGGAACCAGGAACCAAACATCAATACTTAAGTCTTCAAGTCGTTTCAATCATAAATTTTTGGAAAGGCAACTAGCATGCCTAAGCTTAACAATTTTAAACCCACGAGTGTGATGTTAGGCTTAAATAAGCCCCATATCTTTGCACACAAACTTGAGGTTGAGGATTCTACTGAATGAGTCCAAGAACACTCCTCACTCGACCTCAAGTTAGATCCTGCATGAGATCCCTTTCTAAGAAGTTCGTTTAGCCTATCGATATGATCTTCTAAATGATCCATTTTAGATGAGTCCCTTAAAGTCGAGTTTAGTATCTTTATGCTCATAGATCATCCTGCCTAAGAACTCTAACCCCCTGCATAATTCTAAGTCCTTGCATAACTACCATTTTTTGTTAGATGCTTAAGGACCCCACCAAAGTGGGGCCTATTTGACGACTTTAAGGCACGTTTTGCCCAAATCTCATCCACCAATCACATATTTTTATACGTAATATCGTAAACTTTCAAGATTAAGAAAATTATCTTACATAATTATTCCTAGAATAAAGCATAAAATCTTTTCATTATTTACCCTTATTCCCATGCAGGGAGGTGAAGGAAGATGTGTACATAAACCTCAGAAGAAGAGTATTAAAGAAGGGTCATTTTTCTAATGGCTACATTGATTATATATTGTTCCCTCGTGTATTTCTCTTATAAATGAGTATTAATTTAAGTATTGGAGAGTTCTACTCCACAAATGATGGGTCTAAATTTAACGAACCCAAAACCCCAAAAAAAAAAACCCAAGCTTAGGCATGGTAGTTTGAGCCCATGCCGAGCAAACACCCAACATGCTGAACCTGACACTCCTAGCCTTGTTGGGCATGTTATCTAGCTAGTATTGGGCATGCACCTCAACTCCCATGTAAACTTGGGTTACCACGTTTGAGCTCAATATGATTGGGTTCAGACAGCACATTTAGACCCGTTTTTCACCTTAAGCACCTTGGCTGAGCCTAATACTCTCTTGAGAATTTTTTTCACAACCCCAGGCGGGTCTTTTAATATTTTATATTGATTCAATACATATTATTTTGAGTAGAATACAGCTCAAAATATCACAAAGAAAAAATTATATTTCAGCCCCCCCTCTCCATAAAATGACAAAACTCATGGGTTATAAATTCACCGTGAATCCTTCAAACTTAAGGTTTACAATCTCTTCATTCTAAACACTTTCAGGATATATATTTTTGAAGTCTATCTCTTTAAAATATCATTATATTTTTTCTCTTTACAAAGTTATTAGCTTATGCATCGAAGTGTTCTTATATCCATTAAAATAAGCTTTTTGCAAGTACCAATTATATTGACGTACCATGCATCATTTGCTATCAACTTCCAACCACATAGACTTTTCATTTCAAGTCATCAAACATCTTAGCTGAAAAAAATAAATTAAATTGCTTGTACTTAAAAATTAATCAATTATCAAACTCATTAATCTTATTTTTAAACATATGAATTATGACACTAAAAAAAAACTTATTTTGCAAGTATTTCGTTCCCAAATATTTCCAATTATCATTGCTGCTATGCTTATCCATCAGCACCAGTAAAAGACTTATTTTTTAATGCGTTCTCACTCAAGACCCGAGCGGGCTAGTGTCAGACTTTGTTATGTAGATTTCAAACCTATCAACCTGCCAGAAAGGACCTATTAATCTTTTGAAGCCCGAAACAGAGGCTTCATCACTGTCCATTGTAGGTAATGATCAATTCGCTTGTATGAGAAAGAGTCATAAAAAGACTCATTTTCTTCCAAATAAACCTTCAATCTGTTTCATTTCAAACAAAGAAAATGGAAGTATCCCTTATCATTATAATTACCGAGAAGTCAACCTGTACCTTCACTTTGGATAATTCTAGCTCTAGCCTCATACATGAGTGGCCATTTGCCTTCAGAAGCGAATCATAGAGCTAATTAATTGATCATTTTCTATATGACTAACCATCGGAAAAAACTAGAATACAAACAACAGGAATAATAGTAAATAACAATGATGAGAAGCATTTTTGTCATCTTGGAAAATCAATTAGCTAGGATAGGGGCACGAGACCTCTATTGATTATGGACAAGAGTGAAGAACCCAGCTGCATGCACAAATGCCCCTAACGGGGAATGCCAGTGCTCGTTGATCAGATCGATAATGCCAAAACAACCTTTGAAAATGTTATTACTAATAATAATGTCTGCATATTCTTGTATTCGCTAAGGTCATATACATCAGCCAAAAAGGGGCCTTTTAAGTAATGTTAAGTTGCATTATTTTATTCAGGGTATGAATTCTGATCAAGTAACACGAATATGTTTTCCATACTCCTCATGGCCTGCCTCATAGTAAATTTATCTCATAGGTGTTATAAGAATGATTTCGGTATACAAGCCATCGTCTTTCTAATATAAAACTACTTCAGATTTCATAAATTGAATAATTTATTAGACGCAAAACTTCCAAGTCTAGGAACAGTGGAAAAGGGAAGAAGCAAAAGAAAAGGGGGCCTGCCAGCCTACCCCCATTGAAATTGTGAGCTAACCCAAAATTCCAGAGCCTGAGGCACAGGGGATGGGACCCAGCTTAGCAATTTTTTCAGGGAGAGGGAGAGGGAGAGGGAGAGGGAGAGGGAGAGGGACAAGGGTTTCTGTTGTATTCATGGCCAAATAATAGTATTACATAAGCTCAAACATACAAAGAACCTGTCAGCTGGTTTGTGACGTTAACTCCATCCTTTTCGGTTCAGACGGACATGGCGGGTCAAAGCTTTCAGGACAACAAAAATTTAATATTTAGTTTGTTTGATTTGAGATTTCGGTGAAAAAGACATAAAATCACCCCTATAGAGTGAGAGAGAAGGAAAAAGCAGATTCCATTTTAATCTTAGGCTCTTAGTGCTAATAAATACAACATAGTACATGCCATAATCCATATTTTAATCTTGTATAAAACATTTACTTGTATATATACACACACACACACACTCCAACTTGATCCAGCTTCACATTATCAAGGTATTTATCATTTCCCAAGATAGACAGAGAGAGATAGACAGAGAGAGATAGAAAGAGAGAGAGAGAGACAGAGAGAGAGAGGGAGGGAGGGAGAATTATTGTTGTTAGAGCAATGGAAATTAATGGACATGATTTCTTAGAGGAGTTAATAGCTCTAAGTAGGGAATCTTGGCAACCCACTCCAAATTATCCAACAGAAATGAATGAGCTTTTCTCTGGTAGCTTCAACCATGGTTGCTTTGAAGAAATCCCAGCTACACTCCCACAAACTTCTTTCTGTCCTGAAGGATTAATTTCATCGCCTCTTAAACAAGACTTCAACAACTACTACTTTAATGAAGTCTTTTGCCCATTTGGTGATGAGTTCTCAGCACCACAGTTCACAGATGAGTTCTCTTCAGCCCCGCAATTCACCGATTCTTCCTATAACACGCTTGACACACCACCATTTCCTGTTCAAGACGATACTCCAATGTCCATGATGGAAGATGAGGAGCTGGGTCTGCTTGCTAATGATCAACAGAATTTGCAGATGCAGGGTGCTTGCAAAGTTGAGCCCATTCAGTCCCCGGAGGTGTCGGCTTTCAATGCTGGTATCTGTCCAGAAAGAAAGATTAGAGGCAAGAAGATGGAGGGGCAACCATCAAAGAACCTAATGGCAGAGAGAAGGCGAAGAAAGAGGTTAAATGACCGGCTTTCAATGCTAAGATCAATTGTTCCTAAAATCAGCAAGGTAAAGATTGATTCAATAGTGACTGTGTGAAAAATTCATGTTCATTTAAAGGCTAATTTGGTTGTTTCAATGCAATTTGTCAATAGATGGACAGAACATCAATACTTGGAGACACAATAGATTATATGAAGGAACTATTGGAGAGAATCAACAACTTGCAACAAGAGATTGAAGTGGGTTCAGAGGAGTTGAAGATGATTAGCATTTTCAAGGACACAAAACCTAATGAAATTGTTGTGAGAAATTCACCAAAGGTATGCACTCTGCGGCCTGCACTAATCCATGTATAAGACTCCCAATAAAAGGCTGAGCATCGCTGAACAGACATTTCTTTCAATATTTGCCTTGCAGTTTGAAGTGGAAAGAAGAAATGAGGATACAAGGATTGATATTTGCTGTGCAACAAAGCCAGGGTTACTGCTATCATCAGTAACAACATTAGAAACATTAGGCCTTGAGATTCAGCAGTGTGTGATTAGTTGTTTCAATGACTTTACAATGCAAGCTTCTTGCTCAGAGGTACAAATTCAATTCGTTGCTATATGGGTTAATTCTTCTTTTTTAAGATTAAGAAGTATAGCTAATTTGTATTCTTTCTTGTGATGATAACAGGAATTGGAGCAGAGAACACTAATAAGTTCTGAACACATAAAACAGGCATTGTTTAAAAATGCAGGATATGGAGGGAGATGCCTGTAGACAGTAAAGGAGTAGAAAAGGGAGGAAATTGCAGTGAAGTCTTTTAAGAGACATTTTCAAATCTCTTTTATTTCAAAGAGGATTTCAAGTGAGGGAGTTGTTAACTTCACTTTTTAAAATAAGTTGCGTCTGCTCATCAGAGCTATGCATTATCTACTTCAATGTGAGATCTTTATTAATCCAATTGCTTTAATATCATGAGATTGTTATTTCTTTTCTCTCTCTTTTGTGTGTGTGTGTGTGTGTGTGTGTGTGTGTGGGATTCAGAGCTTATCAGTAATTGGAAGCTTACGCAAGTAAGGATTTCTTCTTGCCGATTTCTATTTTGTGGATGTGGAATTTCCCGGCAGTTATAGTGGAATAACATATCACTGTGAGTGTTTGCTAATAATGTATGGAATATTCAGTTGCCGCCCCCCGAATCTTCTGTGAACGAATTTAGGATGAAGCAATCACTTGGAAATGGGATTTTCCAACACAAAGTATACGATGATTGCAATCTTTTTGCCTTGTTTTTTCCAAACATGCCAGTAACCCTACTTGATTACTTATCTAGTGCTAGAATATTAACTAACAACTTTCCATCTTAGATAAAACAGAAGACTCGTATGCAAGCTAGGATAATTTCCAGGATTTTCAGAATTTATCATTCAAAACAGAATTCAAATGTTACAATTAGAGAACAGCATGTGCACTGAAGTAATCTGTTCCCAACTTTATCAGCATGTTATACTTGGTAGTTTGTAGATTACAGAGATAGAACAAAGAATAGAATAAAATCCAAAGGGATCTTGATTAGTATTGCTGAGCAGATTTCTCGGGTACCTGTAACCAATTCGGGGAGGAAGTATAAGACAACCGACTCTAAGATTCTACATTTTCATCACCAATAGCTGATAAGACACATTGCAATCAAACTCATTTATAAAGACAATTTGATTAAATTCAAATGTGTGTTGTGGAAGCTTAAACTTCATCTCCAAAGAGCACCAAAAAAGAGGACCATCTACAAATGGAACTAAATTATGCAATTAGTAGGCCATCATAAAGCTTATTGATGTGCCATTGCCATATAAAATAGATTCTGACAATATAATAAACTTGCCTTTTCTCCTATTTCGTAAAATCAGTTTGTCTTGTCCTCCCATACTTTTAGCTGGTTTATGCTCTCATGAGGGATATGTATCTGATTGACCCCAAACATGGCCATGGACTCGCTGTGCCGACTTTAACTGTTGAAGATTCTTTGAAATGACCCGGGAAATGGCCCGACTTTTTCAGTGAAGCCCCAATGATGAATCTCTGTGCTGCATAAAGTCCCTCGCAGCAAGAAGAAACTGAGACAATTCCCAACAGAAGAAGGAAGATGCTGGGATATTTCCATGCAAAGAGCAATAAATACATGTACCTCTTACATATCTGTATTCTTGGTTTATTAGACCATGCTGAGGATTGAAAAAGATGATTCAACCTGACATGCATATCATAAATCTCATGAACTAGACACTGTAGGCTTGTCCTGGACACCATGTCGAACCATGTGCGTTCCATAAAGAACCAGGTGAGTTTCATTGGTGACTAGTCGCTATATTGAAGTAACAATATAAAGCCTATCTTTTGTTAATGGAGATCTTTCCTTGCTAGAGGACACATAAGAAAGGGGTCTCTTTAGTCCTAAGAAACCAATGGTCAAGATCTCCAACCATACTTTGGTCCCCTATTGGATGCTGCAGTGGTGCCTTTTCCAAAGCCAGGCTGAAACTTTACATGTTGCAAGAGATAACGACGTAATTTCGGACCTTTAAGAATCTTTAGGGGGCAAAAAAATAAAAATAAAAATAAAAACATTGTTTTCTAGTGTGACGTACAGTTTTTACATGACTCTCAGACACCACATTTAGCGGTGATAGAGTTTATCGATTCCTAAAGTTTTTTACATTAGAGAAAAAAACTAGAGTTTTCAAGCATTAAGATTAATTCCCTTTATTGTAGAGAAAATTACAAACAAAACTTTGATGTATTCTTAAAGGCCTTCGTACCATCAATTCTCTTCTATTTTTTTAAATACAAAAAAAAATCCTGATTAAATTTAAATTAAAAAACTACATGAAAAAAAGAATTAAAAAGAACAAGAAAAAAAATAAATAAAATTATGAAACAATAGCTTACGAAACTAATTTGGACCTGAAAACAAAAATAGTTGTAAACTAATTGCCCCTGTATAGTTAGGTCTTTAGAATAATCTGTTTAAATTTAAATTCAATCCAACAATTAAATTAAAAGTTATGCTTATTTGTATTAGACTATGCACCGAACTTGTTCGAAGCTCCTCAAAACCTAGAAAATCTTGACAATTAAAAAAGTAACATAATAAAAATAGTTTTGTCAAGGATAATGAAGACAATGTCCCATCCCCTTATGAAAAATTCATCCTCGATTTAATTGTAAAAAAATTAACTCTTTCATCCCAAAAAAATTTATACTTCTAATATAGTGTTGTTATCAATTTATGCACGAAATAGCTCACTCCCAATATCTTAAACACTATTTTAGCAAATATAATTTTATATAATTTTTTTAATTTACGCAAAACTTTTTAAAAACTAAAATGTCAAGGTCATATTTAAATATCTTTTAAGATGATGGCAACTTTAATTTATGTGTATGGGCATCCCCAACAATAATGTCTTAACCAGTATTTGTATTGGTAATTTTAGGAGATTGATCCAACCTCTTAATAATATGTTTGATTTGGATGACACATCTATACTTAAATCCTCTTTGACATCAATTTCAATATCTTGAGCAATTTCAACAAATTGTTAAGACTTTTTATCTACCGGTTTCATCTCAATCTATTCACTAACTTTAATTTGTTCCTCAAATCT
>Ga0325410_1008065_pt1 | contig 11431 bp, 7 predicted proteins | sample PopdelMetagenome_16_FD_206182 | JGI IMG/M metagenome (GOLD analysis project Ga0325410, IMG submission 206182) | Populus deltoides microbial communities from Bellville, Georgia, United States - Xylem-PdIQD-R3 | ecosystem: Host-associated > Plants > Phyllosphere > Stem > Wood/Secondary xylem... | reverse complement strand
TTTTTATTAAAATTTGCAAACTAGAAATGGAGCGAAAAATGGAAAAACTTTCCATTACTAAAGAGCTCGTAAATTTCATCGGGTGTCTTGAAATTAAAGTACTACAAGATGGGATTGCATATTTTTAAAGTAGAGTGATTAATCTGATACAATCTGCATAATTCAAGGACCTAAATCTCCCACGCAATTAAAATATCAAAATATAAGAAAATAACCGCAATTCTTTCCCTCCTTCGTGACCCGCCAACACTATACGGGAAGATACTCATTTTCACTCTCTTCTTCTAAACAAAAATGGAAGCCGGTGAACACTCACCTCCAACATCACCGGAAACCGACCTAATGGAAATAAAAACAGAAAAAACACCATACTCACCATCAGAACCACCAAAAATCCACCGTCTAGATGAGTCCGTGGTCAACCGAATCGCCGCCGGAGAAGTAATTCAACGCCCTGTTTCAGCCATCAAAGAACTAGTAGAAAACAGCCTCGACGCGCACTCTACCTCTATAAACGTCGTTGTTAAAGACGGTGGCCTTAAACTCATTCAAGTCTCCGATGACGGCCACGGCATTCGCGTACTTGAATTAAAAAAAAACTCAAATTTTAATTTTCAAAGGTAAAATAATTGTTTTTTTAATTTAATTTAATTTAATTTTCTGCAGCGTGAGGATTTGCCTATATTATGCGAGAGGCATACGACGTCGAAGCTGACTAATTACGAGGATTTGCAGTCGATTAAGTCAATGGGGTTCAGAGGAGAGGCATTGGCCAGCATGACTTATGTAGGTCATGTGACTGTCACTACTATTACTCCAGGAAAATTGCATGGTTACAGGCAAGCAAACAATTTTTTTTTTTTGCATTTTAACTGTTTGATTAAACGCTTCTGAGAAAAGTTTTCAACTTTACCTATTTTCACTTTCTTATAGGCAAAATCAATAATTTAATGGAGGATCTGGGTTTTGTTATTGCTCTTGTTTTTTTTTTTTTTTCAGGGTTTCATATAGAGATGGGGTAATGGAGGATGAGCCTAAGCCTTGTGCTGCAGTTAAAGGGACGCAGATAATGGTGTGTGTGAATTGGACTTTTGAGTTTATATGTGGTTTGCTTGTTTAATTCATAAAAATTTGCAATATAGAAAACAAAGTAAATGAAGGGAGAAAAAAATGGGGATGTCGTTATGAGTGCAAAATTTAGAAGACCGATGTATGTTAAAGTTTGTTTGATAGATGATGTGGATTTTGATATATGTCATCAAATAGTTAAATCCTCGAGAATGAATGAATGCTTGTTGATTTTGATCCTGCTGAGAAAAGGTTAGAATTTACTGGAAATTTTAGTGACAATCTCTGATTTTATTTATTATTATTGTTGTTGTTTTTTTTTATATATATTTTTCTTCCTCAAATAATTTGGATTTTGCTGCGTCTTAAATAATCTAGTTGCTTGTCTTATTAGGTAGAAAACTTGTTCTATAACATGATTGCTAGGAGAAAGACATTCCAGAATTCTTCAGATGATTATTCCAAAATAGTGGACTTGCTAAGCCGATTTGCGATTCATCATGTTAACGTGAGCTTTTCTTGCAGAAAGGTTGGTCTCTTGATTATCAAAGCTTAGCTTTACATACGGTATTGAATTGCATGGTTTGAATATTTATTGAACAATTCTGGTAATTTTTTTTTTAATTCTATTGTAATCAGCATGGAGCATCCAGAGCAGATGTCCACTCAGTCACCACATCATCAAGGCTTGATTCCATCAGATCTGTTTATGGAGTTTCTGTTGCTCTCAATCTAATGAAAATAGAAGTTCCAGACAGTGATCCTTCAAGTTCAGTTTTTAATATGGATGGACTCATTTCCAATTCAAATTATGTGGCGAAGAAAACAACAATGGTTCTTTTTATCAATGGTATGTGTTTTTTCACAATTGTAACAAGAAGTCCTTCCCCCCATTTCATGAGCTATTTTCATGATCAAGAAAAAGCGGCTGTGCTTCTGACATTTTTATCACATATAACATAAGAACTAGGTGATTCTTGTATGGTTTCCTGAACTTCAGGAACCATTACTGTTAATTTTATTGAGTGGTACTGTCTACATGAGAGTCTTAAACTTAGAGCGCTCTTTTGACTTTCCAGGTACAATCCACAAGCTAAATTCTTTTATGTGGATTGTTATGGAAAGAAGAAAAATAGGATGAATTGCGAATTATTTGAAGTTATACACCTTTTACTCCTTTTCCCCTTTTCTTTTCCTGTAAGAGTATGAAAAAAAGAAAGAAAGAAAATAGTTTGGTTCTCACACATTTTCCTTTTGTAACTTTCTTTTACTCTGGTCTTTTTTGTTTGCTACAGATAGACTAGTGGAATGCACTGCTTTAAAGAGAGCTATCGAAATTGTTTATGCTGCTACCTTACCAAAAGCTTCAAAACCTTTCATATACATGTCAATAGTATTGCCACCTGAGCATGTTGATGTGAATGTGCATCCAACAAAGAGAGAGGTACGCATTTCCAGGAATATGGATAATTTTATTAAATAAATCTGGTCAATGAGGGGAGTAATATGGATAAGTATAAAGCAGAAAAAGGAAAATAATGTCCTCAGATCCCTTGTTCTCTGTAAAAATCAGGTGGAATGTTTTATTTTGCAATTACTCATAATTAGAATCCTAGGGGGAAACAGAAAAATAAAATAAAATCCCATAGCAGTGTCAAATTCCGCTGGCATTTTTTACAGAACTCTTCGTGTCTCATGTCCTATGCCTTGGTTTTTATGTTAACAGTTGCTGATAAAGAGGTCATTGCGACATGTGTATTAAAACATGCTGCAATGCTGGGTTAACTATAATTATGTGGCATTTTGAATTTTAATTCCAACTCTCTCAGTTGTTTTCAACAAGAGCATACTACATTATGAACGCACTCTGAACGGATAAATTAATCTTGTCAGTAGCACATTTATGACTCACTGTAAATTCTATTGCAGCATGATGTGCCAAGAATTTTGATGAAGTATTGTGAATGTCTGTGTGAAATTGCACTGTAGCAGCCTGCCTGAGGCTGGTATTTTTATTTATTTAGATAATAGAACTGTATTATGAGTAAAAGGAATTATAAAAGCTTGATGGAGGATAAGCCATCCTCCCAAATAAGCCTTGGGATATTTATTTGTTTACTACTTTGTTGTGTTGACAATTTTTCACCTTTCTTGTTCAGGGTGATGGCTCATATCTGACAAATAAATTCATCCTTAGCATTGATCAGAGCTGTACTCAAAGACTGTTCTAAACCTTTGTGATTTTGCATTATAATTTGAAGACCTTTCTACAATTGAAAAGTTCCTGTTTGATATTATTTAAGTACATCTCAATTAGCTGGCAACAAACTAATGGGTTATTTTTTCATCTTCTAGTTAGATCTGAACCTAAAATTTGTCTTCCCATTCCTTTACCAGTACAAGTGCAATCCAAGGCCAAAAAGTCATATGCAGGGATGGTTTTTGGTTCCTTCTACTGTCTGACCAATCCATTTGAGAGCATCTTTTAGATATTGGCAAGTTTAAATGGGAGACTATGAACTCGTTTGCTGAAATTTCAAATCAGTCCATTATATTAGTTTGATTTTCTGTTTTAACATGAGGAGGTGTACTGAAATCAGAAAAAAATATTCTGCATTTCTTCATTGTTCTAAATGTTTCATTTACTTATTAGTTCTAGCTTTGTTTGTTTGGTCATTTAATGATAATCTGTCTGCTACAGTTGGTCTTGCTTTGCTTCCTAGGAAATGTAACTTTTTTGCAACTGTTTAGACCACAAATGGATGGTTTAGTCGAGAGATTGTGTATAGCCAAATAAATGCCATTAGATGATTTTAGATCCTCCAATTAGTGAAAATACCAAACTTTAAACTCAAGTAATTCATAAACCTTGTAATTGATTCCTTCCATTTTAATCTTTATCATGTAGCCTTATTAGGTCTTAACTATGTCCTGATTCCCTGTTCCTTGAGTGATTGTGAAGAATATAGAATAATCCAATACGCCCTCTATCCCTAAGTTTCGACTTTATACACAGATTATCAAAGAACAATTAATTTGATTCCATGCCATCTATTCTCACATCACTTTCTAGTGTTACCTTTTTATTGTATTTCAGAATCAAGCATACATAAATCTATTGGTTTTGGGCTAGTGCTGAGAGATTGGATATCCTAATTAGTTAGTTCAAGTCTTTAAACAACAAAACAAATTGTTTTTTTTCTAAGAAATACATAAACCACAATTATTATTATTATTGTTGTTGTTGTTGTTGTTATATTTTTTTTATCATTACATGCTACAAAGTCTTTGGGAACTCACAATATCATAACCTTATAAAGAGTACAATTACCTTAACAATTTTTCTAAAAATTCATGAGACATTTACTCCCAAATTTGCATGAATTATATTTCAAAAGCTCAATGAATGGAGAGTTTTATATAAATCTACGTTAATGAGAGATAAAATAGTTAGATTAAGAGTGAAAGTAGATTTTAATCAGGGTATGACACAAAAACCAAATAGTTAATGTGTTGACATTTTCAGTGGACAATAATTTTGGGACATCTCATAATGGAAAGGTGCATAGACTCTCTATGATGAGAGATATGCAATAATGTGTGTGATCTTCTATTCTTTACTTTTTTCAGCTGCTGTTGTTTGCTACATAAGAGAGCATAACTATAAGTTTTGAAATTCAAGTTGGCTTCTTAGCACATATGGGAGTGAACTTAGGTGTTCTCTCATACATGCATAGGACAGATTTCAGTAACATTTATGGTGGGTAGTGCTTGTGAAGGTAAAAAGAAAAGGAATATGCTTATTGTTTATTCATTACTTGCATAAGCTTACATGGGTATGGTAGGCTAGGTGTGCCTTATGTGCTCAGTTTACATTTATACTAAATGCCAATGAGTTGTTTTGTTTTATTAATGTAGAAGGAAAAATATAAAATACAAAACTGTATTTGTATCATATATGAATTTGGTACAGAAAGAAGTGTATAGCTTTTCATTTACTTTAAATTCTACCCCCTTCCAAAACTATATATTAATTTGCGTTCAGTAAAGAAATCATGTACTAATATGCAGGTAAATCATGTGCTAATATGCAGGTAAGCCTTCTGAACCAGGAATTCATTATTAACACGATACAATCTGCTGTTGAATCAAAATTGAGGAACTCAAACGAGGCTAGGACATTTCAAGAACAGGTACATTTTAGTAATGAAGCTTGGAACTAGATGTTTTCACAATTTCTTAGCTATCTGTTTCTTTTAACTCTGACCAATCTGTTAATATTACCTCAAAATTTGGATCCAATTAAGAAGTACCAAATCCATTAGAGTGTCTTTCTTTTGATAACATATAGTAACTGGTAAATTCATACCCAAATTTTGTTGGATCATCCTATTCTAATCACTATATAATCTTGGATTATTTCCTTATTTGCCTGAATTCCTTGATAATAAGCAATATATTATAGGATTAGACTAAACCTGTGCATCAAGTCACCAAGACCACACTGCATGAAGTCCTGTAATATGTAGTTTTAGAAGTTAGAAGATAGAAAGGGCTCTTTCGAGATTATAAAGTTGAAACTTGAACTCATTTCATGTCTTAAGCATTTAGTTTTACTCTGGACTCTAATGTTCAAGAAGTTCTGCTTTCACAGTTTGAGCTGAATGTTCTAAATTACTTATGGAGCCTATCTGTATGTTCGCTGGGTATTTCTGCCTAACACTGGGCAAGAATTAAACTGTATATCTTTCCTCTTTTCTGTTCTAACTAGACTTGTGGTGAGTGTGACACTATTTCTAGTGTTCTCTATATTAATGCATTTATCCTTTTCGCTTTATTTCCATCTTCTTTTTCATGCATGTAGACGTTGGATTCCTCTCCAAGTGTTCCTTTAAGTGCAAAAAAGGATTCAAATGTTAACCCTTCACCCTCGCCTTATGGTATGGAGCTAATATACTGGTTATCTTATGGTTTGCCTCAATTTTGTCAGAGTCACTGCGATGCCTATTAAGATACTGTTATGTTATTGCATATAATCAGGGTCAAAATCGCAAAAAGTTCCAGTGAATAAAATGGTAAGAATTGATGCATCGGATCCTGCTGGAAGGCTGCATGCCTATTTGCAAGCCAGGCCTGTTGATAATCTTGAAGGGAATTCTAGCTTGGCAGCTGTGAGGTAGGTTCCTTAATCAGTTGTCGTTTTATGTGACCAATGTGAGTCAATTAATCCTTCTAACTGGCTTTAAGTGCAACCATCCTTGATTGTTCTGATGCTTCTTGAATATCTCATTATCAAATAAGGCATTCTTTTATGCACATTTTAGGCCTCTTTAGTCAATTAGCCCTGACTGATAACTGGCATTAAGTGCAATTTTTAGCAAAATATCCTATATTAATTGAAGTAGTTCATTAAATGCCTTTTTTTTTTTGGGAAGGAAACACTGTAGTATTTTACTGAAATGTTTTTTTCACGTGAAAAAATTTGTTGTTTGTAGCTCAATTTTAATCCATCTAAATATTTTTTAATGATCAAAACTTTGTAATGTAAAAAACATAAGAAGCTAGACGAGAGTTCAATGACCGTTTGATATTCAGACCTCACGGAGAAGAGAGCACAAAACTACAGAACTCTATAAATGTGATAGTATGAGATGATAGAAGGCTAGAAATTTATATATAATACTATAGACTACTTGTGTTAAATTGGTTCTCTATCAGTTTGCATGCTCCCTTTCTATTTTTTATTCTTCATGTGAGTAGGCAATTGCTTTCCGCTAAAAGTTGGAGTTCAATTTCAACAATCACAATAATAAAATTGCAAGTTGAATGATTTTTATACACATAACCAGTTACCTGATTTCTTTAAATTCTACAACTGCAGGTCTTCAGTTAGACAAAGAAGAAACCCTAAGGAAAGTGCAGATATTTCTTCTGTTCAGGAGCTTGTTAATGATATTGATGGAAACTGTCATTCAGGTAGCATTTGACCATATTTATCATGCTTTGGAAAGAGAAATCCTTCCATAAGATACAATGTATCAGATACTTCTTCGGATGCATGTTACTGTAGGTCTGCTGGATATTGTCAGAAACTGCACATATATTGGAATGGCAGATGATGTTTTTGCATTGCTTCAGTATAAAACGCAGCTGTATCTTGCAAATGTAGTGAACTTAAGGTAACAATTCTATGCTGACTGAAATTTTGCATTAATTATCTGTATATAACAAATATAGTTGCCAAGTATTGTATTGTCAACTTCTTAGCATGGCCACTTTATGCATGAATGACCTTTTTATGTAATGAAGATTGAAGATGCATTCAGCATTGCTTCCAAAATAAAATGATCCTAGGAAGTTGCTTGCTTGGAAGAATATGCCTATTTAACTTGATGTATACATGCATGTATGTTCTCCCTTCCCCATTCCTTTTACCAACAGCTTCTTCATAACTATTCTGGATAAATAACAATTCCTTACATTTATTTCTTATATAGTTGTTCTAAGTTGGTTTTGGAAGTACTATCCACAACAGCTTTATTTTTCTTTCTTCTTTTTTTCCCATTTTTTTTAGCTTAATTGATCCAGTCCAAAAACAACAAGAGGCGTTCAACCAAGCCTATTACATCAGCTTTAAGAAATGGGCCAAGCCAGTAGGAACTTATATGATATTCTTCCTCCACTGACTGAATGATTAGTTCTGTTTCTATGCATTTACAGCAAAGAGCTCATGTATCAGCAAGTTCTACGACGATTTGCTCATTTCAATGTCATACAACTGAGTGATCCAGCCCCTCTTAGATTGCTCATTATGTTGGCATTGAAGGAAGAAGACTTGGATCTAGAATCCAACGAAAATGAAGACCTGAGAGAGAAGATTGCAGAAGTAACTTCTATTCTTTTATGTTGACAGCTTCATTAAATTACCATTAAAGTTCTGTATAACAAATTTATTGAACCTTATGAGGTATCATTCTAACAATTTCTGGGTAGTATATTTCCTATTGGAATTTGAACAAAACATTCTGATGTGTGGATGAGCTAGAATTTGCTTTACTTCTTTTGCACTGTGGTTTTTGTTGTTCAAATATGCACTCTTTTTATAATTTTTAGTTTTGATACAAGCATGCACGTTTAGATGGTCGCAAAACAAATTTTTACTTTGCTTGTGCAATCTCTCGTGACTTAAAAATAAATTCGAGTTGATTTACATGTCACAGTAAAAAAAAGTCATAAAGCAGAGGTATATACTTTTTTCATAAAGGGAAATACATGACTGTCATTAACAATATCTTTTCATTCTCATGTAGATCTAGAGCAACTGATGATATCACATTCATGTTATTACTTTAATTTTTTTTTTATCTCGATAATGAACATGGGTTCTTAAATATATGTCCATTCCTCATTTTACCTTTCTTTTTCTTGAGGTTCCAAGTTTTGACTTTATTGGTAGCCTTTTCTGCTAATTTCTAGAGCTTTATTTTTCAACACAGTCAAAGGCTTCTTATTACTGTAGCTGAAGGAGCAAGCTTTTGTTCTCTTATTGTGCCAAAAATATGACTGCCATTAACAGTATCTTTTCATTATCATGTACGTTTGATTTTCTTCAGATGAACACTGAACTGCTAAAGGATAAGGCAGAACTGCTAGAGGAGTATTTCTGCATATACATTGACTCACATGGGAATTTGTCTCGGCTTCCTGTGATACTTGACCAATATACACCTGACATGGATCGGATTCCTGAATTTGTACTTAGTTTGGGAAATGATGTAGGTTTGAGATTCCTGAAACTTCACTTCTTTGATATTTAAATTCTATTAGATGAGAGTTGAGTCTCTCAATTGAGTTTTTTTTTTGTTATCTTTGTTTTGTTTTTATTCCTTTGTTGAATGCTTTGATAATAAGTATAAGTAGTATATAGCACATTTTATTATTTGCTCGCTCTTCATTATTCTAAAATTTTTCAATAAAAAAAATTCTTTTAAATTTTCTTGCACCTCTAATTTCAACAAAATTATCCATGATAGAAATACTTTGATGATAAATGAATTGCACATTTGATGCTTGTTGTTCTATGTGAGGAAGCTTTTTTGTTCTTTCTATTTCTTTCACTTTATCTGTTGTAATGCCAAAATTTGAAATAGCCCATTTTCTGTAGAATCTCATCCTGATGTAAAATGTGGGAAGTTCGTAAACAGTTGGCAAGCATATAGATTCAAACCATCAATCTCTTATGTAAGTATGCCATTTTGTTCATATATTTGATTTTCAACTCTTTTTGTAGGTTGATTGGGAGGTTGAAAAGAATTGCTTTCAAACAATTGCAGCTGCTGTTGGGAACTTCTATGCCATGCATCCTCCTCTATTGCCCAGTCCCTCAGGTGATGGTTTACAATTTTACAGAAGAAGGAAACCTGAAAAGAATCCCGATGATAAAGAAAAAGCAACTGACATAGGTACATCTGCTGTTTGGAATTTCATGCATTGTTTTGTGTTTGACACCTGTGACAGTATAGTTTTGAATTCTTTTTCTTTTTCTTTTTCTTTTTATGGTAATTGTGGCTTTTGAGGGTAAACTATGAACTTCTTAATAGGATTTGCGAGAATACAATGTTTTTCATAATTTATCAGATATGTTAATTAGTGATGACTGCTCTGCTAATAGCAAAAATCATTAAATAATTCCACAACTTTTGGGTACTGTCATGAAGTTTTATACAATGATGTATGGAGAAATGAAATTACAAGACACTTTTTTTGTTCCTTTTAAAATGTGCTATGTCTTCTTATACTGCAGTTCATCATTTAATTGTTGTAGGTGCAAAGCTTTAAATTTCATGTTATAATCTGTTTTTAAATATGAAATATTCTTCCCTTCTTGCAAAAATAATATATTTCTAAAGAGGGGAAGTTGAACGAAATCTTTGCTGTGGCATTTGCTTGAATTCACTTGATCACCTATGTGGTTTTGGGCACAACGCTTTGCTGGTTTGTGCTCCTGAGGGGTACTTAGTTAACTGATTCTTTTAGATTTGGTAGACGTGGCAATAGCCCTGAGGATCTTTATTTCATAATTTTCTGTCTCCATTCTGCACATGGAACATTCTAGTAGCCTCAATATTCCTGTTTGTTTATTTAGAATGATTTCCAAAATCATGTGTTTCTTTTGTAAAAACATTTAATGGTAGTGATTTCGAACTTAGATCACAGCCTTGTATAATTGTCTAAAGTTAAAACATATAAACAGCATGGTTTTTTGTTTTAAGATCATCGTACAGGTGCCCTCTTGTGCCTTATCTGGTTAACCAATTCTGTTATTTGACAGAAAGGGCAATTTCATTTGAAGTCTCGAAGACCATTGATTAATGATTTTTTTTTCTCAATCAATCTTCTCATGAAAAACACTAGCAAATTCCCCGTGATGTTTTCCAGTTTTATCTGTCCACTTTTATTTTCCAACCTTGTTCCATCTTTCTGTAAAACATTCATGTAACAGCGATGATTGTTAAATCCTTGCTACCTGAGATCACTACCTGGAGTATCTGGTGAAAGTAATGACATAAAAGCAATAGTCTTTCCAAAATTGCCTATTTCCATCTTCATCTCTTTGCTTCCCAAGTAACCAATTTCAGGATCAATGGAAGCATAGAAATGAATTTATCTTGAAGCTCTGAAGCTTGAATATAGGATCAAAACCAAAATGCAGACTTGTTGAAAAAAGCAATTGAATGCTGGGCTCAATCAGGTGGGGGCAAAAGGATCAGCTAGGTTTCTTCTTGAAGAAGTAATGTTGGGAGTTCTTACTAGCCTGGTTCATTGTTTTGGAGTACAAACTTAGCTGTTTGTGGTCTTGAATTGCTTGCATTTCTTGCTAGCTAATTGATGATGTTACCTGATGATAAAAGTTTTTGGCATGCACATTTCTTCACCAAGGTAAATCAACTTGCTAGTCACTGAATACCTGTAAATGACTATGCTCTAGATTTATATTGTTTAAAACACTGCTCACCCCAACTACATTGGACATGAGGCTTAGTTGATTTGAGTTATTCCTGCCACTATTCTTCAAGGAGAGGAAACACATATAGAAAGCTCCATTGTCTAAGAAATGATCATTCCTCTTTGTAGTTTCTACTTAGAGATCGGCAAGCATTTTAAGATTTGAACTTTTACAGATGTTGAAATGGAGGATGAACTTGAGCATGAATTGCTGTCTGAGGCAGAGACTGCATGGGCCCAGCGTGAATGGTCAATACAGCATGTATTGTTTCCTTCCATGAGACTCTTTTTAAAGCCACCAACTTCAATGGCTACAAATGGGACATTTGTTCAGGTAAGAATACAGGGGCCTGATAGT
>Ga0325410_1008064_pt1 | contig 11431 bp, 8 predicted proteins | sample PopdelMetagenome_16_FD_206182 | JGI IMG/M metagenome (GOLD analysis project Ga0325410, IMG submission 206182) | Populus deltoides microbial communities from Bellville, Georgia, United States - Xylem-PdIQD-R3 | ecosystem: Host-associated > Plants > Phyllosphere > Stem > Wood/Secondary xylem... | reverse complement strand
CTCTCTTTCATTATGTTTAACTAAGTTTATTATGTCAAGGTGAAAATGTTACACTAATGGTGTCAGAATAAGTATAGTGTAAACTCAACATGGACTTTAATGTTTGATACTAACATGTTTTGTATTTTTTATCTTATTCACTCTTAATACTTTGCTTGTTAAATGGTTAATCTAGATTTATCTTGTATAACCCTTGGTACAACAAACACTTCACACTTTCATAGCCCAACCGTATGGTATAACCGACACCTGTGCTATGAAAGGAACTTGATTTGTTGTTAACATAAGTTATAATCATGAATACCTGACAACATTTACAAGTTTTAGCATTATTTGAATAAGATAACTAATGTAATCATGTTAACAATTTATAATCCGAATGGAACCTCCTTTGTGTGTGGTTTCCAGTTGAGTAATAAAAAGAGTTTATATTATACTTATTTGAAATACCGTTAGTGGATCCTATAACCTTGACAAGTATTTTATCCTTGTTTAATCTTTTCATCATTATCGCATCTCAAAGTTCTCTTCAACATCAATATCATTTTATTATTTGTAATTTATATAGTTCACCTTCCTGTGGTTCGACCCCGGTCTTCCTTGGTACACCAAAGAGGGTTTTTTTTATCTTTTGAAAAGTTCTCTTTATAACAAAAAAAACTTGTTTATTTAAGTTTTCCACACTCGTATTTATTTGGTTATTGATCAATATTAAGGAGCTTAAATATTAAGATTGTAAAACTCTATAATGATGCTTAATTGTTTTATTATAAAAATGAATTTATATTTATAACATATATAAGGTCTAAATTAAATACCAAAAATGTTATTTGTAAGTCAATATATACCATATTTAAGAAATTTTATCAAAGATCACAAAGAAACTCACGTTTGAAATCCAATATCCTCTCTTACATTTACATGCATAAAGGAATCACAATTCAATGCATCTCTCGGATACATGTCACATCCTTGTATAACAAACACATCGCTATTCAATTCGGGGTGAATTCTAAAAGGAGGACGTGTGAAGGTACTCATTAATTCCATAGTACAAGTTTGGTTTCATTTTAATTGGGCCAAAAGGAAGGGAGTTAGGATGAGTTTGGTTTAACGAATTGGGTTTTGATAAGAAAGAATTATGGTTTTTAAATCTGATTTGAGGTTGATTTAGAAGAAGTTTTGGGTTACTAGTCAGGTGAGTTAATTCAGGTTAATTTGAGTAAACTTAATTTAAAAAAAGAAGATAAAAAACCTAAATAGTAAATAGGCTTTTTCTTCTTTTCACCTTAGCGTGTATAACGCTTGTATAAAGAAGGTAAGCTTACTCTGAAATGCCTTGAGAACAACGGAGTGAAATTCATATCCCAAACTTCTCGCTCCCACCAGTTGATTAGTACTTAAAAGTGCATTTTTATCAAGGTTTTATATCATTATTTTGCACTTAAAGTATCAATAACTCCTTAACTAGAGCATGTTTTATAATAACATGTCTAATAATATAAGATACCTTTAATTTATGGTAAATGTTCATCTTAAATGCAGGCCTATCATATAAATAAAAGGATTGATTGATGAGTTTAACTACTGAAATTGAGAAGACAAAAAGAGGGCTAAGCTTGGAAAAGAGATGTTGGTTCAGTCCAAACTGGAACATCATTTGGTTATTAGATCATAACTGAAGCTGTAGAACTTGGATTTAGGTCTGGTTTATATTTATGGAAAGCTAAGACATAATAGACCTAAAACTTTCATGAAAAGTCCAAGATTTAAAAATGATATTTTCGAGTTCAAACGGTAGCAACAACAGAGAAGTTGGAATCTGTCCTGCAGCCTAGATACTGTTCAATGTTCGGCCCATATCTCGAGTTCTAGAAGTCCAAATGCGCCGATTATTGTTTTGTTGGAAAGTTGAGACAATTTACCAGAACTTTCATGAAGACTATCTGTTCAAATTGGGGCAAAAGGATGAGATAGTTCGGTTGGATTCGCCAAATCACAGATTCTCAGTCAAAGTAGCTTGGGAGCAACTAAGAATTCATCGTGAGATGGTTGAATGGCATGACATTGTGTGGTTCAAGAATGCTGTTCCAAGACATTCGTTTCTTCTATGGATGGCTATCCAACAGAAACTCACCACTCAAGATAGACTTCATCGGTTTGGTATACATGGTCCCAATAGATGCTCACTCTATCTCCTCAACAATAAAGATCACAACCACTTGTTCTTTGAATGCTACTATACTATAGCGATCTGGTGGGATGTTTGTGACAGATGCGACATTCCAAGAATGACAAAAGGCTGGGATGAATGGATTCGATGGGCCACTGTCACTTGGCATGGCAAGAGTTTCATCAATTTATCTCGTAAACTGAGTTTTGCAGCTACAGTGTATCATGTATGGCAAGAACGGAATGCAAGGATCTTTGCTGGAATGTCTAGAACTTCAAATTTGATCTTTAATCAAATCGAATGTATCATTCGCAATAAGCTTGATTTGATGTGAAACGTTGTACCAACAAATAAAAACAAAAGGATCCAAAGAGCTTGGAGGGTTAATAACATAGATTCTTAATTTGATAGTTAGCTGGTTGTATTGGTTTTCCTATCGAATCTAGTGAGGTCTCAGTTTTCTGATCGATGGCTAGCCTGTAGCCACATGTTGTTTTATGTTTCTGTTCTCATTGTAAATCTGGGGTATGCCCTTTATAATCTTTGTATCTTCTTCTTTTAATACATACGTCAACTTACCAAAAAAAAGACTATCTGTTCAAATTCTGATGTTAGCAATGACATTTTGTTCAAACAAGAAGACAAAGATTATCACCAAGTCAAGATGTGGTCACCCACTAAACAATTAGTCATCAAATCAATAGTTCTAAATTTTAGCATATGAAAGGAAGCATTTGCCATGCATTTAGGTATCTTAGTTTTCAAATCAAGATCATGCTCTTTATTTCTTTATTTATATTTTTGTAATGTTTAAGTTTTATTTCATGTTATATTTTTTTAATCTCTTGTTTATACTTTTTATTTAAACTATACTTATTTTCTTATGTTGTTTATTTATGTTTCTCTTCTTCATTATGTTTGGTTAAAGTTTATTATGTCAAGGTGAAAATGTTACACTAATGGTGTAAGAATAAGTTTAGTGTAAACTCAACATGGACTTTAATGTTTGATACTAACATGTTTTGTATTTGTTATCTTATTCACTCTTAATACTTTGCTTGTTAAATGGTTAATCTAGATTTATGTTGTATAACCCTTGGTACAACAAAGACTTCGCACTTTCATAGCCCAACCGTATGGTATAACCGACACCTGTGCTATAAAAGGAACTTGATTTGTTGTTAACATAAGTTATAATCATGAATCCTGACAACACTTACAAGTATTAGCATTATTTGAATAAGATAACTAATGTAATCACGTTAACAATTTATAATCCGAATGGAACCTTCTTTGTGTGTGATTTCCAGTTGAGTAATAAACAGATTTTACACTATACTTATTTGAAATATCATTAGTGGATCCTCTAACCTTAACAATTGTTTTATCCTTGTTTAATCTTTTCATCATTATCACATCTCACAGTTCTTTTCAACATCAATATCATTTTATTATTTATAATTTATATAGTTCACCTTCCTGTGGTTCTACCCTGATCTTGCTGGGTTATTTATTACTTTGACACTCCTGCACTTGGGATAAGACATCAATCTTTTAATCGTGTCACCAGCCGACAGCCTAAGTTGCTCTTTCTTCTGTCCAAGTCAAGTAAGTGAGCATGACGGCCGGAGTGAAAGGGAGGGATGGAGTTCGAAGGTGGGATATCAAGGCAAGGGCGGTGTCCACTTGAAACTAAGCAAGTTGTCCTCTCAAGAAGGAGTTTGACCTTTTCGAAAGAAGTTTCTGCCTCATACAACTTGGGCCGAAGACCAGGGGAAGTTTAGAGGAGATGGGGGGACCTAGCAGCTGCCGGTCGGGGCGGAGCTTGTGAAGAAGCAAGCTTATCCCCCCTAAAAAAAAAACCCTGTTCATCTCTATCCGGCCTCCTTCTCCTCGAGCATGGGGCTTTCCAGCTCTCCCCATTCACACAGCCATCCTCCGAAAATCCCGGTATTCTCTGGATTTTAATTGAATTTTTTAGGGCTAACCAGGTTACGGGTTAACCATGATTTTTTATTAGATCATACCAGATCAATTCCCATCATATTTTTATTGAAACCCAACCTGATTTAGATACTTATTCACCCAAGAAATTATTCAACCCATTCATTTAAGTTGAATTTTAAAACATTGGGAAAAACACTAAAAAAATATAAAACAATTATTAGATATACTAAGAGGCGTACTAGTATTGTGGTATAAAGCACTAGACCAACCATAAAAATCATTCATGAATCTCACCTTTGTGAAAATGACAAATGATGTAAACCTCTTGAACACGCAGTTAAGCAACCCACACACAAAGACACCAATGCCCGGAAATCCAAGTAAATCAGATTTGTTAGGAATGTGAAACAGAAACCTCCCCAACAAATATTGATTCGCGAATGAGAAGTATAAGGATGACGCCACGAAGTCAGTTGTTCTTCAATAAGTTGTTTTTCAATTCTTTAGAGAACCAAGAAAGGAAGATTATCCCACCAATACACACATAAAGTGCAGCAAACAAGAAATTTATTGATATGAAAATTATGTAACCCTTACATGTCTGGTTATTCCTTTATTTATACTGACTCTAGAATGAAACAAACTCTAATGAACCCCTTATATGGTCTTATATAAAAATAAAACCCTAAACTAAAAAGAAAATAATAATAACAATAATAAATTTCAATTTAATATCCTAAATATGATAGGATCAGATTTGCTGCCCTATTGAAGTCCCATATAAGCTAGGAGAAATCTGATTTGGAAAACTGGGGTAGTCGCCCCTTTTAGGTTGTTAATTAGCTTGGATTTCCTTATTGAACTAGGACATATAAGAAAATAAATTCCCCCCTTGTTCCTGATTTAATTACTTTCCTTCCTAGGCTGGGAAAAGAATTAAATAATCATTCCCTATTTAGGAATCAGATCTGTCGAAGCTTCTTTGATTATTTAGGAGAATAAATTGCTGGCTTTCTATCCTTGTATCACATAGCCCCTTGTTCCACATGAATTGTGCTCGTTTTAGACTTGAATTAGAGGCTGTCCTTCATGCTTCTTAGATGTCCCAACCTTCTCTAGGTCCATCTTGCTTCATATATTTTGTACAAGCCCATTCAATGCTTCTTTAAGCTTATTTGCCCTAACTCTTGTAATTGACCCAATTGACACCTCCAATGGATCGTTGGCATGATTCAAGTTCACTAAAGAAAACATGCATAATTCAATTGCTACATATTATCATTACATAAAATATGTCATATAATAAAATTCAAGTGAAAGATTCAATTTCAACTATAAACATGCATTGTTAAAATAGGTACTTAGAATTACATCATTAGATTAAAGTCATACATCTGAATTTACGGATCAATACTACATTTTAAGTTTAGGAGATAAGTGTCTTGAATTACAACATAATTACAAAGAAAAAGATAACTAAGCTAAGATCACTCCTCACATGATCCCTATGGACTTGAAAATAACAAATAACATTTACAACAATAATAGGTAATAATTTTCATGACATTTTTTTTACACAAAATTTAGACATAGCCTTCTTTGCAATATGCATTTTCCAACTAATATCCCAATCAACTATTGAGAATAATTTCATCTTGAAAATCACAACACGACTAAAATGATTTTGAACGCCATCTCTTTATGGATCAATTCTTATTTGATACCAAGATATTCTTCTCTAAATATCATTAGTGATGCGAACCTTGTGATCACGTGGTCACGCAACCCACACACAGAGACATCAATTCTCGGAAAGCCAAGTAAATCATGTTTGATAGGAGTGTGACACAAAGATAACTTATAGTTAGGCACCAACACTATTAGAAACGAAAAACCCCCACCCAACGAATATTGATTCGTGAACGAGAAGTATAAGGATGACGCCATGAAGTAAGTTGTTCTTCAATAAGTCGTTTCAGTTCTTTATAGAACCAAGAAAGGGAGATTATCCCACCAACACACAACAAGTGCGACAAAAGAAGTTTATTGATCTGAAAATGGTGTAACCCTACATGTCTGGTTATGCCCTTATTTATAGTGACTCCAAACTAAAAATAAACCCTAATGGACCCCTTATGTGGACTAATTTCTTGTGTGTTTTGCTCCTACCACAGATCGCAACTAATGCTCTGATACCAGATGATGTATCGTGAATGATTCAAAAATCGACAACAATGAATTTTGACGTAAATGGATGAAGGATGGGTTTGGTCGTGTTGTCTTTCTTTTTATGTTTAGGCTGGATTATAGTTATTATAAGATAAATAAGATGGAGGTTAGACTAGAATGATAGTTTGATAAGTCGATCTGGATGCCACAAAGATTAATCTAGGATTTCAACACCACACTTTTCTGATACCATATGTATAAATGGAACATCCCTCCAACTTTAGGAAAATTCAAGATGACAGAAGTGAAGCCTAAAAGGTAGACTTTGACAAAGGAAAACTAGACAAATTTAACTAGCACATATATTTGGACTTTTTCTGAAACACACAGACAAAATTAAAAACGGCTATAACTTCTGCACAAAAGTCCAATTCAATCATGGTTGGACAATCTAGAAAGATCACGTTCTGATCATGAAATCTACCTAGATTAGTCTTGTTTTCACATGTAATGGATGGCTTCAATTTTAGGTTCTAATTCATCTACTATTTTGATAGTAAACAACATCCATTCCTTCACTTGCATTACCAATCCAAACTCAAGTAGCCCCACATCAAAAGAACTACTAAGAGCTTTTCCCTCCAATGAATTAGGCTCTTCTTGGACCTGAATTAGATGAATTAGAGGTTGTCCTTCATGCTCCTTAGATCTCCTAAGCTCCTCCAGGTCCATCTTGCTCCATATATTCTATACAAGCTCATTGAAAGCTTCTTTGTGGTACACTTCTAATGGGTCGTTGGCATGATTATGCATGGTGTTGGGCTGATCCTCATCAGAGAGAGAGAGATTAGATGAAATTTGAAAGATGATTAAATTTTGTCATAGAAACACAACTCTTAGTGAACCATAAGCAAAACACCTTGAAATCAATTAAAACTTTACATCCTGTCTACATGGGGTGATATTGCACCACATATAAAATTTGGCTTCTTTAAATAACTTTGTCTTGAGGTTTTATTTCGAGGTTCAATTCTGCCGCAAAAATACAACTCTCAGTGAACCATAAGCAAACCACCTCAGAATAAATTGGAAATTCATATTATGTCTATTGGGGGTGAGATCTCACGATATATTAAATTTGGGCTTAGTTTGATGTCAGCTTCTTGAGGTCTCAATTGGAGGTTCAATTCTGCCACAAACTGATCATACAAGGGCTTTGGGTACCTAGATATAAGAGAACGACCTATAAATTTAGTTTTATTATTTGTTTAGTATTAGAATACTAAATATTAAATTTGAGTTGTATTAAGCATCCTAGGCCTTATAAATTGCAATGGTTGAATGAATGTGGTGAAGTGAAGATTACTAAGCAAGTATTAATTGTGTTTGCTATTGGAAAGTATTCTGATGAGATTACATGTGATGTAGTCCCAATACATGCTAGTCACTTACTTTTAAGGCGTCCATGGCGGTTTGATCGGAAGGTAATTCATGATGGGTTTAGAAATAGGTTCACTATTGTAAAGGATAGTAAAACCATCACTCTTATACCTCTTTCTCCAAAACACAATGATGATCAAATGAAATTAAAAAGGAAATGTGAGGATGGGAAGAGTGAAAATTCACGTGAGGACAATAGTGAGAGAAGACCATCAGCTTTGACTAAACCTAAATGCACCTAGTACGTTTATACATTTAATGAATCACGTATTGCATGCACATCTCCACCTGGACGTCTCAAAAGTCAATACCATATTATCCAAAGATTCCTTATGTTTTGAAATAAATCCTTACTTTTGACAATTTTCACAAGTTTTGCAGAACATGTGTCTTTGAGCATGGTGGGCCAATAGAATCCATATTGTAATTCTGAGTCAGATTTATTTTTTAATCTTTAAAATAAAAACAAGGATATCAGAAAGAATTTCTTTTTTACGTGTACTGGCACCAGCACTTTAAAAATATTTATATAATAATATATTGAACAACATCTTTTTATAAAAAAAATATTAAGATAATAACATGGTATATTAACCTGGATCAGTCATGATTAACATATAAAATCTATGTTATAAGAATTTGAAATTGTGATAAAATCACAAAGCCCTTATTAAAATAAATTGGGAAGCTCAATTGTAATAAAATTTATATTGAATGATAAAAGTGAAAAAAATTTATTTTTTTTAAAAATTAACTATAAAAAATGACTCGAGTAAAGAAATATCAGTGCTCGACGCAACGCTATAAGGCGGGGCAAAATTTTATGGACATGGGAAAACAAAATTTAAGGTGATGCACCACTCAAAGAAAGAGAAGCAACTAGCATAAAGTTAATTTGAGCTTTACCTGATGGATAATTTATCAAAATTTGATCATCAAGTTTTCTTGAAAAATTATTTTTTCATTCAAAATAGCATCAGATTATTTTTTCTGGGATAAATCCTTTCAATAAGTAACTCTGACTTTATTCCAGGTCAGCCAAAGATTATGTTTTCCAACTACAAGAAAATAAGCTTTGTACTCTAAGCCAAGAAAAGGGATGGATAAAGTAAAACCAGAGACAATTTCTTAAAACTCACGACGCTGTATAATAATAATAATAATAATAATAAATAATAGTATTGTAAATATTACAATGATGAAAGTTTAAAATTAAAAAGTTTATTATTTCTGTAATTTTAGGTTTGAGTTTTTTAATTGTTAATATAATAGTCACTGGAAGCTTACTTATTAACTTTAGAGCATATAAGATTAATTGAAGTTCGTACAAACTGGTCCGGACATTCATGTTGATAATATTTAAAAAAATATATATATTTTAATATATTATGAATTAAAAAAGATTTCTAAAACCTCACATCACCAGAATTCTAAACACCCAAGAGTCACCCTAAGAGAAGCAATTTACCACTTGCCTAGACATGACTCCCAAATGCCTCAGAATGACAAAGTTTAATGATTGGTGTGAGCTGGCAAATCTCCTGTTTCAAGAAAATTGATATGATTAGCAAACCAAGGCATTGGACTAAGAGAAAGTAAGGATTCATCAGGAATGTAATCATCAATTGGTGTGATGTTGGATGTCAAATCTATTGTCAATCTTGACAAAAGATCCATATCAACATTTTCGATGCCTTTCTTGTGCTCGATATCTTGAGAATAAATCATTTGTAAATCTGCATATTTGTCAAACTCTGTTTTACTCACGGTAGATTCAAATTGATCATAAACTAATTCTTCAATAACATCTACTGAAGAATTAGCAGCGCAATCCAAACACACACACACACACACACACACACACACACACACACACACACATATATATATGACTCAAGAAGCAATAAAAACTAGAAAACAAGCAAAACAAAACTGCGATGATAGTCTCGCGAGTAGCAAATGAGTATATCCGAAATATGAACAAAACTGAAGGCTCGAATAAAAACAGAAACAAAAATATGCAAAATGATGAAACAACACCCAAATATATTAGATATGATGAAAATAAACTGCAAGAAACGAAAACCACAGAAAGAAAGTGAATTTCAAAAGTTGACGAAAAAAAAACTCATTTACGACGAGTTAAGTTAATATTTCAGATATAGTACTATATCAACCCAAATGGACAGAATATAAATTTTTATCAATTTATGATAAGGTTTGATATACTGACAAGAAAACGTTATGAATCAGACCTGATTAGACCCGAATTTGAAACCCAAACAAAATGATATCCAATTGCTTCCAAAATCAATATGTGGTGTGATTAGGACCCCAGTAATCAGATTCTCAAATTTGAGTTAATTCTGAGTTGATTTGATCCAATTTTTCCTTGTTTAGTTTTCTACAGCAGAAACCAATAAATGTCTTTTTGAACGATTTTTTTTCTTTTTTTTATGCAACTGATATATTTTGGACAGAAACCAAATGAAATAACTATTTTTTTTATATGCTGCAAAATCAAGGAGAAGAAAAAAATCGGACACTAATGAAGTTTTTGCGGAAACAACCAGAAACGAAAAATTTCAGAAGGATATAACCTGATTAATGGAGCCAAGCTCTGATACCAAATGATGCAAATCTCGTGATCACATGGTCACTCAACCCACACGCAAAGACACCAATTCCTAGAAAGCCAAGTAAATCAGGTTTGATAGGAGTGTGACATAAAGATAACTTGTACCTAGGCACCAGCACTATTAGAAACGGAGACCCCCACCCAATAAATATTGATTCGCGAATGAGAAGTATAAGGATGACGCCACGAAGACAGTTGTTCTTCGATAAGTCCTTTTTCAGTTCTTTAGAGAACCGTGAAAGGGAGATTATCTCACCAACACACACATACAAAGTGCGGCAAATAAGAAGTTTTATTAATATGAATTATCTAACCTTGCATGTTTGATTATATCTTTATTTATACTAACTCTAGACTTAAAGAAACCCTAATGGACCCCCTTAGGTGGACTTTATATGAAGCCCACTTACAATTGACCCAAATAAGTTATGATAACACCAAAAACTAAGAAAAAATAATAAAAATCTGAAAATTACCATCGTAAATATGTTAGAATCATATATGTCACCCTTAAGAAGCCCTAAATAAACTAGGAAAAATATGATTTGTCACCCTTAAGAAGCCCTAAATAAACTAGGAAAAATCTGATTTGTCACCCTTAATATTCTATGATCTTCAAGCTTCATGGGAAAACGAGGTACAACACCAAAAAAATAAAAGATGAAGGAGAGCCGTTGTTGTTACCATTCAAAAGTATGTACGCAAGTGGTTAGTACGTCGTGTTTATTTGAAATTCTTGTTAGTCACTACTTCAATACAGTGTTGTTGGAGAAAGGTGTTAGCAATAAGGGAATTTCGAAGACTTAAACAAGAGATTATTCAAGTCGCTACTAATCATATTCAAGATTCAAGGGTGAATCTTCTTGAAGAGGGGGGATTGATATGGTTCGGCTGTAATACGGCCCAAACAAGATCAGATTCGAATTTTGGCGTAAAATTCTTTTTTTTGGTAAGTTGACGTATGTATTAAAAGAAGAAGATACAAACATTATAAGGGGCATACCCCAGATTTACAATGATAACAGAAACATAAAACAACAGATGGCTACAGGCTAGCCACCGAC
>Ga0325410_1008063_pt1 | contig 11435 bp, 3 predicted proteins | sample PopdelMetagenome_16_FD_206182 | JGI IMG/M metagenome (GOLD analysis project Ga0325410, IMG submission 206182) | Populus deltoides microbial communities from Bellville, Georgia, United States - Xylem-PdIQD-R3 | ecosystem: Host-associated > Plants > Phyllosphere > Stem > Wood/Secondary xylem... | reverse complement strand
TTTTTATTTGTAATTCGTTCTAATAAAAAATAATTGTCAAACATAACATCATTATTTTATATATAACCACATATTTATATCAAGTTACTTCTTTTCTTGCTTTGTGGTCATAATTCCTCCATCAAATAATCCTTCTATTCTTTATACATGCTCTCACATCATATTATTTATTTTATCTAAACATATTTATTCAAATACAATTTAAACATCTTGTCTTCATGCTTTCTTTTAATTAGTTCATTTCTCTTTTAAATTGAATTTACTTATTTTTTTCTCAACTTTAATGTTATTTCTTCATTTAGTATTTCTTACATATTTCAAATATCATGATTAAACATAGTTTTCTAAACATTAACATCAAAACTCATTCCTCCACTTTTCCTTCATTGGCCGAATGTGATGTTCCTTTTCCTCCCCTAATTTTTTCTTCATTTACTTGTTATTTCAACTTGTTTTCATTCTATTCCACTTCAACTTCATTATTTTTCCTTCCCCTCCTAATTCCTTCAAATTCTCATAAGAACCCTAAGTTCAAGAATCAAGGATTTAAGGGAAATTAAAGTAAAATTTCATTAAATTACTTCCTAACTTAATCAAGTAAGCTTAAAAACATCTAAATCAAACATTAAATTCAAACTTCTCATGCTTACCAATTGACTTTCTTTCAATTTCTCTTCTCTCCCAAAGTTAGCCAAATTCCCTCTCTCAATTCCTCATTCTTTCACTTGATTCTTCCTTAGATTAGGGTTTTATAAGTTGAACTTTTCAAATTTACAAGGTTATTCTCTCAATTTCTTTATTTTTTTCCTTACTTTTCTCTCTTTCTCTCATGTTCTGTTCTGTTCTCTTATTTTGCTTCTATTTGACGGTCCTTATTTTTTTGCTAGCACTATCGAGCTCCGTTCATTCTAAAATTTTAACCAGATTTTATTCAATATATTTTAAGATCCTTCATAAAATTTTAGCTCAATCTGATCGTTGGATTGAAAATTACGTCCAATAACATAAAACTGGTCAAATTGTGATTTTTTGTCAAATTTCTGAATTTCTCTAAAAATTTTGAAATTTTAACCCAAGTTAAGAAATCATATTAGAAGGCTCCACGCAAAAGTTTAGAATTTTTTGATAACCCAATTGAGAGTTATGAATTTTTTTGTTTTGCATAAAACTAGTCGATTTTTTATTTTTCACCTAGAGGGTTTACACTATATTTTGAGCATTTGGTTTGGATCACAACACAACATTTCACCAATTTAGTAATTGTTGCTGAAAGAATTGAGCAGGCCATTAGAATTGGAAAGATTGCTGACCCATCTAAGAAGGTGGGTTTTACTATAAGAAAGAAAGAGGCTAAAGTACATCATGTCAAAGGTGGAGGTTATAAAGGAAAAAATAAAATATACCACGACAATAACAACAACACCTATAATTTTCAAACATCTTCCCCTACTATAAAAAACATGAATTTTACCTCACCTTTTCTTAGGAACCAATCCAAATCCAGAGCAACCCACCAAATAACCAAACCAATAATTATCCACGTAAGAACTTTTAAAGAATCCAAGAATAATTACCACCATTACCAATACCTCTAAGTGAAATGTACTAAAGATTATTGAATGTTGGTCAAATTGCCCCTATTTCATTAGCTCCATTACAACCTTCATTCCCACAGTGGTATAAGCCTGATCAAAATTGAGAATACCATTCTGGTATTGCAGGCCATAATATTGATGGATGTTTAGCATTGAAAAAAAAAGCTCTACAACTTATAAAGGCTAGGTCGATCACTTTTGATAAAGCCCCAAACGTAAACTCAAATCCATTTCCAAACCATGCCTCTAGAAATAAAAGAGTCAAAGTTATTACAAGTATCATCAAACGGAAACTCAAATTCGAAGGCAACTACAGAAAACTCTATGTAATGATAATACAAGTAAAATGCATTAGTACTCCAATCAAGACATAGCGTGTGAGAGATTTGGGTGAGTTTTGCAAATATCATCAACAATTTGGTCACGATATTGACTGTTGTAACCTAATTTTGGCCCGTTGGCTTTTAATTTAATTTTTACAGGGTTTAAAATGTAAAATTAAAATATCAGAGATTTATTTTGATAAAAAGTGTGATTTGTGCACTTGCTTGAAAATTAAGGACTACAATGTGCTTTTATCATTTTATCTTTATCTTCAAGATAATCTTTGTCTTCAAGATAATAATAGTTATCCGCTTTTAAATTTGATTCTTAATCAAATTCAAACTTTAAAAAAATGAGTTTGATTGAAACTTGGTTTCTCACACGCGAAGGGACTCTAGCACTATAAATATAGATCTCAGGGTATGAAAAAGAAAAGAGGACGATTAGAGAGGAACCCTAAAAGAAGAGACCCCAAGAATAGGCCTTTACCAGAAACCCTAAATGAGAGAAACAGGCGAACCCTGTACTAGCTGCCGCCCCCCTCAACTTACCTAGGCGTGCGCCTCCAGCAGCCGCACGCCTAGGTAAGTTTCCTTCCTTCCTTGCTAAAATAATTAACTGGTTACTGTTGCATGCATGCGTGAACCTTTCACGCATGGTTGAGCTAGATCTAGCCCAAAAAGAAAAAAAAAAGAGTGGGTCGGGCCTGGGCTTTAGGCCTAGCCGAGCCAAATTGTGTTTGCTAAGGGTGTGCTTGGCAAAAGACACCCTTATGCCTTGGCCATAATTTTTATGCCCAATCTAATTTGATATTTGACCAAACGAACCCCTTTTCGATAACAAAAAATTCCAAAAATATTCGGGGGCTTCATTGATTTATTTGTGGGTCCCTCGCACTTTGTTTTATTTTTTTTCTTTGTGTTTGTATTTTTTGTAGATGTGCTCAGTCTGTAGACTATTACTGTTAAATACAAATATATCGTGTAATGTTTTTTTTCTACTTCCATCTAAAAAGGGCAAATAATAATGAAGGATAAATAAGAAAAAATGACATAGAAAATTTCTTCTTCAAATTCATTTTTTGCAAAAATATTCACTAACGTCAGAGTCAGGAGTATCGTATTTTTAGATTTGTGCGATATTTACCAACACCAGAGTTGGAAATATTCGTAGGAATTGTTCACTGACGCCAGAGTCAGGAACATGAAAGGAAGAATAAAAAAGGGAAAAAGGAGAACAAATTCTTAGCAATTTTAGACAAAACCAGCAATGCAGTCTGCCTTAGGTAGGACGCTTAAGGGGTGATAACATCTTTCCTTTTGTGTAACCAGTCCCGTACCATAGAATCTCTGTTGACCAGTTAGGGTTCCTAGTGACCATAATACTAGGTGGCGACTCCTTGAATAATACTTTTTCCCCTAAAAGAACAAGATGTTAGATATCTGTTTTTTTTCTATATCGAGATATTTTTTAATTAGTCGCCGCGATGTCCGGGTGTGACATTGACCATTGTGAGAGTTTTATGATGAGATGGAAAGAATCATGATCTTGTGTATGTTAGGGCTAGAGAGTGCCAAGAAAGATGTTGTAATTAGAATGATAAATTGTCAAGATAAGAAGATTCAAGTTTGTAAATATCATCCAATTACGGAAGGAACACCAATGATGATCTTGACCAAACCAGCTTGCATAAATAGTGGGAATTATAATGCTTTACCCTATAATTACGAGCACTTGTTCCATATTGAAAGTCCTGCTCCTATTTTTCATGTTAAGATAGGAGGATTGACTCGAAATGGAAGATGACAATGTGAGTCCAATGCCTGAATTTTTCCATCATCGCACGCAAGTACAACTGTAACAGTCTCAAATTGTAAACTCAAAATATATGATATATATTCGTAGTTGCCAATATATATATATATATATATATTCCTGAAATTTCGGCGGAGTTTCTTTTGTATTCTTTAGATACCAAGTTATCGACTCAATCATTTCTCAACTTATAACATCAATCACAATATTCGTCCCATCATTTGGACTTCAAAAACTCAAGCATATTTCAATATCTCAATTCTATTTTCTATAGAACACTATAATAAAACTAATAAATTCTTAACATGCATCGTCTTTTTTTTTTAAGTATTTGTGCTCAAATATATATACAACCAATCATAATTCAACTTAATAATAATAATAACATTATAAATTACATCATACACAAGATAATAAGTTAAACATTACAATTTTAGATATGAAAGTATATTACAACAAAATATTAGTTCTTCCATTTACATTAATCACATAACAAAATTATTTATCCAAGCATCTACTTTCCAGATCGAGGGTGCGATGTACTTAAAAACATAATCGCATTAAACATGATTAAAACAATTGCACATTTCAATAAGTAATTGATTAAGGACTAATTATTCATATACATTAAAGTGACTTTCATATCATAGAATAAATTATCTTACTTTTTTTTTGAAGTTTCTAATTTCATAAATTCTCTTCTAAACATAGGGATAAATCTATTAAAATAAAAATATCAAGAGTGTCTCCCACAAACCAGCATATTTAACTTCAAAGTTTTACAATTAATCTATTTTCATCGAGTGATTATCCCAGTAATTTGTAAATTAATTTTCTTAACATGGCCATTCAACCAGGCATAAATTTCAATAATTAGGAAATGATCTTTAAGGCTTGCCCATTCAACAGGGCATTAGTTCCAGTAACCAGCACTAGAATTTACAATTTATAAAATTCCTTCTACAATAATAAAAAATATAAAATAATTAATTACTCCAAGGTGTCGAACACCTACCTGGTGTCTGTGCACGTGAAGAGGTCCCTTGTTGCTGATTAGGTCCTACGACCTCCTTTGTACCAACAAAAATTACTTTGTCATTGTTCATTCATTCGAACCGGTAAAATTCTAATATCCATTACATATTCTTTGATTAAATCCAACACCCTTAATTCAGTTTAATTGACTTTTAATTCAAGGAGGACAAAACCCCTCTTTTTGAAACATTTACTTATTTTTTCACAAAAGTCCCTATACAATTTAACCTATCAACATTAATTGTCTTCAATTTGGTAAGATTTCTCAATAATATTATTTAAGCTCCATTCTCTAATTTTCTTCTCCATTTAGCCAAAAACTCCTCAATAATATCATTTAAACTCCATTCTCTAATTTTTCTTCTTTATTTAGCCAAAAACAACCTAGGGAAGGAAGTGAAGATTTTTCTTTTCTCTTTAAAAAATTCTTACTCCATTCATATAATAACACTTATAAACTTTAATCTTCCTATATTTTCCAAACAATTGTATTAAACCTCAAATCCCCTAAATTACTCCTTTTTTGGCCAAATATTCAATTAAAATGAGGAAAAATAATTTTTGTTTTTTTTTGCTTAAAATTAAACACTTACCCAATCATAATTCATGCTTTCTAACATGGTTCAAACATAATTTGCATCATTTGTATAAATTATAACATGAATCCACAACTTCACATAATCATAATTTTGCATAATCCTTCATCAAACATAAAATTAAAGGAATTAATCATTTGGAGCATGTTATTTACCTCACTTTGATAAGGATTTAAGGAGAGAATGCAAGAAAAATCAAGTTTTCTTCTTCTCCCTCTTCAAACCCTAGCTTGAAATACTTCCTCTAATGCACTCACCACCTTAAAATCAACCCCCTCTTGATGTTTAATTAAGTTAATCACTCTAATTAGTGAAATCAATGAGAATTTAAGTAGAAAAATCACACATTTCTTCCCTCTCTCTTTGTTTAAAGCTCACAGCTAAAAAAGAAAAAATTGAGCATTTATAGTCTAACTTTTACCTATTTACACATTGGCCCTCATTTCTTCTCATTTCTATTTTTGTCACTCAACTCTTCTTTTTACTTAATTCTTACCATAACATCTTATATTTTATTCTATTGTATCCGATTACAATACTTGAAATCCTTTTATTTAATCTATTCGGTACTTTATTTATTTTACTCAGATTATAATTTAGCGGGTTTTCACAACAACACCTGATCTCTCACTTCCCATATAGGTCCAACACTTGTTCCAAAAATCCAAAAAATATATATTCTTTATAGAAAAAATAATATTTTTTATTTTTTTATAGGTTGTTGTAGGTCTAATGGTTCAAGTCATCGACATGACTTGATCGATAATAAGTCACAGATTGTGATTAGAAGTGGTCAAATTATTGAACTTACTAACAAGACTTGATCGATAATAAGTCACAGATTGTGATTAGAAGTGGTCAAATTATTGAACTTACTGACAAGACTTGATCGATAATAAGTCACAGATTGTGATTAGGAGTGATCAAATTATTCAACTTACTGACATGACTTGATCGATGAAAAGTTATAGGTGGTGATCAGAAGTAACCAAATTGGTTACATTATTGACATGATTTGATCGACAAATAAACACAAGTTGTGACCAGGAGTAATCAAAAAAATGTCAATTCATTAGTATTATCTATAAAGGTAGTAATTGAAAATGACAAAACTAATTCATACCATATAATAACTAGTTTAACCTTTAGCCTAATTTTTTTCCTCATATTTTACATGTTTTCACCTTTTAAATAAATCATTGATTAAGCACAATAAACTTCTAGCAATAAAAGACAACTGACAATGTAACTTACCTTAGGTAGGATGCTTTAGGGTGATAGTATCTTCTTTTTAGCATAACCATTCCCTAACCCTGAAACCTCTGAAGACTAGTTAGGATTTCTAGTGACTATAATACTATGTGGCGACTCTATAAATAAGACTTTTTCCCTTGAAGAACAAAACACCATAAACCTTGTTTTAATATCTTTTTCTATAAAAGTCATTGCAACTTCTACCGAGGTGCGACAAACACGTCAATCTCTCTAACTAGGGTAGGCCTGATAACTAGAAACACTTTAGGAAACTCTCTCATTATTGGAATATAAGCCAATTTCATTTTTCCCTTCCCCAATTCTTTTACAAGTGTTAAGTAAATAGGGCATCATTTCCTCATTAATTTTCTAGTTGTCATGACTGAAATTAAACAACTAGATACTACTTTCATGTCCCCCCCTTAAATATTATTTGCTCACCATTCAACCCTAAAATAGTTATTGTTTTAGTGAAACAATCTATTTTTACCTGATGCACACTTAACCAATCCATGCTTTATGTTGTTACTTATTTTAGGGTCTCACATAAATAAGAAAAAAGAAGAAAGAGAAAAGAGAAAAAAAAAGTTAGAACTGGTTGAGAAAGATCAAAATATACAAGATTGGAAAATTTGATGGTGTATTTTCAACTGATAAAGGTCCGATTGACAAAGAAAATTTAATTTAAAGAGAAAAATTCAAAATTGGTCATTTAAGGACTCAATTGAATTTTTTTTCAAGGTTTAATTGAATTTATTGAGGGCTTAATTGCAAGAAAAATTGATTTTTGAAGTTAATTTAGGCTTTAATTAGAAGAAATTAAAGTCTAGAGGTCGAATTGTAATTTTTAAGAGTTAATTTGGTAAAATCAAGACTTCTTTGCATAAATATTGAAGTTTAACGAGCAATTATAAACTTGATTAAAGAAATAAAAAATAAGGACCAAACTAAAAAAGATGCGTGAATGTAGGGGCTGAAATTGACCAAATTAGAGGCCAAATTAAAGAAATTGGAAGTTTGTCGATCAATTTGAGGGTTGAAATGCATAAATTCAGAACCAAGGACTAAAATGAACATAGCCATCAACTTTAGGGCTGACAATTGAGTTTGGCAATGGTTAATTTGCATGAAATTAGATTTATGAGTCAATTATTGGTGCAATTAAAAAAAATTAGAAGAACAAAGACTCAATTGAAAATTTTCAATCCCAAATTATAACGCTAAACAACGTGTTATTCAGACTAAATGAAGAAAAGGTAAGTGACACGCTGTTCATCACAAGAGCATCCCTGTTTTGATAGTTTTGGCTAATCGAATTAGCAATTTTAAACAAATGAAAGTTGAGCTATAGACCTTCAAATTGAGTAAGGTTAGATCCAAATAAAAGGTGTTCATCTGCTCTACCAACTTCTAGTGGTACCGGGTGACAATAATGTCATAATTGAACGAGCCTCGAAAGTAAGCAACTCAATCAACCCTGATAGTGAAACCACTATGCAAAAACCGATTTGTTTTTCATGTGTTCACATATAAAGGCTTATCAAAGGGTTCTTATCAAGGATTTACAACACTTCCCTCAAGATCAAGAGGTTGGAAATGGATTCAAGACCTTCTAAAACCCTAACAAAACACTATAAATACCCCCTCAAGATAAAAAAAAAAAAAGGTAGAAAAAAAAAAGATAACCTGTTTGATTGTCTTAGCCCTTTGATTTGGACCAATTATGGTCCACTTCTTTGCACATAACCTTTTCTTATACATGATTAACTGATAATCTAGTGTTTATTTGCATCAATAACATAATTTTAATGGTTTTTAATCCTAAGATTTCAGTTTAGAACTGAAACCTATTTTGATAAAATTGTGATGTTTAAGAGACAATTGTAGTGAATGGATGCTAGATTATCGATCATTGCATGATTTTCAACATGTATGTGCCTTTGTTTTAACAAAATCTAGTTTATTTTGGAACCCATGTTGCTAGGTTCATGTTCATGTTCATGTTCATGTTCGGTGTTCTTGATGTTCTTAGTGTTCATCTTCTTCTTCTTTTTTGTGTTCGATCAGTTTTGTTCAAGAATTTGAGTTTTATGTTTTTTTAGTGTTTAATCTATTTTTCATCTTTAGTTTTACTTGGGGTTGTTTTCGGGTCAAATCATGATTCTTGATCAGTTTATGGTCGAAAAACAATTTGGGTCAACCAAGTCGGGTCAAATTGGGTCAAGGGTTTAAAACCTTGTTCGGTTTGTCATAATTTTTGTTAAAAGGTTTTTCGGTTTAAGAGTGTGTTTTACAAAAAAATCTAAGTCTATTTTTGATGTTTTAATTACAAAGAAACATGGGTTTTTTTTCTAAATAAAGCCTAAAAAAATAAAAATAAAAATAAAATATTTTCTTTTTTCTTACATATGGCTAAAAATCCTAAAGTTATTTAAGGATTTTTTTTAAAAAAATGTAAAATACTTGGATATATTTAAAAAATATATATATTTCATGGATTTTACAACAAGTTTGTAAAATTATAAAGGATTTTGCCATACGTTTCAAAAATATCAATAAACATATTTTGTTTTATTTCTTTTAATATACTGAATTATAAACTTATACGTATGATATATTTCTGATATTAAATAAAAAGATAATTTATTTTATTTTTTGTTTTGGTATTAGAACGATTAGGTTTTTAACTTGATAAGATAAGAACCTCTCTACTGATGAGGACTTTTTTTAAACCTTATATAGATCTGTCATAACCCAATTCTAGATTATTCCCTAAAATTTATTTTTTTAAAATAAAAATAAAATAAAATAAAATAAAGTCTGGCAATCTGGAGAAAGCAGACCGGAGAATACAATTGTAATTTTGGAGAAAATTCAAGACCTAATTGTACCCTATTATGCCAAAAAATAGAGAAATAATACAAATTCAAGATCAGATTAAATGATTATTGGATGAATTTGCATAAACATTAAGTCCAAATGGCATAATTAAATTTTTAATAGGCCAATTTGATTTAATCATGAGCCAAATTAAATTTTAATTATGTTTAAGAATTAATTTGGGTTCAGTTGAAGGATTTAATTAAGTGCAAGGACATAATTACACTTTAAATTGGTCAAATTAATTTTATTTGGGGCTTAATTGGTAAAAACTTAAGTTTGGGGGGCCAATTTGGTCTTAATTGAGAAGATTGGAATTTTAAGAGACCAAATTTAATTTTTACCAATTTAATTGATTGAAATCAGGGGTAAAATCGCAAGAAAAATGAAGTTTTTGGATCAATTAAGGGACCACTCTATAAAAGACGTCAGACTATAGGGCTTTAATTGACAAAAATCAGGGTACAATTGAAGAAATTGAAATTTTAATTGTCAATTAGGGTCTAAATTACGTAAATCTGAGACCAAGGATCAAAGTGCAAAAGAAGCATAAATCCAGGGTCCCAATTGACGTTCAATAGGGGCTTAATCGTATTAAATCCAAAGTTTATGATCAATTAAGGGTGCAATTGCACAAAATTAAAAGCTAGAAGATAGAATTGAAGCTGGGCAATAATCCCTAAATTCACTCTAAACAACGATGTTTTGAATTAAAAAAAGAAGAAGAAGGGACCAGACAACGCGACGTATAGCCACTGTTCATTTTCTTCCCTGATTTTGCATTTAATGCCTTATATGTCCACTAAAATTGACAATAAATAAACCAAAATGATTACCTGACATCCCTCTATCCCCAAGTATAATCCGTTCAAGCCTATTAACATCACAGCTGCCCTAACGCTGGCCTAAAGAGGCTAACTCACGTAGGCTTGAACTGTCAGATTTGACAGTTCATGGTGCCTATTTTGAACCAACAGTTGGGATCCTTCCCAACCGAATCAAGGGTTGAAAGTTTTTTTTCTTGTGTAGACAAGATTATCCTCTTCTACCTCTTATAAATATGGGTGGATTTCATGGATTGAGTGTAAGACCCAAACTTTTAGGCCAAACCCAAGCCCAAGTCAGCCTAAACCCAACCTAAGTTAACCTAGGTATATAAAAAAAGGTTGCAAGAGAATTACTGTTCTCTCTTCTAAGTCTTGTGGCCGCCGTTACCCTTTCCTCATCAAACCAAGGATTTCAGTTTTTGATCTTAAGTTTTGGGTTTAAGAAAAGTGGAAGTGGCAAGTAAGTCATTCTCTCTCATATTACTTTTAATTATGATTTGTTTATGGAAGGATTAGAGAGAGAGAGAGAGAGAGAGAGATTAGGGTTTATAAGGATTAGAAGTTTATGTTGTTAAGATTGATTTATGATTATTAAGGGTTTAATGTTAGGTGATTAATTAGTATGTTGTTAGAAATAAAGATTTGTGAGTTAATTTGTTTAAATTAATTTTTATGGGTTAAGAAATTCATTTTTACCTTGCTGTAAAATCTGGACAGAATGGTCTTGAGGTTGAAGATGACCAAATTTTATTTTGGTCCTTAATTTATGAAAGTTTCAGTTTAGTCCCTAAACTTTGGAAAAATTACAATTTGACCCCTAAATGTATTTTAAGATTCTGGACAGTGTTATTATGAGGTTAAGGATGATGAATCTCAGTTTGATAATTGATTTGGAATATTTTCAGTTTAGTCCCTTAATTTTAGGAATTTACATTTTAGTCCCTGAACTTTATGAAAATTAAAATTTGGTCCCTGGTTCATTCTAGACAGAATTGAGGATGGTTTATGGGTGAAATTTCAGTATGGTTATGTATTTACAGTTTGGTCCAGTTTTGGTAAAATTACATTTTGGTCCCTGTTTTGGATAATTGTTGTTTTAGCCCCTAAAC
>Ga0325410_1008060_pt1 | contig 11439 bp, 7 predicted proteins | sample PopdelMetagenome_16_FD_206182 | JGI IMG/M metagenome (GOLD analysis project Ga0325410, IMG submission 206182) | Populus deltoides microbial communities from Bellville, Georgia, United States - Xylem-PdIQD-R3 | ecosystem: Host-associated > Plants > Phyllosphere > Stem > Wood/Secondary xylem... | reverse complement strand
AAAATAAACTCCTCAAAAAAAAAAAAAAAAAAAACTGAAGAAGAGAAAAAAAAATTCATTTAAGTCAAAAACCCCAAAAATCTCCTCTTTTTATTTTTTTCTTTTTTTTCTATAGAGAAAGAGAGTTAAACCCAGTTCAAAATCTATTTTATCATGCAATTAAAACCCCTTAGCACTTACACAATCACACTCATGCTGTTCTTTACAGTCATAATCCTTTTCTTTTCTGGTTTCCTTGAATTTCCATCCATTACAACCTCGATTACCTCTTCTATTAAAGACTCAAACTTTCCTATCAAAACAGCACCAGATCCTTTCACTGACTTGTTCATTGCTTTCAAGAAATGGGATTCTCAAGTGGGTTGTGTTCAGTTTAGAGAGAAATATAAGAATTTGGACTCTTTTGGGTCTAAGGGGTCAAATGGGTCTGTTTCTGTGCAGGTTGTTAATGGTGATGTGGGGTGTAGTGAGTTGAAGATGCAGCATGTCAGTGTTTTGGTTAAAGGGTGGACTTGGATTCCTAGCAATTTGGATAATTTGTATTCTTGTCGTTGTGGGTTGAGTTGTTTGTGGACTAAGTCTTCTGTTCTTGCTGGCAAGCCTGATGCTTTGTTGTTTGAAACAGCTCGTCCTCCACTTCAGGTATTTTGTTTTGACCCAAGATTTATTTGTTTCGAGATTTTCAGTTTATTGGAATTGCAGAAAGTGTTAAATCCATAGACTTAGTTGTTGTTGGAAATCTGAAGCGTATATTTTTAGATGCATCTGTTGTATTGTATTATTTAAATATTTCTAATGAGCAAGTGATGATAGGTGAGCATCAACTAGGTAGAATATGATACTTGGTGACTGCAATTTTGCCGTGTTGAGAAATGTGGTCTTGTGTTCAAAAGAATAGGTAATCATGTTTGTTGTTTGGTTTTATATATGTGCTCTGCCGTTACTGGTACTGATTTCTTTAATACAATAATAGATTTAAACCTAAGATCCCTCCATTGCCAATCGCAAGCTGATTTTGGAACAAACCATAAAGTTGATTGCCTAGATAGACAGACTTCACAGCAAATTGTTTAGAACCAATTTTCTTGTTAGTGATGGCATCTGCAAGTTCTATGTGGTACAATTGGCATATGGGGACGGCAATGTCTGCACTGTTTGTCTATATTTCCAGCTTATGGCTAGTTTGAGGAGGTCAATTCTAGGTTAGATGATTTGGATGATGTTTCATGGATTAAGGAGGAAAGACTTTGCTTTGGATCATGGTATCCAGAATGCAATCTTCGTATGCAATTTTGGGAATTTTGATGCGAATAATCTTTATAAAGTTTTGTTGAAAGGTAAAGATAAAAAACAGAACTTATTTCCTTGAGAGACATTGAGAATTCCAAAGTTCTTTCTAGGGTGTCTTGTTTTCACTCAGGTGGCTGCTTGGGTAATATTTATAATCTTTAACAATGGGGAAAGGTATGATAAAAAAAAAAAACAATGGACGAAGGTGTTGTATTTAGCTCTATCTTTGTAAGGAAATATTGAGTGGCTTTTTGGTCCTGGTTTGTGGATATGATTAGCTTGAGTGTTTGGTGAACACCCTTCTGTTATCCCAAGACAGTTTTTTTTTTTTTATTTGCCCTTTCTTCTTATCTTACAAAACTAGCAGAGTGCAGATTTTAGAAAAAGGAGTAGTTGCTTGTTCTCCACAAATAGCTGTGCAGGCACCCCAATGGCATGGTGGAGAGACCCTGAATCTGACACTCATTTGTTGTTCTATTGATTCTGGTCTAACACCATGTGGCAGTAGACATACTAAACCGTGAGTGTCACTTAGGTCTAGTGTCATGAAGCACAAGTAAACTCATTCAGGGCTGGAGGCTTTTTAAGATGAAAGGGGAGTTATGGAGTTGTATTTCTTTTAACTATTTGTAGGTTGTTATGGAAGGCATGGGGAAAAGACATCTTTTTATAGAATGGAAGTTATGTTCCAAACTGAGCAAATGCTACTGTACATCACATGCTGTGCAGAACTATTTTGACAAATTGAGCAAGCATGAGTGCTGCAGCTGGCAGTGCTTTGGAATCTTGACATCCGTGTATAAAAACAATATAATTGTGATAACTCTGGCAGTAGTCAACAAGGAGAAAGAGATGATCACTCTTGCCGTAGTTCTTTCTCTTGTCACAAACATGTTAAATCCTTTTTGTTTCTGATCTACATTTATCTGCTCACTTATCCTGGTTGAGTGTTTTTCTGCAACCTGTGCATCCCTGTTAGCTTATTTGCTCATTAATTGGCAATTTTAATGTGATTGTTAGAGGCGCAATGGTGATCCACTTCGTGTCTATATGGATCTTGAGGCTGGCAGGAAACGTTCAGGTCATGAGGATTTATTTATTAGTTATCATGTGGAAGATGATGTTCAGTCAACATATGCTGGTGCACTCTTTCATAATGGTCGAAATTATCACGTGTCTCGTCGTAAGGACAAAGTAAGTGTCTGGCTTACGGTCATTCCTTTTCTTATTCCTTCTGCTAGTTTGCCTTTTTTTTATCAATTAAAATTATATTATTTCCAGTAAAGAAATTAGTGGTTGATTTCATTATCTTTTTTCCTTCCTAGGATACACTAGTTTATTGGTCTTCATCACGCTGCCTTGCTGTTAGAAACCAGCTGGCTAAGAGTCTCCTCAGCTTGCTGCCTCACCATTCCTTTGGCAAGTGCTTGAACAATGTTGGCGGGCTAGACATGGCCCTTTCTTTCTATCCTGAGTGTGCCAATGATGCCAGTGTCAAACCAAAATGGTGGGATCATCTACATTGTGCCATGTCTCATTATAAATTTGTCCTTGCCATTGAAAACACCTGGACAGAGAGTTACGTGACAGAAAAGCTATTTTATGCTTTAGATTCCGGTGCAGTTCCAATATATTTTGGTGCACCCAATGTTTTGGACTTTGTTCCTCCACATTCAATAATAGATGGGACCAAATTTAGCTCCAAGGAGGAATTGGCTTCTTATCTCAAGAACCTAGCTAATGACCCTGTAGCCTATGCTGAATACCATGCATGGAGAAGATGTGGTGTTTTGGGTAATTATGGGAAGACCCGTGCTGCAAGCCTTGACACGTTGCCTTGCCGATTGTGTGAGGCTGTCAGCAGGAAAGGAGGGAGAGATGCTAGAGCTTAGTGGGATTCTGTTTATTTCACTCTCATTTGGATTGGTTTTGCCAGCTATCATAGTGAATCCAAGATTTTTCTACTCCAATTGAATGGATTGCTGTTAGTTGCACACAAGCAAGAACGACCTGTTGTAGAGACCAGAGAACACATGACAGGGTGTATACAATTGGGCGAGTCAATTATCATTTTCCATGATGAAATTGTCTGGTTCAATTGAAGGAGGCTTGATTTGTGTGTAGTTTGATGATTGATGATGGATCTCAGAGTGTGGAACCAGACTTTTCATCTTTAGATTTTGGCTTACCCCATACAAAATGTTGACCTAAACCCCAGCTCATCCAAAAAGTCTATATGGTTTTAGAGATTCAACGTGTGTTATGGTAGTGTGGTTGCTTCTCAGTCACTGGCCTAACAGTGCTTCTCACCACCAGTTTGAGCCAAGAACCTCGTAAAAGTTTTGCTTATAAGTTGGAGCGGAGACGCACGGAGACGAAAGGAGGTGGATTAGTTGTTGTGATGGGCCTCGTTATCGTAATTCGTTAGCGTAGTATGCTCGATGTTATTTAATATTGATTTTTATAGATCCAATTCAAATGGCGAAAAAAAAAAAAAAAACCAATCCTTACAAATTTTAATCTGATTATTAAGAACTTTTTTTATTTTTTATTTATTAATGTTGATGTCCGAGTTAGTTTGTTTGTACTTCAACTAATTTTAAAGGTTTTGAAGTTAATGACTATGTAAGTCTTCAGTGGTTCTGAAAAGACTTGAACTCGTGATCATTGAAGAGTAAACTCAAAACTCGACTAGTTAAGCTATTTTTTATAATTATTGTTATTATTATTTTTTTATTATAGAAATCTGTAATTTTAATTTTAAATGTGTTTTGTCATTTTACATTTTAAATTTAAGAACAAATGTTAATTTTTAAGATTGTCATGTTTGAAATTCTACTATGATATATATATATAAATTTTAAGTGAAGTTATTTTATTATTTTCAGTGTATAATAAATTTTTTTTGTATCGGTTATTTTTTTTAAACAAAGATAACTAGATTATTAAAAATAGAAAAAGAATATTTATTACATATAAAATAATTATCAGGGAATTAACTATTTTTTTAAAAAATCCTAAATTGAGCTTGCATCAAGTTTTTAAAAAATTCATCAACATTTGTTTATTGAAATAAAAACAAGAATTACACCTCATTTCGAATTGATTGGTGCAACTTTCAAATCTAAATAAATTTATTTTCATAGACTAATTCTCAAAGAAAATAAGAATTGAAAAAAGAGAGAGGCAAAGGTATGGGTTCCCACAGCCATATTCAAAAGGTCATAAAACCGGTAGCGTACTCCTTAAAAAAAAGAACAATATAAGAAAAGAAGAAAACAATGAGAGCATTTCTCAACACTGTAAAACTCGACCCCCTCCGTCTTTTCTTCTCCCCAAGCCTCCTCAACAGACGCAAAACAAATTTCGTCTCTCTTCCAAGCTTTTCCTACCCAAGTAAAACCCTAACTCGACTTCAAACTCCTGGGGTTTTTTATTGTAAGGAAATGGCGACAGTGTCATCAGAGGCAGCAGCAAGAGCAGTGATTGAAGTGAAAGACAAGATTGAACTGAATGAGGTTGAAAAGCAGATTTTTGACCGCTTAGTCAACACTCTTCGCCATTTCAATCTCAATACTGAGCTCCGTGTAGCTGGGGGTTGGGTTCGTGATAAGGTAAGCTTTATTGCTGCGGTATTATCTGTGTTGTGAGAAGATGCCCAAAGCATGTTTGATGAAAGTCCGTAATGAATGATGAAGGTTTAGCAAAGAGAATCGTGAGGAGTAAATGGTTCTGGTCATATAAGTCTTAAGCAATAAGCATGCTGGAGGAAATGATAAGACTTTAATGATTTTCTTTTTCTATGGGTTTTTATTGTCTGATTAAAATTCTCAGTGCTTTTTTATCTTCTGGGATTCGTATAAGATTTTTTTTTTAATGTTTTTTGCAGCTTCTAGGCAAAGAATGTTGTGACATCGACATTGCTATCGACAATATGTTTGGCAGCGAATTTGTTGATAAGGTTAGGGAATACTTGTTATCTACAGGGGAAGAGGCTCATGGAGTTGGGGTTATTCCACGGTATAAGTATTTATTTATTTTCTTCATTTTAGGGATAATTATTTTCTGTTCAAAGTTAAATATACCTTTGGTTTCATTTCAAAACCAGATTTTTAAAAAAGATTTTCTTTTGACTTTGATGACTTTGCCGGTTTCTTGTTCTGTTCTTTAAGATGCTTTCCCCTTTATCTTGTCTTATTGGAAAAATTCATGTTGGTGAATCTAAATATTACATTTCAATTGCTATCCTTGCACATCTCCTTTTCATGTGGTGGTTTGAACTTCTTAATAGATTAATAGTGGTCATTATTTTACAAATTCTAGCCTTTTGGTCTTCATAGTGTTTTATGATATTACATTTGACCTTAATGTTATCTGATTCTACTTTTGCAGCAATCCTGACCAGTCTAAACACTTGGAAACTGCAAGGATGCGTCTTCTTGATTTATGGATTGATTTTGTAAACTTAAGGAGTGAAGACTACAGTGAGAACAGCCGCATTCCTACTATGGTATAAAATTTAGCTTAGAACTCAGCTATTATTTTTCTAATTTCATGTGCATGACATGTACCTGAGGCTGTTCTGTTTGTTAAGAAGAACTTAAAACATGCTATATACAGTCAGTGTTTTCTTGTTTTGAATTTGGCATGCTTATACGAGGAAATTAATAAGAATGAGGTAATTAGGAACAGAATTTCATTACATAATATTTCATATTCTGAATCCTTTACATTATTTTTCATTTTCAATATTTTATAAATGTTGACATGTGCTGTTAATTTGGTAAAGGGGCTGAATTACTCCATGAAGTAGCTAATCATCTTTTGGATCATAGTTTGAGAGACTGAAAACTTTGAATTGGTTGTTGATGTAGATAGGTTAGAACCTTGTGTGTATTATTAGTGCACTTAAATGTTTCCATCACAGTGATTTTCTGTTTGATCATTACTTTAAGTTGAGCTATTTTCATGCTGTTTGGTTAAATTGTTACTTCATGTAGGATGTATGACTTTTAGTTATTCAAGTTTACCTGTGCTGGGTGCATCACTATTTAAGTTAGCCTGTTTTACCACAGAAATTTGGCACAGCAAAAGAAGACGCATATCGAAGGGATTTAACCATCAACAGGTATTTTAATTTTGATATTGGTAACTCAAGGACACTCTCCACACCTGTTTGCAAGAGTTATTACTATCGGCTAATCTTGGTGCATTTCGATTTCTTCTGTTGGCCAGCTTGTTCTACAATATCAATACCAGTTCTGTTGAAGACCTAACTGGAAGAGGTTAGAATATGTTTTACTTTGTTATGCTTTTTATTTGTTCCAAGAATGTAACTTTGTCACTTGCTATGTGTATAGCTTTGCCACTTTTCAGACATTTTTTCTTTTCCCCTCATCTATTACAGGCATTGAAGATCTAAAATCTGGAAAAATAGTAACTCCTTTACCTCCAAAAGATACCTTTTTGGATGACCCACTTCGAGTTCTGAGAGCTATTCGGTTTGGTAATTCTGAATTTATATTTTCATCTGTTCTATTATACCGCTATATTGTGTGAGGCAAATTTTGATTGCCTTTTCTCTTCTTTGGTAAAAGTTGGAAGTAATTAAGCATTTGGAAAAGCATATGTAATTTTCTTAGAGCAACTGATTCAAAATATCATAGTATCGAAGCTGCTACATGTATTTTTTTTCTTGAATTTCTGCTTCCTTATTCATTGTATTATTTCCTCAGAGGCTGCTTCTTCAAAGGATTATCATTTATTTGAATATAGATCACTAATTTTTAGCTAATACATCCAAAAATCTTCTGATCTCCTCATTTCCCATTCTGACCAAAATATTTGAAGTCATGGCCAATTACTTGGCATGAGTTAGGTGACACAACTTCCAATTTTCTCTTTGTTCACTTTACATGTATCCACATTTGTTATATATTCGTCTCATTTTAGTCATTTTAGGTGCAAGGTTTGGATTTGTACTTGAAGAAGAGCTTAAAGAAGCTGCTGCCTGTGATGATGTGAAAAACGCTCTCAAAGCAAAAATCAGCAAAGAGCGTATTGGAACTGAAGTAATCTTTACCCCTTGTCATGACTGAAATAGCAAGTTTGATTATGATATTTGATTTCCGAGGAAGACAACTTTAACTTGTCCTTTGGGGCTTTTCTAGATACTGTTTTATTGGGGAATAGTTATTCATTACTTGCATTTTTCCTGTCTGTTCTTGTGCAGATTGATCTCATGATCTCTGGCAATCAACCTGTTAAAGCTATGACCTATATTGCTGATCTGACATTATTTTGGGTTGTCTTCAATCTTCACCCAAAGGTTGAGCCGACAGTGTCAGAAGAATGTCAGGGGTATGATAAGATCTAAAACAGCCCAAGATCACCAGAAATAATAGTTGAAATGATCTAGATACTATTGCTTGGTGCAATGGGAAAAGTTTTGATTGCATCTATAACTGGAATGCCTTTTTGATTACAAGTAGAACGCAGTATTCCCACTTAGAAAACTGGTGCTTTTGGGCGTCACTAAAAGATTTCTCAGAAATTTTCTAGCATTATTATAACTAGCCTTTGAGATGTCCCTGTGATTATGAGCAGTTTGTCTGTGTTTGTCATTTATGTTCAGATAATAATCTCTTGACCCCTTTTAGGCTCTGTGTTGCTTATCTGGATGCTGCGTGGAACCTTATTCATTTAATTGGAGGTTCCTCCTTCACCGTGAGTGAGCCATGATAGATTCTTTAAATTATTTTTTCTCTTGCTGTCTGTCAGCATTATGTATTACATGCTTCCTCTTCTTTATCTTTTCTTCAATGTTCTATATATTGTTTAAGGTTGTGAATTTTAATTCTAAATTCCTGAGCTTTAGGGTGAACAAAGAAGGCTTTGTTTGTATGGTGCTTTATTTCTTCCATTAAGAAACACCGTATACAAGGATGAAAAGGGTAAAAAGGTGCTCCCCTTATTCTTTGCCTCTATTTTTCTTAAATCTTTGGTTTGCTCTTTTTGTTGCTTGTTTCTTTCCAATCGTGAATCTACATTTTATGCATTGAAGGAGCATTGAGCCGTATTCATAGAAATTGGAGCCAAATTATGATTACAGTCTTGAAATTCAGATTTTCAGGCTGTCCCACAACTAATTTTGGTGGATGATTTTCCTTTTGAAGGATGATGAGGACTAGAAAGTTCCGACCTCATTGATTCTTTTATAAAAAAGGCAGTGACAAGCATTGGGCATTTTCTTGGATCTATTTCTTGTTTACTACTGTGGTCTGTCTCTTCTCTCTCTTCTAAAATATTTTGGGTGGCTAGAAGCTTTATTATTTTTAGACAGACCAAAAAAATTGTAAAATGAGATGAGTTTTTATTCAATCATAAAAACCTCAATGCATTTGATCAATTATTCATCTTTTCCGGTGTTTGTTGTACCCTAATTATTGTGAATGGAATGACAGTTTCAACTCCTGTAATTGATTGATTCTACAGATGTGTATTTTTATATTTCTTTCCAAGAGTTTACCTTTTCTGTTGCTAAAGCTAAACCATGTTTCTTCATTGCAGGTGCCTGTTGTCAACTATATATTCAGAGACTCTCTGAAGCAAAAAGCCAGTGATCCTGAAACAGTCAGTTCAAATCTCCTCTCACTAGGTTTTTTGCATCGACATCTTCAAGACTTCTTGAACATCTGGAAAGTCTTAACCCTCCTTTTGTAGGTTATCAAGATACACAGGTCATTAGAGAAATTCTTGACCTTGATTCCTTTGCTTACATCTAATGACGATACACAGCCTGCTGAAGTGGATATGGGCATGGAACTTTTTGATGTACCTAAAGCATCAAAACTCCGAGTAGCAACAGGTACTAGTTCTTGCTGGTGTATTTTGAAGTTCTGCTGCTCTCTTTGTGCTAAGATTTTCCTTTGAACTGTTTGTTAGCATTTTACAATTATTTTAGCTGGGCAAGTCAAGTTGGATTTCTTTAGCATTATCCTTCACTATTGGAGATACCTCTAAAGTTCCACAAGTTCATAGCAAATTTAATTTCCTTATCATAATTTTCCACTATTTTTGTGTGAAGCGAGCCCTTTGTGCAATTTATTTGGACTCTGTAGAATAATACTAGCAATACCTAATGGATTTGTTTTGTAATTAGTGACGTGGCTTAGATAGGTTTTATATGTACTATGCCATTCAATGGTGTTTGTCTTGATAAATTTGCTGGGTCATGTGACCTTGATTGGATAAACTTTTTTGCGACAAGTCAATCAGTTAATGAATAATGTCACCTTGATTGGATAAACTTCTTTATGCGACAAGTGAATCAGTTAATGAATAAATGTTGATAAATTTGCAATTATACTTTGACATGCTCTTATTTGAATGGCTGGATGGTCATCCATTAAACATGTTTTTGAAATTTTCTGAGTTGCACAGATTCTCTTTGCTAATTGTTTATTCTTATATATTCAGGATTTTTACTACGGGAAGTTAAGGAATTTTGGCGACTTGGTTTGTTGATATCAACAATGTTATATCCTTCTGACACGGACTCTACTCAAGACTTTTTAGGAAAGAAATTTGAACTTGACAGGAGAAAGGACTTATTTAAAGCAGCTGAAGATGCCATTGTTAATCTAGGTACAAGACACTGCCAAATTTCTTCTTTCTGTGAATTTTTTCCTTTAGGAAATGTTTAAATTTCCATTGAGTATATCTTGCAAAAGATGCTGAATTGCATTTTTAATAAGCTAGGTAACTTGCTATGTTTGCTTTATCGGACCTTATGCATTCATAGACATAGAAATACCTCCCATGTTTTCCAGTATATTTATTTATCTTGGTTTTGCCTAAATCTTAAAACTGTAGTGGAGCCCTTGTGATTGGCTGGGAACCAGCCTTGCTTGTTCTGAAATGTAGGATATGTTGAGATGCAGGTCTTGAAAGAGTGTGGGATTTAAAGCCGTTGGTTAACGGGAAGGATATCATGACTGTCTTGCAACTTAAATCCGGAGGACCGGTTGTTAAGGAATGGGTAAGGCATATTTTCCTTCCTTTGAAACTATTGTAGAATTCTAGATTCTAATATATCCCTTCCTTGCAGCAACAAAAACTGTTCGCGTGGCAGTTCGCTCATCCTGCAGGGACCGTGGAGGAATGCCTTGATTGGATGAAGGAAACACATTTGAAGCGTGCAAAGATGGAGTAACATTCTTAGTAAAATGTGACTCGCTCTACTTAGCAGAGGAAGTAACCTAGCAAACTGGCTTTTGTTCAACCTACCAATCGTTTTTGAGGTCCCATGAACATCCACTATTTCTAAACTTGAGCATGCAGCAAGAGCAGTCGATGTGCAGGGTTTTAGCTTGATATTTCATTAATAGTTTTGTACAGATCTTCAACTTAACGTGCAAGATCTTGCATTAGCTGCTAGTATCTTGTGATCTGCACTGACATCCAATTGGAGTGTAGTTGATCATATAAGAATCAAAGCTTTAGGAAGTGTTGGGCTAGTTTCGCAGTTTAGGGATCCTGGCATTCTTTTTTAGCCTCTTTTGCTTCATTGTTCTCTGCTCCTTGGGATGTACAATGGACAAATTTTGTTTATTTTTTGGTTTTTAGATTTAAGAGATGAGAGGGAAAATTATTGAAAAAACAAGGAAAGGGAGAAAGTTACTAGTTTTGTTATTTTTTTATAATAAAAAATATGATTTTAATATCAATCGAGTGTTTTTTATTCTTCATCTAAATTGAGTTTTGAATATTTTTTTTATTCAAGTTTATTTTTGTTTATTTTTATAGATTAAAGGGTAATTTAAGATTAGAAATAAATATTATTGAAAAAAGAGCTTTTTAAATGATAGAAGTCAAACATTGATTTTCTGGTCATTTCTCTGGTGATTGAAACCTAGATTAATAAATGATTTGCCGCATATCTAATTTAATAATATAAAAATATTGATAGAGGATCAAATGCACAAGCCTTGTAGGCTCATGAGCTAATAGAGAAGAGCTCATAGCCTTCTCTATTTTGAGCTATAAGCCAGCACATCCAGATATAGATGCATGAGAGGTTTTTATGAGATTCATTTTTTTTAATTTTAATTAATTTTTTTAAAATAAAATAATTAAAATTATATTTAA
>Ga0325410_1008058_pt1 | contig 11441 bp, 6 predicted proteins | sample PopdelMetagenome_16_FD_206182 | JGI IMG/M metagenome (GOLD analysis project Ga0325410, IMG submission 206182) | Populus deltoides microbial communities from Bellville, Georgia, United States - Xylem-PdIQD-R3 | ecosystem: Host-associated > Plants > Phyllosphere > Stem > Wood/Secondary xylem... | reverse complement strand
GTTGATTTGAGTGCAATCTGGACGTTTTCCAAGTCTCGGGGCCCTTTGACTGTCAAGGTTCGAACTGGACAGGGACGATTCGACGCCATGGTCACCTAACCTGTTGATTCTGAGCCTTTCGAATCACAGACGGCGCCGCAGCTATTGATTCTGCGTTTTCATTAGGGTAAATTTCAACTTGCCTCCAAGATTTATGTGTTGTGTCAATTTCATCTGAAATCTTTTACTTAATTAAATGATTACATATTTTTCATAGGAATGGTAACATAAAAAAGTAAATATTAATCTCTTCTCCGAGGTAAATAAGAAAACTAAAATCACGAAAAATTAAAAAAGAAAATCAATAGAAGAGACATTGTTTGTAGTAAAACAAGAATGATAAAAATTGAGAGGGCTAGCTTCACAAGAAATTTCTAGATTTTATTCCCTTAGTAACAACAACATTATCTTTTTTCTTTGTAAATATTACGGTTAAATGAAATTATGAATCAGATGAATTTGAATCTTGCCCTTCATTTTTATTTTTATTTTTTTGAAATGGAGGCCACCATAGCTGCTGGACACACTAGCTCTCTTTTCTCCTCCATCCCAATTGAATCTTCTGCTCTTACTGCTCCTTTATTCACATTCATTCATGACCTTATGATTTCTGCACCACTCTCTGATAAAAATACACCACATGCAGTGCTTGGTGTAAGTAACATAAAACAATAAATACCAGAGAGTCTAGACTTCTCTAAGTTTTTTATCTGGCAAAATCTTTTCACAGATATTCTTCACTGTCATAGGGTTTATGATCATCGTGAGGATATATGGCACTCATAGTCATTCTCAATTCATCACTAAAACTTCTGGACAACTTATTGTTAATCTAGATTTTGCTATTTGGCAGTAAGTTGACCACGTTGTTGTCTCCTGGATAAATGCTGCTATGTCATTAGAGAATTTTAAGCATCTCATCTCCCCTAAAATTGCTTTCTCTACCCGTGATACCTGGGTTTCTATTGAAAAACCATTTCTTGACAACGTGACATCAAGATATACGCACTTGAAATCTGATTTCAATGAAGCCTCTAAGAGCACACGACTCAATGAGTGATTATCTTCAATATGTGAAGTCCACCATTGATTCTCTTCAAGCAAATGAATGTTCTCTTTCAGAGGAAGACATAATAACTCAAATTCTGCATGGTTTACTCGAAGCAATATTCTTTGATGTGGTCACTGTTATGTTTGACGCAAACCTCTTCCATCTTATTTGTATCAGATAATGCTACAATTTGAATCATTTCATCATATACCGGATTATATTAATATTGGAAAGAGCTGCACTAGTTGTCAAAATAAACGGCAAGGAGAATTAATTGATGCATCTTACCTTAATCTTCGTATAACTAGGAGAGATGATGTTTTTGAGGAGCAAGAACCTACAATTGATATATATACCTACATGTATATATGTCCAGTCTATTTATTTATTTCAATTCTCCATTTCAAATTACTCCAACATGATTTACATGTCAAGATTTTTAATCTCTTTTATCCATTATTAAAACCTCTGAAACCATGTATTTTATGTGTATGTTTTTAAACGAGCTGGTTCATGGACATTATTTTTCAATTTATATTTTGTTTATTTTTTATGTTTTAATTTATATGGGCAGATTCAATGCCTTAAAGTATAAACGAGTCCTTTTCTTCAAATCTAGATCCCTAATGAAAGGCTCTTTAAAGCAACCGATGGATTTTCTACAATCAGCTTGATTGGAGATGGTAGTTTTAGCACCGTGTACAAAGGAAACATTGATGAAGATGGAACACTAGTTGCAATCAAAGCTCTTAACCTGCAACGTCGTGGAGCGTCTAAGAGTTTCATAGATGAAGGTGGAGCCTTGAGAAACATTCGGCATCGAAATCTGGTGAAGATCATAACTTCTTGCTCAAGCATTGATTTTCAAGGTAATAATTTTAAAGCTAAAGGGAGTCTGAAATGGTTGCATCCTACTCAAGAAACACATGAGATGATCAGCAGATCAATGAAATTCAGTATCCAAACCTTCTTGAGAGGATCAACGTTGCCAAACCCGTTACGCATTACGGGCTCGCCCCACTCCATTGCGTCAGGGCTCCGGAGACCCCTTCCAAACACCACCCCGAAAAGAAAATCTAGTTTATGGGAGAATTCCAACTTGGAGACGAATCGACAAAGGAAGATCTAGTTTAGAGACGTTTATGGGAGAATATTATCAAATAAGCTTGTAGTCTATATTTTTTTTTTTCTTAATCAAATAGATTTTGATTTGATTGGCAGCGTAGCGGTTTGTTACTTCCGTCGCGGGCATATGAATAGTTTTCAATCTTAAACTTGACTCTGAGGCTGGAGTATCCACGCATAAACGAGTACTGAACACGTTGGCTGGCCAATAGTTTCACTGACAATTATAACAATCAACAAAGACTCCAAAAACGCAAGTGATCACCTTTGAAACCACCGTTCTTGATTCTCCATAACCATGTCCCATTCATACAGACGTCCATAATTTTATTTTTTATTTTTAATTTTTTAATTATCATCCACTGAATCACTTCTTTCTAATGTATAACTGCATGCTCTCAAACCATTTGCGCTATCTTTTTAGAGCACAAGGTATCGAGTCCACCCTACGCGCATTATACTTTTTTTTTCTATATAAATTTGTGTGTTCGTATACATCTTCACGTGAATTTCTAGGAACTCTCTGTTTAGCTTGTTGATGATAAATTATTTGCTGAGTTGCGTGCCATCACGACATCCAGAACACCAGAGAGATACCATCGACCCCTCCTCTTGAATTCACTCCTATATATGGCTGTTTGATCGATAGCTTCTTAAGACTACCACCATCAAAGCAGCAACGAATAATTACCACCGCCCTTCATCCACATCTAATTTACCAGCTTCAATCCTCCCGCAAATCATTTTCTTTAAAAAATCATTGTGAGTCTGCAGTTTCAAATTCAACAATGAGGAATTCAGTCAAATCCAGAGAAGGGAACCTTATGGGGGCAAAGATGAGCAATAAGGTCTCCTTCCCATCCAGATCTAAGAACAAAGTCATTAAGGAAGCAACGAAAAACCTGAATCCTAGCCTTCATGATTACTTATCCAACAGATCTCAAGTCCAACCAATGAGAAATAAGGCTTCTGTTTCCGAAGGAAAAATAAGCCACCAATCCATGGAACGCCGGAACTCCACGGTGGCAAATATGAGACATAAGGTTTGCTCTCCATCAACATCTACAGGTAGTTCTCATACAGAAAGTTGCTTTACAGGGGCACAAACGAGTTGTCGCAATTCCGTCCAGTCCATCAAGACTTATCCAATGCCCACAGAAGGCAGTTCAGATGACCTTGTAGGGGCAGAAATGAGTTGTCAAAATTACATCCAGTCCACCAAGGCTCATCCAATGCCCACAGTAGGCAGTTCAGATGCAGAAACTGACCTTATAGGGGCAAAAATAAGTTGTCATAATTTTTCAACACATGCTGACGTCAAGTCCATCGAGGCTTATCCAATACCCACAGAAGGCAGTTCAGATGCAGAAACTGACCTTATAGGAGCAACAACGAGTTGTCACAATTGTTCAATACATGCTGACGTCCAGTCCACCAAGACAGAAAGTGACCTTACGGGGACAAAAATGAGTTGTCACAATTCTTCAACATATGTTGACGTTCAATCCATCAAGGCTTATCCATTGCCCACAGTAGGCAGTTCACACACAAAAAATGGCCTCAAAAGGGCAAAAAAGAGTTGGCACACTTCTTTCCGCAATCCTTCCATATTTGCTCGCGTCCAGTCCATTACAGCTTATTTAGCGCCCATAGCAGGCAGTTCACATGCAAAAAAGGGCCTTACAGGGGCAAAAATAAGTTGTCACACTCCTCTCCGCCATTCTTCAATATTTGCTGGCGTCCAGTCCATCAAGGCTCCGTCCTAGTTTAAAAGCCATGTCATTAAGGAAGCAATGAAAATGAAGCTTTTTTTTTTTTATAAAGGAACTGTGCTATCTAACGCGAGAAGGAGTTGAAAAATATATGAATAGTGGTGAGGATATATAAAACGGGATTATCCCCAGTGTCGTACCAAGAAATGGACAATTTTGTTCCCTTGTATTTTGGCATGTCAGGCCTCAATTATAAGGACATGTTTGGTGATAAAAAGTGATTTTTTTAAAAGAAATTATTATATTTATTTGTTATTATAAAATTTATCCAGTAAAAAAAAATATAGTTAAAAAAATTGATTTAATTTTCATGAAAGTGTTTTTTTAATTTTAGATAAAAAAAACTTCTTAAAAATTATTAAAAAAATTAAAAATATTATATTATTTAGTAATTATATTAAATTTAATCCTTAAATTTTTATTTACTGTATATTTTTTTCTTTTAGTAGATGCAGGCTATCATTTAAGATATTCACGGTTAAGTTCCATATCGCAATAGCTAGCTGAACCCCCTAAATTACAGCCTAAGCTAGCTCCTTTGCAAGTCCACTCGCATAATTTTGACTGAGTGGTTTAAAAGCAGTAATTAGCGGAATTGTACTCCGACTATTCCTCTTAATTAATTATTAATTAAAAAAAAACAACTAAGAGGTATAGGGGTTTTATTGTGCAAGAAAGCATTGCAGCCCCTGTTATATACATTTCCCTGTCACGGTGAAATGTTTTTTCATTTCGGTAACAGAACTTTTTTTTATGGCGATTTAATCCTTTTATGGCTAAATTGAAGGCCAATAACTTTCAATTTGTTAATAAAGGACAAGATTCAAAGTTAGGAATCAAAGTGAAAAAAACAGAGAAACTAGATAGTTTAATTTCTTAAAATTAGCATGAAAAGAAAACTTTGATCCTTTTACTTTCCCATCAATATATATATTTATGGTTACTTGTAATTTTTTTAAAATTCAATATTGATCTAAAAATTTATTTTTATTATTTTTCAGTTTCTAATTTGAAAGAGAGAAAAGAATCATTGGATTCTGATGGTAAAAAAATATCAATATCAACACTAATTTTGACGGTCAAAATAATTGATGTTAGTATCTAACATATTTGATGAAATGAGACGAGTTTTATTAGTATGTTTTTGGGCCTTGAATTTGTATGAAAAAATAGATTTGATATAAAGAATTTTTTTATTTCACATTGATTTTTTTGTTTTTTAAACTATTTTTTGAGTTGTTTAAAGGTATAAACGGGTTTAATTAAATCTTTGAGTTGTTTTGGGTTAAAAATAATTAAAAATATATTTTAAATGTAGAACACCCATGTATAACCAGATTTTTTCGGTAGTCCTTTAGTTGCTAAAATTTGGATCGTAGACAATGCGTCGTATGCAGTTTTTTTTTTTTTTTTTTAAAGTATTTTGGATGAACAACATAACCATGTCCCATTCAAACGGACGTCCATAATTTTATTTTTTAATTATCATCCACTGGATCAGTACTTCTTTCCATCTTTCTGTATTATGTATAACTGCATGCTCTCAAACCATTCGCGCTACCTTTTTAGAGCAAAAGGTATCGAGTCCACCCAACGCGCATTATAGATTTCTTTTTTTATTGATAAATTTGTGTGTTCGTATACATCTTCACGTGAATTTCTGGGAACTCTCTGTTTTGCTTGTTGACGATAAATTATTTGCTGAATTATATGCCTTCACGACATCCAGAACACCAGAGAGATACTATCGACCCTCCTATTTCACGTCCTATATATGGCTCTTTGATCTATAGCTTCTTAAGGCCACCACCATCAAAGCAGCAACGAATAATTATCACCTCCCTTCATCCACATCTAATTTACCTCCAGTCCTCCCGCAAATCAGTATCTTTTCAAAAATCGTACTGAGTCTGCATGCAGTTTCCAATTCAACACTGAGCAATTATGACGACGCTTCTTTTTTGTCCGATACCTCTTTAATCCAATCCGTAATAGGGAGCCTTATCAGAGAAAAGATGAGCGATATGAGCTATAAGCTCTCCTCTCCATCCACATCCAATAGTGGTTATACAGAAAGAGAACTCCTAGGGGCAAAAATGAGTAGCTTGGCTAACGCCCACGATTTGAGCAATATGAGCTATAAGCTCTCCTCTCCATCCACATCCAATGGTCGTTATACAGAAAGAGACCTCGTAGGGGCAGAGATGAGTTGCTTAGCTAACGCCCACGATTTGAGCGATTTGAGCTCTAAGCTCTCCTTTCCATCTACATCCAATGGTCGTTATACAGAAAGAGGCCTCGTAGGGGCAGAGATGACTTGCTTAGCTAACGCCCACGATTTGATCAATTTGAGCTCTAAGCTCTCCTTTCTATCCACATCCAATGGTCGTTATGCAGAAAGAGACCTCGTAGGGGCAAAAATGAGTTCTCGTAATCCTCTTCATAAATATTCAACATCTACAAGCCATTCTGTCCATCGCAGCTTAGCTAGTGCCCACAATCCATCCGCATGTAAAAGCAACGTCAATAAGGAAGCAATGAGAAACCAGCTGATACTTCGCCTTTCTTCCTACGGAAGGTCCAGTCATTCAGAAAGATGTTAAAGAAATGACTATAAAGTAAATATTATTGATTATTTGAATTTAAATGTGTTAAGGAAATAATGAAGGTATCAATTTTATTATTACTTTTTAATCAAAGAAGATAATTTTATTATGTTTATTTTTATTATATTTTTTTTTAGGTGTGATTATATGAATATAAGTTAAATATAATTAATTTTATCAAATTATCAATATATAACAATGTTTTTTTTAATATGGTTTGATTGTGATCAGCTATTTAATTACTCTAATTATTTTTTTATGTTTGGATGTTTAATCAATCCAAGAATTCTGAAGACATGCATGTATTTTTTTTTCCTTTTCTATATATTTTTATTTTTTTTTATTATAACTCTATCCTCTAGTTTGATAATGGACTCCAAGCTGCGTGGGATGAAGTAGATCAACTTTTGAAAAAAAGAAACTCCCTTGACAATCAAGCATTTCACTAAGAGGAGAAAAAAAAACTAAGTCAATTTTGTTTTTTTAATCAATTTTGTTCTTAGATTTTTTCAAACAGTCACCCCAATTATTTTTTGAATCTGTTAAATTAACTAAATTATATTTAGATAATTCTCACATGATTTAATTTTAAATTCAAGTCAAATAAAAAATAAGGTTGAGAAGTTTTTTTATGTCATTTTTTTTTTATTTCGTTCTCATATTTTTTTTATTGGTCGTTTAGGCTTTTATATGACCAGTTAAGTTGATTGAATTATATTAGGACAACTTCTATATAACTTAATTTTAAATATAGGTAAGGCAAAAAATTGGATTACAAGGGGTTTTCTGGGAGTGTAACTTTTCTAGGAGTATTTGGATAAAAGTTTTCGATGATAAATTAGGTATCCAATGTATAGTGTCATTAAACCTAACACATAAATATAGTCACACATCCAGTTCCCTTTGTCTTGAAAAGTTAGGGGTACTTCACAAACCACCATTTATTAATGTTGTAAGAGATCCATCCACTAGATCTCCCCTGGATTTAGCAAAAAAAGAACAACACTAAATTAATGTTGTAACTTTTCTAGGAGTGTTTGGATGAAAATTTTTTATTAATGAGGTATTCAATGTTATTTGCTGAACACTCTAGACTCGCAATTATCTGGAATGGTGCAAGGTAAATTCCAAAAATTAGCTTGGAGACTAATCTCCAGTAGTACTACCTGGGATATTTGGTTGTTAAGAAACAAAATTATTTTTTAGGAGAGAATTATAAGTTTGTTTGATTGTTTCTCCATCATCCTTTATCGGGTTACTATTTGGTTGCATATTCTGGATTCCAACTTCACTTATATAGGAAATGACCTCTTAAGATCTTCTGATGGCATCAAATTGTGGTGTAATAAGAAATATTAGGTAGTCTATTTGTTTTTTGTTCTAGCATATCAGTTTTGTTTTCTTTTTTCTTTTTTTTTTCTTTTTTTCTAAGTTTGGTCCTTTTTTTTTGTCTTGTTCCTGTATTTTACTTTGGCTATTGGTTTAATACTCTTTTTAATATCCTCTCAATTATTTTTAAAAAAATACTTAAAACTCTTTAACAAAAGAAATTCAATAAAATTTACATCATAATTGTTGGATAAGAATTCAGTTTGTTGAATGAATATGTTAGGGAGTGAAGGTGTAGTAAAAAATATTTTTAATTGAGAATAGGTTTACAAACAAACTTTGGTTGGATCTTGTTGTTACTTAATTTTGGACCTCACGTGCTGGAGACGGTGTATACCCGTTTTGAACTGAGTGTAGGAGTGTAGCTCATGTTTGCTGGAAAATTGACAAAAGTGAAGGAGAAAGAAATTTTTTTTTCAAACCCTGTTTGAGTTGTTTTCTACTCTCTTTATCCTTCCCCTTTGCTGCCAAAATCATCAGGTTTTCTTAGATTGATCAGGAGTCTTTATAATGCTAAATTTGGTCTTTAAAGTTGGATAAATCCCTCAGAATTTACACTAAAAAAAACTGGTTTTGCTGCAATCGTAATTTTTTGTTCCAACTTAGGCTATGATTCTGACTTGGTTTCGTACGATATCTGACCATCCTAGCTATATTCTGTCACTCGTAACATGTTGAAAAATTGACCTCCACCTTTATTGGGTCCTAGGGGTTACTGTTCTTAAGGCAGACTCTTTGTCAGATTTGGATGCTCGGCATTGTCAGATCAAGAAAATATTTTTGACCAACAAAATCCCTGCCAGATTCTGTTATCTAAAACGACTTTATCTCACTTTGAATCCTTCATCAAATTTGTAGTCCAGGACATGTAGATGAATTTGAGCTTTTGAATTGCTTGATTTTGATATCAGAAGCTCAAGATATTCCTATTTGAAATCTAGCGTGAAAACATAGAATCCTGCCGCGAGAAGGTTTCCAGCCGAGTTTGGTTGCAATTCTGTTATTCAAAACAAAATTATCTCACTTTGAATCCTTCATAAAAGTTGTAGTCCGGGACATGTAGATAAATTTGGGCTTTTGAATCACTTGATTTCAATATCAGAAGCCCAAGATATTCCCATTTGAATATCTAGTGTGAAAGCAGGGATTCCTGCCGCGAGAAGGATTTTTGCCCAAGTTCACGGGCCTGATTCGAGGGATTTTTTTCTCGACCAAGGACTGAATTGAAAAACGCTAAAATGAGGGATTTAATTGAAGAAGAATATTGGAAGCTGGAGAGGGGGTTGGATCATCATAAATGACGGGATTTCTACTACACCGAATAAGAAAAATCACGCTTTTGTGCAACTATAATTCATAGGAAACATCAACTTTTTACAGCTGCAAAATGCCATAAAGATAAGAACCTCACCATCATCTAATGGCTAGGATTTTATCCCTAACATAGATGGCTAGGATGATGTGTTAATGTTGGAAAGAAATCACTAGAATCAACACATAATCAATGACAATATTGTAGTTTCCTCATTTTAATTATTTGGCTGCAAATCAGCTGGGATTTGAATCCTAGATTAATGCATTGAATCTTTCCTAATAAGAGCTGTGTATAGACTATATATACGCTGCCTCTGTTGACCTAAAAAGAGGAGAAAAAACAGAAGAAAAAAAGGGAGACGGAGGCAAAACAAGAAGAAAGAAAGGAGGCCTTTCTTTTATACTAAAAAGCCTTCATTGAAACATGAAAGAGGAGAAGAAAGGGGCAGGAAAAAAAAGAGAGAAGGAAAAGAAGGAGACGAAGGCAAAACAAGGAGAAAAGAAGAACAAAAAAAGATGAAAAAAAAGGGGAAGAGGCCTCCTTTGCTGACCAAGAGAAGTGAAACGAGAGGTAGGCAGGCAACAGGAGAAGGAAAAGAGGGAGCAGCAAAAAAAACGAAAAGAGAATAGAGGGAGTAGATATAAAACGCAGAGAACATAGGGAGTTTTTTTCCTTCCCTTCGTTATTGTGAAAATCATAAGGAACAGGAAGAGAGCAGAAAAACAAAAAAGAAAAGAAGGAGAGAGGAGAGAGTTGTAGAAACGAGGGAGATCTATAGGTATAAGTCTTAACTTTCTCCTCTTCTGCTGCCTTTAAATATGTTGTTTTTGATGTTTTAAAAAACCTATTTAGTCTTTGCTTTGCAAATTCGTTTTCAATTTTAAACTATACAATGAACGCGTTTTCAGTTAAAATGCAGAGAACATAGGGAGTTTTTTTCCTTCCCTTCGTTATTGTGAAAATCATAAGGAACAGGAAGAGAGCAGAAAAACAAAAAAGAAAAGAAGAAGAGAGGAGAGAGTTGTAGAAACGAGGGAGATCTACAGGTATAAGTCTTAACTTTCTCCTCTTCTGCTGCCTTTAAATATGTTGTTTTTGATGTTTTAAAAAACCTATTTAGTCTTTGCTTTGCAAATTCGTTTTCAATTTTAGACTATACAATGAACGCTTGCCTTTTGTTCCTATCGTGGCTTTGAGTTTTAGATGGGTGATTATGTTAAGAGTTGGCGGGTTCTTTTGTTTCTTTTTTTTCCTTCTTTCGCTGGTTCATAAGGAACCGGGGGGGTTGTTGTTTCTTCATCATCAACTCCTTTTTCTGTTCGTGTTTTCCTCCCTGCTCTTTGAAGATGAAATAGCCAGCCAGGTTTGTTTTGGTTTTAGTCCATGATATGTATGTTTTATAAAAACATGTCGTCCCAAGCTCTTCCCTTTTATATGAAACTAGTATGGCAGTTTCTCCCGAATTAGTAAAGAAAATAGGTCATGAGTCATGGATACTGCAGTAGGATTTTGATTTCAAACTTTGGTTTCAGAACTTTAGCTCCCTTAAGCATATGGTTGTTTCATTTTCAGTTATAAAATTTCAAGTCAAGCCAGCTTTGAACGTTTTTAGTTTTCTTGTAAATCTTATAATATATATGTTGGTTTGCTACCTTCTATTATGATATTTGCATTTAATTGTGATGCTCATGTTTTGATCAAAATATAAAAATGTTTTTGCGTGTTACATATGGCCAATACTCTAACATGTTTTGAACATTCTTTTTCAAAAAAAAATATTGGAAGTTTTGAAAATGTGTTTTCGCATGGATTTCTTAAACACAACAAAAATTATTTTCTTGTATTTCTAGATTTTATAACATGTTTGTAAAACTCCAAAGGCTATTGGCCAATATTCCAAAAAAATTAAAAAAAAATTTATTTTGGATAGAATTTATCTATTATTCACCATTAATGTTTGGATAAAGAAATCCTAAAGGGATTTATATTCAAAATAATTTTCTAGGAATAATAAGTTATCACACATCCTTGAAAGAAGCATTGATTATAATCAAAGACATTTCAATTTTTTACTCCATGGTTTACGAGCCGTGAGAATATAAAACACTAAGGCAAAAATAGGCTTTTAAAGCGCCCTAGATTTC
>Ga0325410_1008054_pt1 | contig 11445 bp, 6 predicted proteins | sample PopdelMetagenome_16_FD_206182 | JGI IMG/M metagenome (GOLD analysis project Ga0325410, IMG submission 206182) | Populus deltoides microbial communities from Bellville, Georgia, United States - Xylem-PdIQD-R3 | ecosystem: Host-associated > Plants > Phyllosphere > Stem > Wood/Secondary xylem... | reverse complement strand
TTCTTCTTCTTCTTCTTCTTCTTCTTCACTATATGTACAAAACATCAATATCTATTTCTTTCTCTTCTTTTCTCTCCTCATCTCCTTCTTCTCTTTTCCTCCATGCTCGGGTATGTCTTCTTCTTCTTTCTTCTTTTATCCTCTTAGTTTTTTTTAATTAATATGCTTTACGAAAAAAAATTTATCTCCTTAGCTTCACTTGCAACTACATTAAGGTAAGATTTTTCTTTCTTTTTCATGATTTTTTTCACTATATTTGTTTTTTATTTTATTTTTAATTGTTTTTGTTCTTAATAATTGTATAAATGTTGTTGTGAGATTTGTTTTTTCATATGAGATTAATTTTTAGTTGATTTATTTATAGGATTTTAAAATTTTTAGCAATTGCAACTTTATTTTTTTCATATGAATTTTTTTAGTTGGATTTATTTTTTCGTTTTATTTATTTGTTGTAAATTTGTTTGAGTTGATTTTCTTATTGTTTTTTCAAGCATTTTGAGTATATATTATACAGTGTTGATTTATGTTAATTTAATTATTTTATAATTTTATAAAATAAATTTTTTTAAATGTTTTTAAATAATTACCAACGGAATTACCAATGGAATTTTCATTGGTAATTCTGTCGGTAAATCCGTTGATACCGACGAAATGAAGCGGGTAATTTTATTTTTTTATTTCCGACGGATTTACCCACGGACAAAAAATTACCGATGAAAGCTTCACTGATGGAGCATTTTCCGTCGGTGATTTTGTCGGTAAATTAATTACCAACGGAATATGTGTCTTACGCCGACGGAAAAATTCCGTCGGTAAAACTGTTAAATCTTGTAGTGGGTGGTCTTTTCTAATTGAATTTGATTATATGATCGTCTATTTTTCTTTTTATCATATAGTTAAAAAAAACATGTTATTAAATTTTAGAAAGTTCATCGGCCTATTGACAGGTTCGGTGAGTTTAACTTTAATTTTTTTTTAAATTCTTTTTTTTTCATTATTCAATATTGAGCTAATTGAGAATTGAGTTTCATATTTTTTTTTCTATGAGGTTATCATAATCTTAAAAAAAATCTCAATATTGGTTTGATGCTCGATTTTTCAATTATCTACTTTTGTTAATTATCATATAGTTAAATAAACAATAATTTAGAAGGAAAAAAACAAGTTATTAATCCAAATTGAGTTCATTACCTGGTTTGCGGGTTTAACGTGTTAACTCAGATTACCTGATTCACGGGTCTAGCAAGTTTACCCGACCCGCAACGGAATTCCGACGAATGTACTAGTTAGACAACAAAAACCCTGGCGGTTTCAATGACTAATCAGCACAGCATCGTGTTGAACTGTTCCATTCATGTTGTTGCCTTGTTGGGCATTCAGGAGCTGAAAAGTAGATGTGAAGGTTGCATTACTGTATTATCTTACAAGTTAATAGATGCACTCATGAACAGGTGGAACATTTGCACTCTATTCGTTGTTATGCCGGTATGCAAAGGTGAGCTTAATTCCAAATGACCAGCCAGAGGACAGTCAACTATCCAACTACAAGCTTGACACGCCATCTAGTCAGTTGAGGCGGGCTCAAGAGATTAAAGAGAAGATGGAAAGTAGTAAAACCATTAAAATCATACTTTTCCTAGTAACCATTCTGGGAACTTCTATGGTCATTGGAGATGGCGTCCTAACTCCATGCATTTCAGGTTTGTGCACAGACAACTATATATATATATATAATTTCAGGTAATTAGTGTTTCTCCAGAGAAATCCCGAATAATTGTGATTAAATGTTCTTTTGCAGTTCTTTCAGCAGTGAGTGGGATCAAGTCCCTTGGTGAAGGTACGTACTAGAATGCATGATCTTCACTACTATGTTTTTCAAATACTTGCATATCAATGGAACTAGAATACATTGATTTTTTTAGGAGAGATACACATATTTGATACTTAAACTGAAACACATTGGTGCTAGTTACCCACCCCTCTCACTACTCGGCTTATGATCCGCCTATTAGTCTTCTTGTATGTATGGGATTCGACTTTCAGTCACAATCATGGACTACCTCTTTCAGTGACATTGCGTTTGTTTAATTATCCAGATACCGTTGTGGGTGTTTCAGTTGCAATCCTGATTGTCCTATTCAGTCTTCAGCGGCTAGGCACCGATAAAGTGGGCTTCGCTTTCGCCCCAGTTATCATCTTGTGGTTTTCATTCATCGGTGGAATCGGTCTTTTCAACTTGTTCAAGTATGATCTTGGTGTATTGCGTGCCTTCAATCCAAAATATATAATCGATTACTTCAAAAGAAATGGCAAGCAAGGATGGATTTCACTTGGTGGGGTAGTTCTATGCATTACAGGTGATCAGTCTAGTTATGAAGTTCTCTCTTCTTTCTTTTTCTTTTCCTCTTTTTTCCTTGTAAATTTTCTTCTCTAACGTAGTAGGTTCATGACAGGGGCTGAAGCTATGTTTGCTGATCTAGGTCACTTTAGCGTCAGGGCAATTCAAGTGAGTAGATACATAAGCATTATTTAATTTCTAATTTTCTTTCAGCTCTCAGCAGTTTTAGCAATGGAAACCTGCTTAGGAATCCGAAAATCGAACATGAGAGAACACGATTCATTGAATTACTGAACATGTCCTTGGGCTATACATTCATGATTTATAATATAGCTTTAATTATGACTACTAGACTAATATAAATTTGTGATATAACCTATTGCCGGACTCCCATTATTCTGCCAATTTATGTCGAAAACACTAAGAAACACATACATAGTTAACTATTTCAATAAGGATTCTAAAAACAAATCATTTTTAATTTTAAAAACCTTTTACGATTAGAATCCTTTTCATATCATTACAGATGACAAATCTTACGTGCTTCTATTCGCAGATTAGTTTCTCCAGCATAGTGTTTCCTGCATTACTAGCTGCATATGCTGGGCAAGCAGCATACCTTTCCAAATTCCCGAATGACGTGTCTGATACCTTCTTCAAGTCTGTGCCAGGTAAAAACCAAGTGGCAGGAAAAACATCTGCAATTAACCATCTCGATTTTTTTTTATTCGTTATGGATGAAGTACCTTCTTTGGTCATATTTATTGCTGTAGAAAAACGAAAGCATAAATTCCTAGTAGAGTAATCACTTTTCGTTGGCGTGCAGATCCATTATATTGGCCGATGTTTGTTGTTGCTGTTGCTGCTGCAATTATTGCTAGCCAAGCCATGATTTCAGCAGCATTTTCAATAGTTGCTCAATCCTTGAGTCTCAATTGTTTTCCCAGGGTTAAGATTGTTCACACTTCTGCTAAGTATGAGGGTCAGGTTTACATACCTGAGATCAACTACATGCTTATGGTTGCCTGTGTAATCGTCACTTTGGCATTCAAGACAACTGAAAAGATTGGGCATGCCTATGGTAAGCAACCAGGAAATTTATTAAAGAGCTTTAATTCATATTCTTGGGATTCAAAAATTTCTAATTTTCTTTTGAGAAAAAGTAAAAGATAGTGAAGGGTTGCAGTACTGCAGTTACGAATAGAGGAGCTGCAGTGCTAAGAATGGCGCCCTTCATGAGAGCGAAATTTATTCAAAACTAGTGTAAAGCTACAGACTAGGCGTTGTCCTTTGGTTTTTTTTTTTTTTTTTAGCCTAGATTGTGCACGTCTAGTAGCTAGAATCGCGCATGCCTAGTTGTGATTTTAAATTATTGGTCTAGTTTAGATTGATATATAGGCCTCTGATCAATAGATTTCTCAAGATGTGATCTTCAGTTCAGTATTCAAACAGCCGGAAATTATGTCCTATAAACTCAAATTAATAAACACAACATTAAGATGCGGAGGGCTATTATTCGAGATATGCCTTTTCTCTATTACAAGTGAAATGAATGACAAACTTCTCTGCATGCAGGAATTGCTGTGGTTGCTGTTATGGTTATGACAACCTGTATGGTTACACTTATAATGCTAGTTATATGGAAGGCAAGGATATTATTGGTTACTCTTTTCTTTTTTGTATTTGGTACTATAGAGCTCGTTTATCTATCAGCTGTACTATACAAATTCAAACAAGGTGGGTACCTTCCACTAGCATTATCTTTTGTCTTAATGGTGGCCATGGGGACATGGCATTATGTGCACAGAGAAAGGTACCTATACGAGCTTAAAAACAAGGTCTCTAGTGAATATATCAGGCAATTGGCGACAAACGCAAATATGAACCAGCTACCAGGAATAGGACTTTTGTACTCTGAGCTTGTCCAGGGCATTCCTCCAATATTCCCTCACTTCATTTCCAACATACCTTCCACTCATTCAGTTCTAGTGTTTGTTTCAATTAAGTCTATTCCAATAAGTAAAGTGGCAATCGAGGAGCGATTTCTGTTCCGACAAATCGAGCCACAAGAGTACCGTATGTTCCGATGTGTTGTGAGGTATGGATACAAAGATGCAATTGTGGAGTCTCATGAGTTTGAAAGGCAGCTGGTCGAACACTTGAAAGAATTCATCCGCCACGAATACTTCATCCATGAACCAGGCAACATTGAATCAACATTTGAACCAGAGAACATCCAACTTTCCACTCTACTTGTAGAGAAGGATGGAAAAGGAAGACGATCAACAACAGTTCATGTTGAGGAACCACTACAACAGCCTAATCAGTCATTCAGAGCACCCCGTGTTAATTCATCAGGTTCCATCCGATCCATCAGTGGAATCAACTTGTCAAATTCTTCTGCTGGAATGGCACCTGCCCAGGTCTCTAAAGGTGCTGAAGACGAGATCCAGTTTGTACAAAAAGCCATGGAGAAAGGTGTCGTTTATCTGCTAGGAGAAACAGAAGTGGTGGCAGAACCAAACTCATCCTGGTTCAAGAGACTAGTTGTCAACCACGTGTATTCTTTCCTGAGGAAGAACTTCAGAAAAGGGGAGAAATTTTTGGCAATCCCACGAACAAGGATTCTCAGGGTTGGAATGACATATGAGATATGATACTGTGCTTGAAACTTTGGTATGGAAAGAAAATGTGTGCGTGCAATATGGTGCCAGTACTTCTGTTGCAGCTTGTTCATTTCATAGCAGCAGAAGTTACTTTTATTTTCTTTGGGGGGGGTTGAAAACAAAATGTATACTTGTATGATTGTTGTCAAGAGTGCTTTATTACATGTAATACAAAAGAATGGCTCAAGATCGAGCACTAGGAGTGGCATCGTATTTTAGTGAATCGGTCTTGCTACTTATAATTGATTTTTCTTTTTCCTTTCTCTCATAGAAACAAATTAATGAATGAATTATTTCTCATCGCTAGGACAAGATAAGCTAATTTGATAAAAGCTATTGCTAACGTTAGATTGATAGATAATGTCATTGATGAACTGTATTATTGTAACCAATGAAGCTCGAAAAAACTTCAATATTGTATTTGAGCTTTCTTCGCGAATGATGATAGGCTGAATAAAACTGCAAAAAAATCTCTCCAATGCTGAATTCAATTTAGGATATTATGTAAAGACAGTGATAGAGAGAGTTGGATATTTTTCATATATGTATAGATCGGAAAAATATTGCTTCTGTCTTGCAAATATATAGTTGGAAAAACATGAAAAAATCTAGAAAACATTTTTAGCTGCTCTATGTAGAAATTCTATTTTTTTGTTGTTTTTTCTTGGAAAGTTGTAGCATGTAATAAATAACAAGAGAGAGAAATAAAAGAGAGAACTTTATTGGGCTCAACCCAATTGAATTTGACTTAAGACTTAGTTGGGTCAAGATCCAACTTAGTATGGGATTCGGTTGAGTCTTAGCCCAACCAAATATGAGATTTTTTTTTAACCATCATCATTATTTGCCTCTAGATAAATTTTTAACAATTGTATTTTTAAAAAATAACTTTACTATAAAAACTAATTAAAAGGGGAGAAATAAATAATGGATGACATTAAAAAAATATGCATGAAAGGTATGAATTTACTGTAAACATGTGCATGTTGGTACAAATTGATTGATATTATAGCATTCAAACCCCATAGTTTTAGGAGTAAAAGCATCTGGCTATGTTAGGGATCTTTATACACTTTTCACATGGTTATGCATATGGTGGAGAATCTTACTATATTCATGCCAAGAATCTTGGTCCATCTTTCACATGATTGTGCTAAAATCACTCCACGATTATCTTGGTTTTTTATGGAATCATTGATATAAATATTACAATTTTAATTTTAAATTTATTATTAGCAATGCAAAAATGGAGTTATAAAAACTTTTCACCTACATTAAGCCTTAGAATATACCTATCATAAGACAAGTTATATAAAATGAATTGCAACCAAACATTAAATGAATAATATCTATTTTTCTATATTTTCTTCCATGTCCTAAATAGGCATAAAGTCCCCACTCAATTGTATTAACTTTTGAGAAGGTGTCAAGTCCCTTATTATTATTAAAAAGAGGGTAAAAAAGTTAGAACAATTCTTTTTTTTTTTTTGTATTAGCACAGGACTTATATGCACTCTGTATCACGATAATGAATTTACAATGTTTTTTAGTTAATTAAGTTTTTCTTTAATTTCATCTGTTTTCATATTTGTTTAGCTCATGTTTCGGTCTCACAGTTTGCTTAATCTAGATTTGTATGGGATTATTATGTTGTTAAGGAAAAAATCAACACTTGGTTTAGAAAACAAAATTGATTTCTTTGATTTAAAATAATTAAAGCTTCGAGGATAAAATTGAATCTTTCTAGTTCAAGGACTGCTTTTAACGAGAGAGAAAAAAAAATTGTGAAAAGTTGTTGGCACGTATAAAACATGTGCTAGGGCGTAGGAGAGGCTGTCACACTGGGGTAGCACGTGTGGCAACCTTAGGCATTTGATTCAGTCCTTTTATGGTGTTTTTCGAAGCGTCATGCCATATTCTACCTCCATATACGGCGTATGTCGATGGATGAGCTATGATAGGGCTATGACGAACCATTCTTTTCTTTCTTTCTTTTGATTCTTTTTTTCTCTCATCTCACCTCGATTTTAATGCCTACCACACTTTAAAAGACAAATTGGGCTGCCAAATTGTTTTTGTGTGAAATTTGATCCTTATTATTTTGATTGTTATTTTTACCAACCATTTTTTTTTATCAATTACATCATTCAATATTATGTTTGTTGGCAATTGGGCTTGGTGTTTTTTCTTTAATTTGCCTTTTATGGGACAATCGTGGTCTCATGTCTCAGCTCACGAGTTTGTTTGGATGACTTGAGTTTACTTGGGTCTCTTTTTTTATTTTTTTAAATAAATTTTTTTTCCATCCTCCAATATTGGGTTGGTTGGGAGTTGAGCTTCGTTAAAAAAAAAAAATTCCATCTATGAGGTTATCACGATATGATGGCCTGGGTTATGTGTTTGAATGGTTCACATAGGTTGACACATATTTTTTTTTCCAGGTCTTGTTTTTAGATTGAGTTGTTTTTCAATTTTAATTTTTAGCATAGGGTTGATTAGGAATTGAGATTCGTAATTTTTTTCAATTTTCTTTTTATAGAATTATTCTAGTTTCATAACTTGAGACGCGGGTTTAGAATAGTAGTCTATATTGTCTCAAGTATTTGTTTATCTTTTTTTAAATAGAATTATTTTTTTATTTCATCCTTCTATATTGAGTTAGTTAGGCATTAGGCTTTGTAAGTTCTTTCATATTACTTTCTTTGGGATTAGCCTATTCTCATGACCTATATCACAAGTTTAAAGGGAAAACCTAGATTGACTCGTGTTTTTTTTATCCTTTTCTTTGAATTGATTTTTTTTTTATTGTCATCCTCAGACTTTGGATTGGTTGAAAATTGGCCTTAGTAAAAAAATTTCAATCTTCTTTCTATAGGGTTATCCCGTTCTCATTACACGTGATGCAGATTCATCCAATTTATCCAAGTTGACTCGAGCCACCTTTTTTTAAATGAATTTTTTTTTAATTTTATCCTCCAACATTGATTGTTTGCAAATTGAGCTTCATGAATTTTTTTTTTAATTATTTGCTTCATATGGGTTTATCATGACCTCATAACCCATGTCGTGAATTTTATTGTTTAACCAATGTTGGTTCGAGTTAATCTAATATGTTGCCTTATTAATATTTTTTTAAAAAAGAGATGTTGTTTAGTACGTCACTATCTTAATATGTCATGAATTTCATCCTTTGACATAGAGCTAACTATGAATTGAGATTTGTGATTTTTACAATTTTCTTTCTATGGAGTTATCATGATCTCATGAACCAGAACATGGGTTTAGCATATTAGCACATGTTGTCTTAGTATTTTTTTAGTCATTTTTTAAATTAAAAAAATTCAATCTCGTTCTCCAACATTGAGTTGGTTGATAATTGATCTTCGTATTTTCTTTTAGTTTGCTTTCTTTGAGGTTAGTGTATTCTCATGATCTGTGTCACAGGTTTGGAGAAATAACCTAGATTAACTCAATTCTTTTTATATTTTTTTATTGAATGTTTTCTTTTTATTTTCATCTTTCAACATTTGGTTGGTTGAGAATTGGCTTTCATAAAAAAATTTCAATTTGATTTCTATGAGATTATTTTGTTCTCATTACATGTGACGCGAATTCAGTCTATTTACTCAAGTTGACTCGAGCCTCCTTTTTATCCTTTTAAAAAAAATCTCAATATTGTCCTCCAACTTTGGTTGTTTTTTAATTAAGTTTCATAAAAAAATTTATTTGCTTCATATGAGATTATCCTGGTCTTATAACCCGAGTAGTTAATTTTACTATTTAACCAGGATTGGCTTGGATCAATTGAATATGCTGTCTTCTTAATATTTTGAAGAAAAAAATATTTCATCCAATATATCACTATCTCAATATGTTGTAAATTTTATCCTTCTACATAAGGTTCATTGAGAATTGAGATTTGTAATTTTTACAATTTTCTTTATATAAAGTTATCTCGGTCTCATGATCTAAGACATAGATTAGTAGGTTAGTTCGTGTTGTCTCATGTTTTTTAGTCATTTTTTAAATAGAATTTTTTTTTAATTTTGTCTTCTAACATTAAGTTAGTTGAGAATTGGGTTTTGTAATTTCCTTTAGTTTGATTTCTTTAGGGTTAGCCCATTCTCCTGATATGTGTTGTGGATTTGGAGGGATAACATGGATTGGCTCGGGTCCTTTTTTTTTAAATTGAGTTTTTTTTTCTTTTTCATTTCTAATATTGGGTTGGTTGAAAATTAGCTTTCATAATTTTTTTTATTTCTTTTCTATGATTTTATCTAATTCTCATCACCCATGATGCAGATTTTGTTAATTTATCTAGGTTGACTTAAGCTTCTTTTTTTAAAATTAATTTTTTAAAAATTTATCCTTGAACATTTGTTGTTTGAAAATTAATTTTTATAATTTATCTTTTAATTTGTTTCATATAAAGTTATTACAGTCTTATAATTTCAATTATAAATTTTACTATTTAACTAGAATTAACCTGAATTAATATAATATGTTGTCTTTTTAATATTTAAAAAATATATATATCATTTAGTATATCACTGAATTAGTATTTAAAAAGTACATCAAGTCCTAGGAATGCGCCAAGTGTTAAGAAGTAAGGACTGGAACACTAAGGTCCTAGGAATGGTGCCGATTTCCATGGAGACATGTATCCTTGGAAACTATCTTTGGTGGAGTTTATTGTAACTTAGTCCTTGTTGTTTAATATAAATAATTAATAGATTAGTCCTTGTTGTTTAATATAAATAATTAATAGATCCTCATAGTTTTAAAAATATATATTTAATCCCTAATTTTAAATTTATTTGTACGTTAGTCCTTTTGTAAATTTCATATTCATTTTATTTTTTCTTTCTTGAAAAACGAAATATAGTAGTAAACGGGAAGATTAGAAAGAAAGAAAAAAGGGTATTTTTAGAGCAAAGAAATAGTACTAGTTAAGGAACCATTTAATTATTCTTGACACTACTTGGACTAATTAATTATTTTTATAAACTATGAGAATTAAGTTATAACAACTCTTTTTACTGAAAATAAACTTATCCTTTTGTGTGTGTGTGTGTGTGTGTGTGTGTGTGTCCAGATGGGTATGCTTTTCTATTAAGGATGAAAGTGTTTATCCAAATTATATTGAGAATAGTTAATAAGAGAATCGCTATGAGAAAAAAAGAATAAAATATTTCAAAATTAAGGGAGATTACTAGTTTCTATTAATATTTGCTCAATTACTTGAAGTCATAATTAAGATCAATTAGTTTGTACACAGTTGTACACAGTTTGTATAAAAGGAAGATATATATTCCATTGTAATTCTTTTAATCTTCAAGAACTCCCTCTCTTTCAGATGGCTAGTGCAAAGAACAGCATTCGTGGGGTTAATTTTTAAAGAAGAGAATTTGTTGAGTTGAAAAACTTAAAGAATAATGAAATTAACCGGTACAGCCATTCTATTTTGTGCGTGTACAAGTGCCAAATGACATTATTGATCTGAATCTATAATCCATTGAAAACACACGGTGCTTGCCGCATGTTTGCAGCTGCTTCCCTGATTCACAAGCACCAGCTTTCTTGTTTTGATTGTGTATTTTCTCGACATTAATGCAATCACCTCTTTTCTCTCCGGCCCAGACGGAAAAGGTGTGAAGCCAGCTGCATTGTTGGCAAAGTCAACAATGTTAGGCACCAAATTGGTGCTGCAAATTCAACAAAGTTGGGCACCAATTCGGTGCCACTTGCAGCACCAATTGGTGCCCCTTTGTCCTTTGCTTGGATGCTTGCCTATAAATAGGCAGTGCATCCAAGCTTATTTTACACACCACAAGAGAGAAAATTGAGAGCAAGTAGAGAGAGTGAAGAGAGAGTAATCCCACAAAGTTGTGAGGTATTTGTGAGAAAGTAAGTGAGGTGTTTTCTCCTAGTAATAGAGAGATTTCAGTTGTTCTTCTATTGTTAGAGAGAGGTTGTAATTCCCACATTACTTAGTAAAATCCTTCTATACTTGTCCGTGGACGTAGCCAAATTGGGTGAACCACGTAAATTCTTGTGTGTCGAATTTCTCATTTTATCCTATCCTTTGCCTTTTATCTTGTCGGGTTTGCATGCCAGTATCCTAACAGTGGTATCAGAGCCTTCTGGTTGGTGTTGTTAATACACAAAAGTTATTCGTGTATACGGTTACTATTCACGTCTACAACACTATTCACCTATACGGCACTATTCATCCATACGGTACTGTTCACATACGTTATTGTTGGCGTATACAGAAAGTCAGTACGGTGATTAAATACAGTCTAGGAAGTTCTATCTAAGGAGATTGGGTTTTAAGCGGGACCGTTTGTGACCCCTCCAATCTTTCCTGGGAACTTACTTAGTGAAGTATTATTCACACGATACTATTTCTATATACGTTACAGATCTGTGAAACGGTGA
>Ga0325410_1008053_pt1 | contig 11446 bp, 5 predicted proteins | sample PopdelMetagenome_16_FD_206182 | JGI IMG/M metagenome (GOLD analysis project Ga0325410, IMG submission 206182) | Populus deltoides microbial communities from Bellville, Georgia, United States - Xylem-PdIQD-R3 | ecosystem: Host-associated > Plants > Phyllosphere > Stem > Wood/Secondary xylem... | reverse complement strand
TCTCCATAACTGTACAGGGATCGGGATCGAAGCTAATTCTAAAACATTGAGATATTTTTTATTCAAATTAAAAAAAAAACAAAAAATTAACTTTATTGAGTATGCTAAATACATGGCCAATTTATAACCGTGGTAAGTGGTATAACACCTTATAAAATAAACTAAATAGAAACAATGCACGTCAATTCTTAGGCCAAAAATAATAATAAAAGGCAAAACTGTAGAAAATCAATAAAGAAAAGTAATAAAAACTTGATTCGACCCATTTAACTCAACAACCTAATAATATAATATTAAATGATAAAAATAAAATTAAAAATTAAAAAAACCTAAGTTAAATTGGACAAATCTTTTAAACTTGTGTATCGAATTATGAGATCAGGTTACACCTTAGAAAATAGATGTGAAAAAATCACAAAATAAAATTCTCAATCATCAAAAAATAAAAAATAAAATAAATAGTAATTAAATAAATGAGAATCAAATCTGGTATAAAAATCAATTGAAATAAAATAATAAGGGGTAACATTGAAAAATAAAATATATTAAAAAAAAGATAAAAAAAAAAGTAGCAGTCAAAAGAATAAAGAATTAATCTAGTATTAATATTAAATGAAATAATAGAACGAGGGATTAATTGAAAAATAAAATAAATAAAGAAAATGATTAAAAAATAGCAATTAAAAATATAAGGACTAAGTTTGGTAGGTGAAAAAAATAGAAGAATGATGAAATTGAAAAAACATTCTAATTTTATAAATTATTTCAAATAAAAAAATAGTAACTAAAAAATCCAAGAACTAAATTCAAAGAAAAACCAAGTTAAAGGGTTGGTCTGAAAAATAGAAAGGTTCCGCACATGACAAGCTTGTGGTCCATGGACCACACACACTGCCTAAACATGGAGTGGCTGCCGATCACTTTTCAATGCCACTTTGAAATCTAAGGTATTTGGTCAAAGCGTGATGTCATACCCGTCATTCCAAACCTACAGAAGCAGCCAAGGCTGATGTATGCAATGCACGCAATAATTTTTTTAAATAATATTTAAGTTTAATAAATTATCAAATCACCCCTTAGCCTATATGATAATGACAAGAAAAAAAAACATAATCATAAGATAAAAACTCCTTGACAATAGTTTAAGGATTTTTTACTTTTAGTGATAATTTTTTTATTTTACTGTTTTTAAAAAAGTTAAAAGATCATGCAGCCCCTGGATATGAGCCGTTTTATTTTTTTTCTTTTTAAAAATAATTTAGTTTTTTCACTCTTAAAAAATAATAAGATGACTGATTTAATTCTGATTGTTGGTTATCAGGTTAGGTCTGGTTCGTTTATGTAAAATGAGTCTGATCGAAGTATTTAAGGTTATTAAATAAATTAACTCCTTCTTGTATTTATATAAATAGAAACATAACCTATATAAAAAAACAAGTTTTTCATTTTATTTTTCAGAATATAGTTCTTCCTTTCTCTTCCTCCCAGCAAAAATATCAACATATTGTGGCAATTCAATACATGGAGCTCTCATTTTGTCACTAGTACTGATGTGTTATCTATTTGATGTATCTTCAACTTCTCTAGCTAAATCCCGTTTATTTTATAATGAATTTGTTCCTTACCAAGACCAAATGAAAATACTTTATGTCTGACATTTGACTGCCGCAAAATTCATTGATAACCTTGTGATATCATTTCAATCAGTATTAAAGACATTCTAAACGATCAAGCTTTAAAACCTTTTTGTGGTCGGCAAAAAGGGCAAGAGATTTGGGGTTGTTCTTATTTTGGAAATTTTTATGTTAGGCTGAGCTAGCTGCCAAGAAGGCAAGCATTAAGGTCAAAATGTGAAGACCCACACCCCAACACTCGCAGGCTGTGTAGACTCTTGCATTTAGCCTTTCATCGATCGTTCGCATCTTGCAAGATTCAAGACATAAAGTGTAGATAGCTAGAAACTTTCAGTGATCTTGGAAACAATAGCTTGCATAGGTAAATTCTTTTTCTAGTGAGAACCGGTGGATATACTTTTTAGACTAAAATGTATTTAATTTTCTTAAGCTATTAATCAAAGTGTCACTAATCTTGGTCGTGCAAGTCTGGTCGTTTATTTGAGCAGTCGAGAAATAAATGGAAAGATTAATGTTTAATCTCCTTGGACACTGGCTAGAGCTGACGTTCGCTTACCAAAAGTGACCATATATCTGCCATGCTCTCCCAATAATTAAAAGGAGTTGGAATTGGTTTGGTAATAATCTATCTTGGATTCATAAAGCTTGACAAAGATAACCTGAAATTAATGTCGTCGCCAAAAAGAATGTTATTTGTTGGCCGCCTTTATCAAACATTAATTCATCTTTTCTTGTTTGGTTTTTATGAGCCAAAAGTGCAACCGATTTGTCACGTAGGAATAGAAGATATTTATGTTAAATAATGTTTATGTAATTTTATTTATTAAGGGTAGAATAGTATTTTTAATTTAATCTATATATATTTTATTTGTATTTAGATTAAAACTAAGCACTTATAATAAAATAAATTATTTAGAATTCTAGTTTTCTTTTCATGTTTCATCTTAATTATTTTAACAATTTAAAGAGACAGAGATAGAAGAGATTGCAAACTTATCTGGTCATGATAGAGTCATTGTCGCTCGTTTACATCAAACTTTTCTTAATTGTCGCGTGACAATGGGATTCTTCTATATTGTATTCAGAAAGTTCAAAGAAAAGAAAAGCAAAGGTAATTTGAAATATCCAGGTTTTTTAATTATTAGGTAACGATTTCTAATTTCTTTAATTTTAAGATCAGCAGTGACCATGATGATAGAACTCACTAGCTCAGCAGTTTGTGTAATGTACATTTTAAAATCCTAGTTTCTTTAATTACTGATGATGATTTCTATTTTTTCTTGACATGAGCTAGGATCTCCAGGTTTTTTAATTACTAGGTAACGATTTCTAATATATATATATATATATATATATATATATATATATATATATATATATATATATATATATATCTTTCCCCTTTAATTTTAGGGAGTTCCAGTTGATGTCATGGTCTTACAATGCTTAAAACAAATTGGGAAAAAAAACACCAAAATTACCCACAAAGATAGAATTACAAGCCAGAAAAACTCATAACAGCATGCCCTTTTCTTATAATTAAAAGAAAAAACGGGAATTAATACACAACATACCACCATGTACTGGTAAGTCTTCACAGCACATAAAGTACAGGAACCAGTGATTAATGGCGCAAACAACTACGAAGGATACAACGTACAAAGCCACTAGGCTAATTAACTTAATACCAAAATTACAACAACAAGACTTAAAATCAAGGAAGAAAGGGGCAACATTTCTTATAACACACCTTAAGTATTTCCATTTTTAGCCTGCAAAATCTTCAACTGGAATCCAGATGCCCATCGTCAGGTTTCTTTCAGCCGTGATACGATAACTCCTGACAACATTTCCCTCCACTTGCATAACCAACTTAACTCTATCTCCTTTCTTCAACCCTTTCTCATGAGCATAGCTCCCCCATTGGCCAGACATCCAAGGCTTCTTATATCTTCCCTCGTTGCGAATGGAGACCTTGAATTCCCATGGCTGGTCTACCGTGTCCATTGCAACAAATTCGAAATAATTTTGACCATCAGGGATGGGGAAATTTCCAAGGCTTTCCATCGGAAGTTCCATTCGATTATTTGTTGCATCACTCCTGGACAATGATTTTTCCATTGCCACCTGCTCCATTTCTAGCAAATTAAAAGGGCTGACAAAAAATTTATAAAAGAAAATTAGAAATCTATTTGCCAAATGATATGGAATCTTTTGTAGGGATTTTGGTATGAAAATAGAAGAGGTAGTGATATTTATTTATACTGATCAGTGGGCAATGTTGGAGGTCTAAGTCCTCATCTGGCCGCATTCACTTGTGTTTTTGGGTTGCTTGTCGAGCTTGTTCTCTGGATATCGTTCGAAAATCCCCAAATAATCCGAAGGGAAAAAAGAAGAAGAAAGAATAGAAAAAATCCAAGTTCGCAAATGACATTGATGGATTCTCGTTTAATTATTTTATTACACTAGGACAGCTTTGACAATGATTGATCCAATGTTGAAAATGGTATCCTAAATACTTTTTTTTATTGTGGAAGCCAGTGCTATATCTTGAATTATATTTTAATTAAAATAGAATAAGATGATAGGATTTATAACTAGCTGACTTAAAAAACATTGTTACTAAGAGAAATTACCATTCAAGTAAAAAACTCAAGATTAAATAAGGTTAAATATTATGGTTCGACATATAATTAATACATAGACAAGTCACATCTTCTACTAACTTTTTGACCATTCAATATCTTGTCACTCAATATATTACAAAGTGTGAAACATTTTTAATTCCATCACAAGACAAAAAAAAAAAAAACCCCTTTTAAAACAATTTAGGATGCTGTTATCGCATGCAAGTTATTTTATTAAATAATACTAAATGATCAATTGGATGGAATTAAAAATAACATTTTATAAATTAAAGAGAAAATAAAAATTCTCTACAAATAATTTTGAGATACATTCTTCTATCAATCTCCATAACCGTACAGGGATCGAAGCTAATATTTCTAAAACATTGAGATATTTTTTATTTAAATTAAAAAAAAACAAAAAATTAACTTTATTAAGTATGCTAAATACATGGACAATTTATAAGGGTGGGATGACACCTTATACAATAAACTAAATAGAAACAATGCTGGTCAATTCTTAGGACAAAAATAATAATAAAAGGCAAAACTGCAGAAAATCAATAAAAAAAAAGTAAGAAAAACTTGATTCAACCCATTTAACTCAACAACCTGATAATATAATATTGAATAATAAAATTAAAATTAAAAATTAAAAAAAACCTAAGTTAAATGGGGAAAATTTTCTAAACTCGTGTCTCGAATCATGAGACCGGGTTATCCCATAGAAGATAAATGCAAAAAAAAAATTACAAAGCAAAATTCTCAATCATCAAAAATAAAAAAATAAAAAAAAAACAATCAAATAAATGAGGATAAAATCTGGTATAAAAATCAATTGAAATAAAATAATAAGGGGTAACATTGAAAAATAAAATAAATCAAGAAAATAATAAAAAAAAATAATGTAAAGAAAATATCAACATTTTGTAGCAATTCACAATACATTGAATTTTGTTTCACAATGAATCACTGATGCCTCTTATAGTTTTGATAATTTATAATCGATATAAGAAGAAAGAAAAATAGATCAAATATATTATTATATAATAAATAAATCATTTCCTTGAATTGTTTTAAAAAATCTTGTGATTTTTATAATTTAAAAAAGTTAATACACATTTCAACAATTACAACTACATCCAATTTCTAAGCTAAAAATGATTTGCTTATAATGAGATCTCTAATAATATTCTTCTTTTAAAAAGTTAAAAGATTTAAAATTAAAACGTTTATGCAACTTTCAAATCAACTGGGATTGCACATTGGACAAATGATTACCAAGAAACTCAAATCATTGCATTTGTTTTCATTTGTCAAAGATCAGAAATAATCACATCTTCGATTAACTTTTTGACCATGGAATACCTTGCCAACCATACCACCAAATGTGACAAAAAAAAAAACACAATCTAGGATGTTGTTCTCGAGCGATAATGAACAAGAGTTGCCTGTGAACGTGCAATCACTACACCTATAATTAAAAAAAAAAACTAAAACGGTTGAGTGTTTCAGTGCAAGTCTACGTTTTTGTTTTTTTTTTCTATTTTTTTGTCTTCTTCTTTTTCTTTTTTTTTTTTGTTTTTTTTTTTTGTTTTCTATTGCCTTTATGGGTTTTTTTTTTGCTTTTTTCTTTGTGTATTTTTCTTTTAATGAATTTTTTTTGTTTAATTTAGTTTGTTAATGTTAATTTTTTTATTTAGTTATCAAATTTTTATAACACGGATCCCGGGTTCGACGGGTTAACCTGATTTGACGAGTTAACCCGAATTTTTTTTTTCTGTTCTTTTTAATTAATTGTAACATATACTAAAACGGATCAGTGTTTTACTGTGGACTGCACAGTGCAGTCCACAGTAAAACGTCCACAGTAAAACACTGATCTGTTTTTTGTTTTTTTTTAAGTTGTCTTATTTTTTTAGCTGTTTTTTATGCATTTCGGGATTTTTTTTGCTTCTTTCTTTATTTTTTTCTTCTAACAAAAGTTTTTTGTTTAATTTGGTTTATTAATGTTAAATTTTTTTATTTAGTTATCAGACTTTCATGACACGTTTTCCGGATTTAACGGGTTAACCTAATTTGACAAGTTAACCCAGAAATATATTTTTTTTGCTTTTTTTCTTTTTAATTTATTTTTTTCATTTAGTTTAGTTTGTTAATGTTAAATTTCTTTCTATTTAGTTATTAGACTTTCATGACACATATCTCGAGTTTCACGGGATAACCTGGTTTCACAAGTGAACCCAGTTAATTCTGGGTTGACCCGTCAATTTTTTTTTTGTTTTTTATTTTCATAATTTTTTTGATTAATTTAGTTTGTTAATGTTAAATTTTTTTATTTAGTTATCAGACTTTCATGACACAGATCCTAGGTTTAACGGGTTAATATGGTTTGATGAGTTAACCCGAATTTTTTTAATTTTTTTTATTAATTTTTTTTGTTTAGTTTAGTTTGTTAATGTTCACTTTTTTTATTTAGTTACCAGACATTCATGACACGGATCTCGGGTTTAACGGGTTAACTTGGAATTTTTTTTTTTTGCTTTTGTTTTCTTTTTAATTTTTTTTTCTCGTTTAGTTTAGTTTAGTTTGTTAATGTTAACTTTCTTTCTATTTAGTTTTTTTTTTCTTCTTAGAGGTTTTTTTTCTTTTTAATTAATTTTATTTAATTAATTTAGTTTATTAATATTAAATTTTTTTCTAAGTAGTTCTCGGCTGATGCCTTTAGTTTTTCTTTTTGTTTTTTTTTGTTATTTTTATGCATTTGACTATGGACTGAAGGCTCATCCTTTTATTTTTTTTTCTTTTTAATTAATTTTTTTGTTTAATTTAAATTGTTAATGTTAATTTTTTTTTCTATTTAGTTATCAAACTTTCATGACAAGGATTCCGGGTTTGACAGGTTAACCTGGTTTGACGAGTTAGCTCAGTTAATTCTGGGTTAACCCATTAGTTTGTTTTTTTTCCTTTTTAATTATCAAACTTTCACGATGCGAATTCAAGGTATGATGGGTTAACCTAGTTTGAAGGGTTAACCCAATTAATTCATTTTTTTTCTTTTTCTTCATTAGTTTTTATTTTCCTGTTGGTTTTTTTCTTTGTTTTTTTTTAATTAATCTATTTAATTATCACACATTTAGACACGACCTTGCAGCTAGACTTACGTCCAATGCTATTGGGTCTGGTATTGCAGTCAAAGCCACTTAAATTTAGGTCATGCAAGTTTAATGTTATTATTAATATTATAAATATTACTCTTGGATTAGACGTTGCAACTCAACCTAAGACTCTTGGGTATAACTTTGCAAAAAAACCTAATATTTTTAAATCTTAGCTTTTTATGAAATGCAAAAAATAATTGACCCGCGGCATCGCGCGGGGCATGTAACTAGTAAAAATGCTATAATAGCTAGCCCTCCAACATTCATCTGTTTCTCAACCTGTCAAAAAACCTGATTAGTGCTCTTGAAATCCATTTCTAGCATCAATGGCGGAGCTCATAAAAAAAAACCCCTAACACGCACAGACCAGACCTAGAATACCGTCAAGCTTATCGAACCCAGAATCTTTGGGCCTTTCCACTATTGTCCGAGGGCCGAACTTCAATACGTTTTCATGCACGAGATGCTCTTGGGAAAGTTTGGAATCTTAAGCTTTCTACTCGGACTCAGGGCCATCCAAAACCAGCCATCACTGGAGAGTGGTTGTCACTTGTGAAAGAGAAGGGCCTTAAGAGTCGGAGACAGGATCGTTCTGACTAGGGAAGTAGATGAAGATGATGAAGTGAGCTACGAAATCAGAACTGAACGCAAGATATTCAATGTTTGGGTCCCTGTCAAATAGGGGACTTATCTTTGCCTATTGGTAAAATATATGCTTGGAGTATGCGGGTTACCAGGGGCGGAACCAGAAAATAAAATTAAGAGAGGTTAAGATTTCAATTGTTTTAGCAGCCCCCCACCCCGCGTGTTAGTGACTGTTTTTCTAGCAAGGTGTTCTTAGTAGTGTGCTAGGTGTTTTTAATTCTCCTGTGTTGTGTGATTTACATATTATGTTTTTGTTCCTTGTATTTGCTTTTTTATGCAGCGTACCCTCTCATACGAATTAATCCTTTCTAGCTAGCTCATTGCTCCATGGGTAGCAAGAGAGGAGTGTAGAGGCTGCTAGCTAGCTTTTTATATATGCATGGAGCTTTCATTTTGACAGTAGTACTGGTGTGTTATATATTTGATACATCTTCAAATTCTCAATCTAAGCCTCGTTTATTTTATTATGAATTTGGTCCTTACCAAGACCAGGTGAAAATACTTTATGTCTGACACTTGACTGCCGCGAAATTATCCTTAAAACACCCCAAGTACCATTTTCTGACCTTGTGATATCATTTCAATCAGTATTGAAGACAAATTCTAAACAATTAAGCTTTAAAACCTTTTTGTGGCGGGCAAACAGGGCAAGAGAATTGCAGTGGTTATACTATTGGAAATTTTAATGTTAGGCTGAGCTAGCTGCCAAAAAAGGCAAGCATCAAGGTCAAAATGTGAAGATCCACACCCCAACATTCGCAGGCTGTCTAGACTCTTGCATTTAGCCTTCCACCGATCGTTCGCATATTGCTAGATTGAAGACATAAAATGCAGATAGCAAGAAACTGTAAGTGATCTTGGAAACAATTGTGAATCTCATAAAGTTTGACAAAGATAACCTGAAATTAAGGTCGTCGCCAAAAAGAACGTCACATGATGGCCAAAAGTGCAACCGATTTGTCACGTACGGACATGAGATTTAAAGAGATAGAGTTTGCAAACTTATCTTGTCATGATAGAGTGATTGTCGCTCGTATACATCTTACTTTTCTTAATTGTTGCGTGACGAGGGGCCTTCTATATTGTTTTCATGAAGTTCACAGAAAAGAAAAGCAAAGGTAATTTGAAATATCAGACCACGTAGCTCAGCAGTCTGTGTAATCTACTCCGGCTTAGAAAAATAACTAGATTATAATTAGATTTTTTCTTAAATTCATTAAAAAAAAAAATTGAACCTTGCACATAGCACGCATGACATAGGATTTATCTTGTCCCCGTACATGTGGATCACTTAGCTTGCTTAGAGCATCTTTTCATTCTGATTAGATAAAAAAAAAAAAAACCAAAACGCATGGGTTTAGTATTATGGAGACGGCACTGTTCATATACACACAATGGCACTGTGTGTTTTTTTATTATTCATTTTAGTTTTCAAAATTTTATTTTGAATGATTTAATCCTAATTGAAGGTTAATTGATTTGAATTTCTTATACAAGGATGAAATTAAAATAATATAAACCTAAATTAAAAGAAAAACACCTTGCTTTTCATTTCTTTCAACTTCTCGAAGAAGAAAAAAATAGAGATGGAGATGGATAATAGCTTTCTAGCTCTGTTTTTCTAATTTCATAATATGTGATATGCATAAGCCTCAAAGACTAATGCCCAATAACATAACTATTCATAGTCCAAGCAAAGTTGCAAGCCATTGCATAGGGCTTATAGTCCAGTTAACTCTAAAAGCAAGCAAAGAAGTCCACAAAAATAAGACAACCTCGTTCTCGGTTGGGTCTCCTCCCCTGTGCTGCCTCTCTACTGGTTATCTTGTTGGGGTTTAACAGTTGCTTTCATGGAATGATCTTCAGAGGTAAGTAGTATTTCATTTCCTAGTTCTTCTTCAAACTTCAGCTCCCAATGTTTAGGTTTCTCTGCAAAAGCTTGGGGTTAGGATGCTCCATTAGACCTAGTTCATCAGTTCATCAAGAATTACACTATTTTCTTGAGAACCCTTCAATATTATCATGCCTCAGAAACATTTCATCTGTGAATTCAGATGATGTAAAAGAACATTCCTTTACAGTATCATACCTTATGAACATTTGTGGGTTCTCTCTAAAACCTGCTTTAGAAGTTTCTAAACAGGTTCATTTTGAAACCCCAGATAATGCTGATTCTGTTCTTGAGATTTTCAAGAACCATGGCTTCTCAAAGGCCCATATTTTGAACCTTGTGAGGAGATGGCCTAGAGTGCTTTTGTGTAAACCTCACAGAACACTCTTGCCCAAGCTTGGATTTTTCCATTCTAAAGGGTTTTCAAGCCCTGATGTTGTCAAAATTATATCAACGTATCCGTGGATTTTGAGAATTAGCTTTGAAAACAAGTTAGTCCCTGCTTTTGATTTCTTTGAAAATTTGCTCCAATCTGATGCCATGGCTATCAAAGCAGTCAAACTTGACCCGCGCCTTCTAGATGCTGGTCTTGAAAAGGCCGCACGTATTGTTGATATTTTGTTAGAAAATGGAGTCCCTATGAAGAATATTGCTCTATCAGTTCGGATAAAGCCTGGTATTATGCTTTCGAATCTGGAGAATTTCAAAAGGCTTGTTCAGAAAGCAAGTCTAATGGGATTTCATCCTTCCAAGAGTCAATTTGTTGTAGCAATTGCGTTGCTGAGGTCCATGACCACATCCACATGGGAAAAAAAGCTTGATGTGTATAGGAGATGGGGGTTGTCTCAAGAAGAAATTCTTGCAGCATTTGTAAAGAATCCTTGGTTTATGAGCTTATCTGAAGAGAAGATCACGGCAGTGATGGATCTTTTTGTCAACCAATTGGGTTGGGAGTCTTCCTATCTTGCCAAAAACCCAACTATACCATCATATAGCCTTGACAAAAGGCTTGTTCCAAGGGCTTTGTTATTGCAATTTCTAGTTTCTAAAGGCTTGGTTGAGAAGAGTTTCAGAAGCACTGCGTTCTTCTACACACCTGAAAGTAAGTTCTGGCAGATGTTCATAAATCACCATTCTGAATCTACCCAGATATTGAAATTTTACAATGAAAAACTGAATCTTTCATCAGTTGTAAACTCTTCTACATTTTAAATCACAATGGCTCTGCATTTTCATTTGTTTTTTTTTATTGTCTTCTCTGCCTTAGAATTTCCATAAGTTAGGCATTGTGCATTGGAATTACCTGTTCTTTTTGCAATTTAGTTTCTCTATTCTCTGATTTTTCTCAATTAAACCTTGAACCTTGTGCTTCGTGATGTTTTTACAGCCATCTGGCATACCAGGAGCTGCACTTTCCTTGCCTTCCATGATATATACAACTTACACTGTCTTGTTATTACTTGTGAATGATGTTCTTTCACTATGAGA
>Ga0325410_1008051_pt1 | contig 11447 bp, 9 predicted proteins | sample PopdelMetagenome_16_FD_206182 | JGI IMG/M metagenome (GOLD analysis project Ga0325410, IMG submission 206182) | Populus deltoides microbial communities from Bellville, Georgia, United States - Xylem-PdIQD-R3 | ecosystem: Host-associated > Plants > Phyllosphere > Stem > Wood/Secondary xylem... | reverse complement strand
AATGTTGATATATTTTTTCAATATTAACTCGATACCGTGATATTTTTTTGATACCGTGATAACTATATAAAAAACAAATTAAAATAAATTATCAACTTTAAATTTTTATAAATATAAATAATTAAATTAAAAAAATCAATAACTAAAAAAAAAACCACAACTCAGTAAAGTACTATTAATAGGTGTGGGGAAATAGTGTTTCCTCTACTTTTAGCATTATACTTAATACTTCCTTTTGCAAAAATGGAATAATCAAGGAAAGGAGGAGACCTCCGCTCCCTCCCCCGTACTGATGACATCTGATCTTTTCTGAGTGCTGTTTCTGATCGCTTATAGCACCATGCATGGATCCCTCTGCTGCTTTGAAAGCAACAGCTGGAGCTGTAACACAAAAAACATAAAATAAACATGAGTGGCTGGAGTTTATGGATGAATCGAATAGAAAACTGAATTTTCTAACTGTTATTTTTAAATCACTGGGACTGTATAAGAGCTTGTTCAAGTGAGTGTTTATTTTTACAATAGAATCTTGTTTTTTTAACATATTAAATTAATATTTTTGAATAATTTTAATGTACTAATAAAAAAATATATTTTAGTATATTTATAGTTAAAAAAACACTTTTAAAAAATAATTTACAACACAACATTAAATATATACTCAATAACAGAAAATTCATGTTGTTGGAAAATTCATAAAAATTATGTTTTAAAATATTTTTTATTTGAAAATATATTAAAATAATATATTTTTTTATTTTTTAAAAATTTATTTTGATACTAGGACTTCAAAACAATAAAAACATCAAATAAATTAATTTTAAACAAAAAAACATTAAAAATAGACCTCTAAAACAAACATTACCGAAACCTTTATTGAAAAAAAAAAATATATTTTAATCATTAAAAACAAACATACCCAAAAAAAATCTTTAAATTGCCAAACTATTCTCATTATGAGACTGGGCCGTGGGGCGTTGCTTTCTTTTCCTTTTCTGAGGAAGTGCCACGTAGATTCAATTTATTACATATTAAATTTTATTTATAACACTTAGTTAGGAGATGGTTGTTTTTCTTAATTTATCGAGTTAGAACATAAAAATTAGTATTTATAAAAATAGATTTATTTTTAACACATAAAACATACATCAATAAAATTGTCTGTAAATAATATTAGTTTAGTCCTGGTAATGAAGAAACCGACTCAATTCTTAACTATCGAATAAAAACAAGAAATTAGTAGCGATCTGTTAAATAACAATGGACAAGAAATTTTTGTCCGGTGGTTTGGGTCTGAATTGAACAATCACTGTATCATAACCTCTTGTTGGGTTAATATAGAAGAACCAGAACCGATTCTTTCTCTTCAATCAAATCACTTCAATCCACTGGGGCAGTTCCCCCTTGAATCTTTCCACGTGTACCACATCTCCTACACATGCCACATCTCTCTCTCTCTCTCTCTCTCTCTCTCTTACTTTCTGTGATATCACAGCTTTTTAATTCAAAGCTGATGATCTCTCTTATCACTCATCGAGGACAACAGGCACCTTCATTCAACCAAATTTGTGTCTCTCTCAAAACTTTCTTCTTTCATAATAGAAGCAAACCTCAACCAAATCTCTCTCTACCCATTGCATTCTTCCTTGCGTTTTTCTTATACTCAAAAACAGCGAAGCCCCTTACATACAACTGTACTGTCCCGGACACAGAGAGAGAAGGAGGACTAGAAACAAGAAGCAGTACAAATTAATTTTGTTAAAGAACGGAAGATGGAAAATGGCGGGAACAAAGGTCAAGAGAATGATCATGCAAATCTTCCTTGGGAAATATGGGAGCTTAATACTTCAAGATTTGACTTGGTTAATAGTAGTAATAACACTGCTGCTGCTGCTGCTGCTGCTACCGACACATTCTTCACCACCACCGCCACTAGTGTGGTGGAGAGCGGCAGCTCCTGCACCCACCCAGAAGGCACTTCTGCACATGGGTTCTTCTTTCCTTACCAAAACAGTTGGCTTTACCACCACAGCAACAATAACAGTTATCAGCAACTCTCTCTTTATGCCGGGGATGGTTCCATCTTGCCCCCTGACCCGCACCTAATGTGCTTGAAGCTAGGCAAGCGACACTACTTTGAAAACAGTACTAGTAATAACAATCACAACAACCACCCAGTGAGTGACCGACACGAGGTTGGTGGGTTCTCTATAGGCAAAAGAGGCAAACCCTACTACAGCGTCGGTGGTGGTGCTCACGACGGACCCTCCTCTTCCACGTCAGTGAATGTGCCGAGGTGTCAGGTGGAGGGGTGCCATGTGGCGTTGTTGAATGCTAAAGATTATCACAGAAGGCATAAAGTTTGTGAGATGCACTCCAAGGCTCCTAAAGTAATTGTTCTAGGTTTGGAGCAGCGGTTCTGTCAGCAGTGTAGCAGGTAACACTGGCGTTTCTCACCGTCTCTCAATTACAGCCAGCTTATTTGATTTCGCCTATAGTAACTGTTCCTGGATCTTTGGGATTTTCCTCAGTTGTCTTGTTTCTCTCTCTCTCTCTCTCTCTTTATAATAGTCGAAGTTTCCTCAGTTGTGTTGTTCTTACAAAAAAATCTGATGTGAAGTGGTAATTGCCAAATAGGCTTGTTGATGAGATTAAAAGTGGGCTTAGCTTGTTATTTGTGTAGGTTCCATGTAGTGTCAGAGTTCGATGATGCAAAGAGGAGTTGTAGGAGGAGATTGGCAGGGCACAATGAAAGAAGAAGAAAGAGCTCTCAGGATCCTGTTTCAAGGAATTCCTCTCAAGGTATGTATGTAATGATCTTGTAATTGACTTGTTTATCCATTCAAATTCCATTGTTGGAATTAGATAATGATGAATAGCTTTTGTTCTAAAGATTTGTCAGGAATAAGCCCTTTTGTTGTTTGATCGGGAAAACGGAAGGGCCCTATTTTCTACCTTCTAATTTTCAAAACTTTGTTTTAATTTTTATACGATTTTTTTAGATTGTTTTGATGGATTATATCAAAAAAAAAATTTTAAAAACAAAAAAAATATTATTTTAATAATTTTTCAAGCAAAAAGCAATTTAAACAGACATTATTTTTCCTTTTTTCCCCAAAATAATTGCAATCACGAAGCAGAAATTCGAAATAACGAAGTATTAATTAGCTGGATCAGATTTTGAATTAAAGGGCCTGCAACACAGCTTCTGTAAGGGCTTGCTGGTAATAAGAAAACGTGCTCCTGTCTGAAATTTTATTAGGTGCTTGTTTACCTAAGACTGCTCCTGTGGATGCCCATCACAAGAAAAAATGAGCAAGTAAAATAAATTTTATGAACTGAAGGAGGACTTGGTAACTAAACTACCAGTTGAATCGGACGCCTTTAGTTATGACTAGGCTGGCTGGATAGTCTCCCGGTAGGGTATCAATGCATTTATTACTACTTGTAGATAGGTTTAGTTGACATGATATCAGTTAACCTTGGTTAAATTCTGTTCATGCTAGGAAGGGAAGAGTTTTAGAGGAGAAAATTATCCCTACTGGGTAGCTCAACGAGGCATTTATTTAAGGAGAAAAGCAATCATTACTATTGTAACTACATAATCTAGGGTTTGCTTGAACTTTCGTTAATATTAATGTTGCATCATGATAAATTTATTTTTTAGACTTGAATTATTGATCTTCAATTTACTCTCTCTAATCTAAAAAGATTTTTCATGATTAATATAACATATCACCATTACTTCTTCATACTTTTCTAAAATCCCACCTTTTCGACTGGAGACTTCATGAACTTTAATTAGAAGTGAAGTAGGAGAGATGTTTGGACTAAACAGACAGAAAACCTGTTTGGGATGAGAGGAGTATTATGAACTCGAGGCCTTTACCTCTCGGAGAAGGTGGAGATTGCTTGGCAAATATTATTACAGATGATTTACGTTAATCAACTTAAGTGTATTCCTTTGAGGAAGATGACAAGTGATTTTGGCTCTAATAGAATAATCTTTATGCTTTATTTGCTATCATTAATTATCAGTGAAATGGCATTGATATAGACAACGCAGTTGAAAATTTATTAACATGAAAGAAACTGAACGGACAATTTCCTCCTCGACAGAAAAATTGATGGCCGGGAGATTTCCATACATAGCGTCGCCGACAGGATGTGCTCTCTCTCTTCTGTCATCCAAAGCTGATTCCTGGGTTTCTCCGTCTGATCTCTCCTCAAGATCAAGTGCCGCACTACGTGAATTGATTGCAGAACACCGCACAGCCATCCTAGCTAGACAGCTTGTTCTTGAAAAACACTTGCACCACCATGCCATGGAAGACCTTGGTGAGTCCCAACCTAGCTCCAATTTTCTTATAACCCATCAGCAACAAGTGCTGTCCGAGCCACGCAATTGGGGCCGGTTAAACGACACCAGCTCGCATGTGACTTTGGACCTCATGCAGGCTCCAAGTTCAGCATTCGGATTCTTGTCTCCCAGAGGGAAAAATAAAGAAGAGGAAGAAGAGTGTTCTGAGTTATGGAGCACCATGGAAGGAGCCCATGTAGTTTAAAATTAATCTACAACACCTACTTTATTCTTTTGCATTTGGTGTTAATTGTTTGGTCAGTGAGGCTTTTGGATCGTTCAACTTGCTGTATAATTCTTTCTTGTTTGATTGGAAACTTTTTTTTTATTCGGTCTCTAATTTTTACCATAATTAATTTTCATAGTTCAATTCAATTGTGTACAGTGACTGGAATAATCAATGCACTTGGAGCAATTTGCCAATTGAATCACTGTTTTCTTTCAAGTTTTAAGTTGCAGTAGTTGAAAGTTGATCTCACGACAAAACTAATTCTAAGGATAGCTGATTATATATGTTAAGTTTATGGAGGAGCATGCACCCTTTTCTTTTTCATTTATTTTTCTCGGTCTTAAATCATTTACAATAATGATATTTCTGAGTTGGTATTTTTACATTAAACTACATTCTTCCCTAGTTGGGCATAAGGGGCATGAAGACTTGATGTCATCCTCTACCTAGGGTTCCAAACTCAAACTCACCTTCGGGCTTATCACTGGCAGTGTACCTAGGGTTTCAATCTCAAACTCAATAATCACAATTAAACACGAGGATTATGCTTGTTGCGGGACTTAACCCAACACTTTACAGCACGAGCTAATAACAACCATGCACCACCTGTATTCACGTTCTTGAAGGCATCCCTCTCTCTCAAGAGGATTTATGGCAAGTCAAGTCCCAATAAGGTTTTCATTTTGCATCGAATTAAACCACATTCTCCACCGTTTGTGTGGGTCTTTGTCAATTTTCTTTAATATGTTAGAGAATAATATAAATATATATTGAAATCCTATTTGATTATTAAATAATCATGAATTTGAATTTCACAATCGTCGTTCTCTCTTCTAATTTTAATTTAATTAATAGTAAAAGGTAATGCGGGTCTGTGTAAGTTTCAAATTCAAAGGGCTTTTATATTTAATTAATAGCACAATGTAGTGTGATTTATGCAAGTTTCAAGTACAAAGAGCTTTCACTTGAGGGGGTATGTTAGGGAATAATATAAATCATATATTGAAGTTTCACCTAGTAACTTAAGTTTTTAAATTGAGAAAATTCTGACAAAACAACTGTAACAGTCCGGCAGCGCCAAAGAAGCATGATCAAAGTTGAGGCCGGGGGAAGAAATGAAGGAGGCGTGTGGGAGAAGACTTACCTGCAGCAAAGAAATAAAGTGAGCAAGTGTATGGTCAAGATTGGACAGGAAGCACTTACGTGGAGGGCTAAGATGAAGAGGCTCCTGCGGTTGACAGCTGGCAAGGGAGTAAGTTCAAAGAAAAACGGCACCGTTTGGGAGAAGAACAGAAGTCCAAATACGGCACAGTTTGGGAGAAGAAAAAAGAGTCAAAATACAACACTGATAAATAAAACAGCTGTCAATTCTATCTATTATCCTTAATTCTCAATTAACCGAGAGTGACAATAAAAGGGAGAGGGAGGGGCAGCAGATAGGCAGGAAATTGCTTTGAAGCAAATCTCATTCACCCAGGAGGCCCGGGCTACCTCGAAGCTGCCCAGAAATCTAGATTAGGGTTTATCAATTTAGCATTGTTCTTTCTATTCAGTTTCTTTAAGATATTTGTCTTCAACTTGTTATTTCAATTTTTCCCACTTACCTGTAAGCTCAAGTTAAAGAAAAGCTATAATAAGAATTCCATAATTTTTTTCCATTAAAACTACCAAGACTTTTACAAGTGGTATCAGAGCCATGGTTCTCGGATGGCGGAAGGAACAAGAGTTTCGCAGCTGATAAAAACTGTGTCAGGGATGAAACAAAAACAGGAGTTACAGCAACAAAACCAGCAGAATCAGCAGCAAATATTGGAAGACATAGTGCAGCTGTTGAGAAATATATCTACCAGGATGGATCATATGACTAAGGCCCAAGGAAAAGGCCCATGGGCTCCCCTCCTAATTCCCCCACCGGGGCAGTGACTGGAAATCCAAGGCATGAAATAGTACCACATGAAGGAATTCAACATGTTTAGCTCAAGTCAATCCGGTTAGAGTTCCCCCGGTTTAATGGAGATGACCCTATTGGTTGGGTATACAAGGCCAATCAATTCTTTAACTTTCACAACACCCCAGCTTAACACAGGCTGTTTATTGTCAGTTTTCACATGGAAGGAAAGGCCATAACATGGTATCAAGAACTAGAGGAGACCGGAATTCTCACCAGTTAGGAGGCCTTTGTTAAAGCCCTCCAAGTTCGTTTCGGAACATCATCTTATGATGACCCCATGGAAGCCCTTATAATTATCAAACAAACATCAACAGTAGAGCTCTACAAAACCCAATTCGAAATGCTTTCGAACCGAGTCAGAGGACTATCCGACTCTCACAAGCTCAGTTGTTTTCTAAGAGGATTGAAGGAGGAGATAAGAATGGGAGTCAGAATGTTGAACCCCCAGAATTTAGTGTCTGCTTATGGACTAGCAAGGATGCATGAGGAAAATCTGACAATCATGAGGAAATCTTGGAGGCCCAGTGCTATGGGGTTTCAAGGCCGAAACCCAACACCAATTCAGCCCAGGGCTGAAAATAAACCAATTCAGATACAGAGACTCACTCCAGAACAGATGAAGGAAAAAAAAGACAAGGGGTTTTGCTTTAAATGTGACAGTAAATGGGGACCTGGCCATAGGTGTGGAGGACCAAGGATATTCTTGATAGAAGAAGTAGATGAGGAGGTGGAGGAGAAAAATTATGTCCCTAAAGATCTGATTGATTTGGGAGAACCTCAGAAAGAAGGCAATGAGGGAATCGGCATATCCCTTCATGCAATCATAGGAAGTCCAAATCCTAAAACTATGAGAGTGAAAGTTAAGCTGAGTGGCCATAACTTTGTGGCCTTAATTGATACAGGAAGTACACATAATTTCATACATCCCAGGGTAGCAAGAAGGGTGGGGATGAAAGTCTTAAAACACAAGCCTATTGGGGTGAATATTGCAGATGGTTCCCGACTGTGGAGTGAGGGAAGCTGCCCAGATATCAAACTGACGATTCAAGGAGATCAGTTTGTCACCCGGGCTTATATAATTTAGCTGGGAGGATGCGATATGGTATTAGGAATTTAGTGGCTCAAAAGTCTAGGGCCCATTCTGTGGGACTTCTCAGCCTTAAAAATGGAATTCCAAAAGGAGGGAAGGAAGGTCCTGATCTGTGAAATGGGAGTGGAGAAATCAGAAGTCGACTGCAACCCAACCTTTTTACAAGAATTGAGAAGAGTCGAGGAAGGCCTGATTCTGCAAATCTAGGAGCTGAGATCAGCTCAGAATGAAATTCCAGAACAGATTGAGAATCTGTTGCTAGAATTCGTGGAAGTTTTTCAAGAGCCAAAAGGAATTCCACCTAGCAGATCATATTATCACTTTATAGTATTGAAGGAGGGCACCTCCCCAATCAGTGTACGTCCTTACAAGTACCCCTATTACCAAAAATCTGAGATAGAAAAGCTTATTAAAGAGTTATTGGCAATGGGTACCATAAGACCCAGCCAAGGCCCTTTTTCATCGCCAGTCCTATTAGTTAGGAAGGCTGATGGGTCGTGGAGAATGTGTGTTGACTATCGTGCCCTCAACAAGAAAACTGTGAAAGACAAGTTTCCCATACCAGTTGTAGAAGAGCTACTAGACGAGCTTCATGGTTCTCATATTTTTTCCAAACTAGACCTGCGGTCAGGCTTTCACCAGATCAGAATGAAGGAAAAAGATGTCCCCAAAACAGCCTTTAGGACTCATGAAGGGCATTATGAATTTTTGGTGATGCCTTTCGGCCTCTCAAATGCCCCTTCCACTTTTCAAGGTTTGATGAATGACATTTTTCGACCCTATCTCAGAAAATTTGTGCTAATTTTCTTCGACGACATTTTAGTCTACAGTCACAATGTGGAAGAGCATGAGAGACATCTTAGGATGGTATTTGAGACTCCGGTACAACATAAGTTATTTGCCAAACAGTCCAAATGTAAATTTGCAAGCAGAGAAATTGAATATTTAGGGCATATCGTATCAGATCAGGGAGTACATGCTGACCCCAGCAAGGTAGAGTCAATGATCAAGTGGCCTAGACCAAACACACTTAAATCCTTAAGGGGTTTTTTAGGTTTGACAGGCTACTACCGCAAATTCATCCGGGGTTATGGGGCGATTGCTGGTCCCTTAACTAGACTATTGAAGAAAGGGCTTTCAAATGGGATACGGAAGCAGATCAAGCCTTTGAAAAATTAAAACAGGCCGTATCAACCCCCCCAGTCCTGGCACTACCAGATTTCAACCAAAGTTTTGTAGTAGAGTGTGATGCCTCAGGTATAGGACTCGGTGCTGTGCTAATGCAAGGAGGCAGACCCATTTCTTATTTCAGCAAGAGTCTGAAGGGAAGGGAACTAACACTATCCACCTATGAGAAGGAGTTCTTAGCCCTAGTCACGACAGTTCAGAAGTGGAGGCCTTACCTTTTGGGCCAAGCCTTTAAAGTTAAAACGGACCAACAGAGCCTCAAGTATTTATTGGAGCAGCGGGTTGGAACACCCACACAACAGAAATGGTTATCCAAATTGATTGGGTATGACTTCGTGGTCAAGTTTCGAGCAAGAAAGGAGAACCTAGTAGCTAACGAACTCTCTAGACAGGAGGACACCACAGAAAAAGGTACATTATAGGCTATCTCTACTCCAATTGTTAACTGGGCTGATCAGTTAAAAGATAGCTATAAAACTGATCCAGAAATTCAAAACATCATGTAACAACTAGACCAAGAAACCATAGGCTCCTTGAAATACCATTTTAGGGGAGGGATACTATATTACAAACAGAGAGTCTACATAAGTCAATCCAGCCCTATAAAAACAGCCATCCTAAATTATATACATGATAGCCCATCATCGGGACACACGGGCTTTGAGAGAACACTAAAAAGGGCAAGGAGAGATTTCTTTTGGGTAGGAATGAAATCAGATATACAAACTTATATCAAACAGTGTGAGGTCTGCTAGAGAGCAAAAGGAGAAAACATAAAACCCCCAGGACTCTTACAACCTTTACCTATACTCACCAGACCATGGTCATCCATATCTATGAATTTTATAGAGGGGCTACCAAAATCTAATCAATACTCAGTAATTATGGTAGTTGTGGATAGGTTCACCAAAAATGCCCATTTTATCCCTGTGTCCCACCCTTACAGCGCGACAAAAATCGCCAATTTGTTCTCACATAGTGTAATGAAACTGCATGGACTACCAGACAACATAGTATCAGACAGGGATCCTACCTTCACTAGCAATTTTTGGGGAGAGTTATTCCAAAGTCAGGGGGTTAAGCTGCTGATGTCAATAGCCTACCACCCCCAAACCGACGGTCAGACAGAGGCAACTAACAAAACACTGGAATGGTATTTGAGATGCTATGTAAGAGATAACCAGAAGGACTGGTCCAATTGGCTGACCATGGCCGAATATTGTTACAATACCAGCTACCACACATCCCTCAAATCTACCCCATTCGAAGCAATTTACGGTTACCCACCCCCAAGCCTCACATATTATATTCCCGGGTCAACAAAAAATCACGCAGCAGAGGAACAATTACAACACAGGACAGAACAAATTACAGAAATTAAACACAACTTAGCTCGAGCTCAAGAAAGACAAAAGAGATAAGCAGATAAAGGCAGAAAAGAAACCCATTTCAAAGAAGGGGAATGGGTTTACCTCCGGCTCCAGCCATTTAGACAGTCCATCATGCCAAAAAATAAAAATGGGAAGTTAGCATATAAATACTTCGGGCCATTCAAAATCCTAAAAAAGGTGGGAGAAGTGGCTTACCAGTTAGATCTTCCCAAGGATGCCCGAATCCACAGCACGTTCCATGTCTCGCTGCTGAAGAAATGGGTGGGGAAAGGAACCATTCCTGAACCGAAGCTACCCACTCTTGAACCCAAGAGGAGTACTCAGCCAGAACCAGTAGAGATACTTGACCGAAGAAGCCAAGTCTCAAGGAGAAAGACAAGGGAAGAAGTACTGTTAAGATGGGAAGGACAGCCCAAAGAAAACGCCGTTTGGGTCGATGAAGAGTGGTTAAAAGGTTCCTACCCTCACCTTGAGGGCAAGGTTTTTTAAGGGGGAGAGAGTTGTAACAGTCCGACAGCGCCAAAAAAGCATGATCAAAGTTGAGGCCGAGGAAAGAAATGAAGGAGGCGTGTGGGAGAAGACTTACCTGCAGCAAAGAAATAAAGTGAGCAAGTGTATGGTCAAGATTGGACAGGAAGCACTTACGTGGAGGGCTGAGATGAAGAGGCTCCTGCGGTTGACAGCTGGCAAGGGAGTAAGTTCAAAGAAAAACGGCACCGTTTGGGAGAAGAACAGAAGTCCAAATACGGCACAGTTTGGGAGAAGAAAAAAAAGTCAAAATACAACACTGATAAATAAAACAACTGCCAATTCTATCTATTATCCTTAATTCTCAATTAACCGAGAGTGACAATAAAAGGGAGAGGGAGGGGCAGCAGATAGGCAGGAAATTGCTTTGAAGCAAATCTCATTCACCCAGGAGGCCCGGGCTACCTCGAAGCTGCCCAGAAATCTAGATTAGGGTTTATCAATTTAGCATTGTTCTTTCTATTCAGTTTCTTTAAGATATTTGTCTTCAACTTGTTATTTCAATTTTTCCCACTTACCTGTAAGCTCAGGTTAAAGAAAAGTTATAAGAAGAATTCCAGAATTTTTTTCCATTAAAACTACCAAGACTATTACAACAACAAATCAACAAGAATTTATATATTTATAAAAAATATTTTTTAAAAACCTTCTTGAACCCTAGCTAGATTGTTTTAGATTAGATGATAGAGATTAACCATGTTTGTTTACTA
>Ga0325410_1008050_pt1 | contig 11449 bp, 5 predicted proteins | sample PopdelMetagenome_16_FD_206182 | JGI IMG/M metagenome (GOLD analysis project Ga0325410, IMG submission 206182) | Populus deltoides microbial communities from Bellville, Georgia, United States - Xylem-PdIQD-R3 | ecosystem: Host-associated > Plants > Phyllosphere > Stem > Wood/Secondary xylem... | reverse complement strand
GGACTGCTGTGTTCTTTCGTCGTGCAAACATGTTTTCCATTCAAGCTGTTTAAAGCAATGGCTGGAACTGAATCTGGCCTGCCCTCTTTGTAGAAGTTATGTATATGATGACATGCTTCTTTGTTAGCTCTTCATCATGTGTTCGTATTTTCTTTGTTTTTGGAAGGATTAGAGTTCCTTTTTTTTTTTGGAATATTAGCTGTTAAAATTAATACGAAGCAAGATCGTTTTCTTTTCCTTTTTTCTTTGGTTAGTTGGCTCGAGCTTCCTATGTTAAAATTAACAGTTCAAAAGGAGAAAGAGTTGGAAATTAGTACAAGTGAAAAACATCCAATTAATTATGAGAATCATGCCCAGAAGAATTTGAAATAGCAAAGAACTAAAATAATATTTGACGCGAACCTCGACCCTCGTGGTCATGCAATTCATAATTAAGATATGGTTCTGAAAAACTAAAAAAGATCTTATAGCAATGTGACAACATAAAAACTTGTTTCAAGACACCACACTATTAAATAAAATCAAATGACGCCACGAAACCAATTAATCTTTGATAAGTCAGATTCAGTTCGTTTAAGAACCAAAGAATACAAGAATCTCTCTTACATGTTAAAACTGAAAAAGTTCAGAAGTATTATTCATCAAAGATTCTAAAATTTAAGCTTTACACATGTTTAAATAGTTTTAAGAAATTAACTTTAATGGATCTACCCTTGTGCGCTGAATTGACGCACCTACAAAAACTGATCCAAAAACTTTACTAATAAACTCAAACCTTGATCTAAACAAGCCTTAGATCTTTGCTGAAAATCAAAATATTAATTAAACATAAACATAAAAAGAATAATGAAAATAACAAGTTTGAACAGTAGTTTGTTGATGTCGTATATAATAGAAGAAAAACAAGATAAAATATCTTAATTCCTTAACTTGAATAACTCTTGACCAAAATCCACCTTCTTAGATACTCTAGGATTGCTTACCAACTTTTAAACCCTTCAGAACATGAAAAACAATCTTAAAAATTAATTCTCAATATATTAGTCCATCATTTTTCTTCCTTGATTAGAAGAATCAAATCTTTAGCATTAAATGATCATTCCAAGTCTAGGGTTCAGATCTGACAGTCCTTTTAGTTTCCTTGCATGACTAGAAAAATTCTTTCTTTGTTGCTAAATATTATCCTAAGTGATAGGGACAGTAATGAATGAATTTTTCAATCAAATTTTAGGAAAATATTTTGTTGTTCCTTGTAAAAAAAAAAGATCTCAACATCTTAATTAGTTCAAGCCAACTTTGGATCCCATGTGATTTAAACTCATGCTCATTAATATAACTCAAATCAGACATGATACAAGCTCTCAACAAGTCTACTTTGTTGTTCATATCAGACCTATACATGGGCTAACCTGATTTTGCCGAATAAACCATCATAGAGATTTGACCGAATTCATTATTATGCATAAATCAAGGCCAGCTAAAACTATCTCATATCAAAAACTCATTATGGCTAAATGGAACACAAACTAAATTCTAATGAGAAACACAATCTTGATCAAATGACTCCATCATTAGACCCTAGTACAAAATTAAATGTCCTTAATGAGAAATCCATGGATAAACCATACTAGTAGTACAACAAGCTAGATTAGATTTAGTGCTGCTCAAGGAATCCTATTTTAAATGATATGAGATTTTAATGGCAAAGAAGCTAGCCAAAAAGACTTCGGCATTATCTTTATGCCCATCGTTGGGATAGGAAAAGGGGAGAGAAGAAAAACTGGAGCCCTACAATGGATGAAGGGGCATTACTAGGCTCAAATTCGGAATGACCTGATGGGGAAGAATTTGTTTTCCAACCCAACACTTGCTAAAGCGACGGTAATTTCTGAAATAGATTCCAAGTTCAATTCCCTAACAAAAAGAAGAAAGAAAAGTTTATTCGGATTCAGACTCATCTTTTCTCGCCAAAAAAGATCAGTTCCCTGTTAGCTGTTTTCTTTTTTTCATTTCTCCGCTTTGCTTCTTCTCGTGTCCTTCCAAGAACATCGTCCTTTGAGAACCAGCACCATGAAAGATATCAGCAGGGTTCAGCTAGTGATCGAGAAACTCAGAGGCAAAGTAGATTAGATTTGCACAATCAAAACCTGACTACAAAAGCTAGACTTGCAGAATAGCTATAGCAGCCAGATTAGAGATAGACTTGATCGGAAATCCTCCCAAAAATTCCTGACTAATTGTTGCTCAAAAAGCACTCACCAACGTCGGCTAGAATGGGTCCTCTAATGCTGGTGATTACTCTTCTATATTCTGCTGGCAGCAATTATTCTTAGTGCTTCCAACCTTGCAGGTTACCAAGGAGGGCAAATCTATCAGTATATCCTCCTTCTCAAACAATAAGAGTTGGATTTCTGAACCATATTATTCAAAATCATGCCTCGGTACAACTAGAATTCTTTCTGAGGTCGGAAACTACGTAAGCCAGTATCAACTAGAATTCTAATTATAAAGCTCTGATTTTTCTCTACAAATTTATACTTGGGCATCCCGAATGAAGAATAAAAAAAAGACCCTGGTTTGAATCAAGGATGGAAGGAACCCCTGCCCGAAGATCATGGGCCTCCCAATGAAACAAACAAAATATATTGTACAGTAATCTGTTTATTAGGTCTGTCTTGGACAAAAAAATTTTAAAAATCTTACACTTGCAACTTTTTGTTTGAATATATAGCTGGTTAACTACTCCCTCTTTTTCTTGTGTGGAAACGTTGAATGCCGATCAGAGTTTAATCGACCAAGGGATTGTGAGGCAAGGCTTTGGCAAGGTGACACTTACATTCAATGGTGGGAGAGAGATTTTATATGCACTGCAAGTGAAAGACAAGTCTTCCGTGGTTTAGACATTTGTGGAACTCAATGTTGAAAACCTGTGTCTGTCGTGTTACCGACTCATAAGATTTGCCTCCTGTTGACAATCGAAACACAGTCATTTAGATTGGCCATCCTAAAACAAGCATCAAATAACACAAGTTATCTGGAAAATATATCATCAAGTTTAGAGATCTAATAAACAGGCTGATTATACTTGTTTCTGATGAAATTTAGCTTCATGTTGAAAGATTTTAGGAGTTAGGACCTTTTCAAAGAGAGAATTAGTTCTAAGGAAGAAGTAATTACGAGGTTTGCTATGGTTTATGAATGGAAGGAAAAAGTAGACAACTATGATATAGAAATCCAAGTCATTAATTTGAAATAACATACAATTATTAAAGCTGGTTCACAGAAACAGAACACTGGGACTGCATACCCTCAGTCAACTTTAGTCACAGGTGCGCTAGCTTCTACTCAGATATGATTGTGAACTCCTCCCTCTCTTGTTTGGCTTGTCAGATAGAACCCTTGAACATTCATCAATAGTCAAGACATCGATCAAGGAAGGAAGGCTTGGAGTATGAATAAGTAAATGTTAAAAAGATGGAGGAGGGCTCTCTTTTCTCCCTGGTCCTTGGATTATACAAAACTAGAGAGCAAGTGTTGTTTGAATCATTTAACATCAAAATGTTCTCATCTCCTCCCCACAATAATAAGTGGTATTAATTATGAATCTGATGGCTCATTTACCACGTATCCTCCATGACTGCTTGACTCCATATTCTTAAATTAACCATTTATCCAATTGACCACCATCTGTATTATGATACAAACAAGAAAATTCAGTGACACCAATAATGATGTAGCACTAATCTCCATGTCTACGCTAGTTTCATATGATTCTTTGATTTGTAGATTCTATGTCAATTTGTAGCAGTGTGAGCTCCTGCTCAACCCTTCCTTTTATCTATGAATCATTCTAAAAAATCCCTGACTACACAATTACGACTAATCTGATTTTCGGATTAGTTGATTTCAAGATGAAATCCAAAGAAATGTATGCAACCCCTTCCTCCCAAGTATCAGCATGTATTGAAGACATGTATTTGCAGAGCAGATTTCAAATATAGTTAGGGTGGAGAGAATTTGTCTTTGTTCCACAGCAGTGATACTTTAATAAATTGCTTCTTTTGTCGTTGTAATTTTTGCTATTTTTCCAAGATTCAGCTTCATTTGCACAGATATCTTCTGGGAATTGCGAGCATATGATATTCATAAGAACCTTCTTTTGTAGTTCCAGACGCTTGGTTCTCTCTAAGCATTAATAGTTAACACCACTTTTTAGAAGTGTTTTCCTCTGTTTTCACATTTTATTTCTACACAAGAAAGGAGTGGAAAAATTACTGAACTTTTGGCTTTTGGATGTAACTATGAAAGAAAACCGAGGCTGCACCTACTCATTTTTGGCTTGAATCTTTGCAGGCGATGGGGTGCATCCCAGTCAGAACTTTGTTTTGTCTCTTAGAAAATTCTGCTCTACACAGGAAAAAGACTTGGGGATCGCAAAAAAGGATGCAGTAGCTCCCTGTATCAAAGTTCGATGCAGTTTTGTTATCTGTCAACTTCAGTTTGGTAGTCCATTTCCTGGAACTTGGTTTCAATGATCCATACAGCTTCACGCAATTAAATGGTTAGAAAGTATTGGATCTAATGGAAGGTTTCTGCACATTGTCATAATTATATTTAGGTTTCAGGGCACAGTTTTCACATGTGTTGCAAGACTTGAGGGAATCTATTTTCTTAAAAAAAAAAAAGGCCAAGCACGCCGGTATAGCATTGATTACTTTTGAAATTATTATATAAAAACCTAATGTGTAAAATTTATAAAAATTAAAAAAAACATTATCCTTCTAATTTCTTTAATTAAATAGATGACATGTCATTTGCCCGGGTTGAGTTGGAAAGTTAGGTTTTTGAATAAAAAATCTATTTTGAACTTCACATATTTTTAACCCCTTAATATGATAGAATTGGTCAGGAAAAAAAAAGGCTAATTCAAAAAGCTTTTTAAGCTTGGATCTATTTTTTCCGGTAAGAAGAAAATTTCAAAACAATCCAGGCAAATGATACTTCATCTGTTTAATTAAAGAAATTAGAAGGGCAATGTTTAAAAAAAAAAAAAAACCAAGCAAGCCGGTCTAGCATCGATTACCTTTTGAATTATTATATAAAAATCTAATATGTAAAATTTATAAAAAAAAAAGAGTTTTGATTTAAATGATTGTGATTTTTATGAAAATTTATTTTAATAGACTTTATTTTTTTTATTCAAAAAGCAATAGGCTAATAAAAAAGATATGTTCATGTAAATAAGAAAATGAAAAAACTAGTGCATATCTATGAAAGAAGGCATTTTAGGGGAAAAAACAGGAAGAATTTGAGTGGGTTTACTGTTATTTCTACGTGGCTGTTAATAATTTTGGCTTCATTTATTAAAAGATTTTAGTGGTTTGGTCTTTTCCAACGAAACTATTTTTTCTTTTTTTATGTAAAGGAAATAATGAAACAAGCCAAAAAGTAGCACCAGCAGAGTCTGCAGACAGTAAAGACGAGAGGCCTGGAGGAAAGAACCACCTAGTCTCCTTATCAGCACTAGAAGATCCTAAATTAGATAATCAGCAGAGCTGTTTACTTCCTGCAACACATGTTGAACACAACAACACCAATCCCACTTCATCGACAGTCTAATATCCTCAATAAAAATGAAAGAAGGATGAGCAGATGAAAGACATCCATTAATTAACTCCAATGCCTCTAGCGAATCAGCTTAAAAAATCACTCTTCAATACCCCTTACTCCGAGCAAGCAATGATCCAAATCTAATAGTATTTAATTCAACAATCACTTTAGAAGACAAGCCAATAAACCCGGAGAAGCCAATGATCCAGTTCCCACTACCATTTCTTAACAAGCCTCCAATTCCTGATCTTCCTGGATTACCATGGGAACAACCATCAATTTTTATTTTAATTGTACCTTCAGAAGGCTTGAGCCACTGTACAAGCGTTGATGATCGACTGTATAAACTAGTGTCCAACAAAACTAAATTAGTAAACTAATTTGATACATTAGGGATTGATTCATGATGTTTTTCTGCTCCATAATAAATAGGGATGACGTATTACCATCTGATTTTGATACTAATTGTTCATTCTATAACTGATCCTATACCTTTTCTTGGAAAATTATACTAGAAGATGAAAAATTCTCTCTTGCTAACAGCGGCTAGTGGACAAAGCTTGGCTTCCATTTTATGTATTAGTATTTATACATTTAATCTAACCTTGTGCATTCTAAATTTGTCTATGAATAAATATTAGAAAAGGAAAATTATCATAAGAAATCCTCAGTCATTAAATTCAATGCTCTCAATATAAACAACGTTGAAAACATTATAATTTATGTTTATCTGCAAAAGATTTCGGCATGAAGAAGTCAGTATTACAGTCTAAAATAATATGATGTTCTCTTGCCTTTTATGGTCTACAAAAGTTGAAATTAAACCTGAATATCACAGTTGAACTTAATGCAGTATTTTTTTAATGTTATACAAGACCTACCTATGGCTTCTAAGAAATTTCCAGCTTTATGTGAAAACAAGTAACTAAAAATGGCAATGATCTAGAATTGTACCTTGTGCTAAGGCTTACAGATAGTGAATGAGCTCAACTGCGAACTTTCCTTTCCTTGTAGTATTTATTTCTCCTATCTGGACTAGAAGGAATTTCAAGCATTCAGAACGATCATCTACACAAAAATTTGAATGCTATTGGACATAAAAGTTCAATAAAACTAACCTTTAGCCTTCCTTTCCCACTTACTGAGACAACATCTCCAGTTTTTAGTGTAGTGTTGTTTTTTGTGATTGTGGTCCAATTCACACGCACATCCTTGTTACTGCAAATCAGTTTCAAGAAAAAATCCTGTTACTGAAATGGCCCACCTTTAGTTGTGTCATGTTTAACTTATGCCTTTACAGTTTGTAACCTATTTAAGCCGATATGAATGTAACTAAACAAATTTCCGTAAATGAAAATTGAAACTTCTATCAGAAATTGTCATTCACGCCAAGAAGCAAAGGATCATAACTGCCTTGAGTAATGGCATTTCTTAGTTAAGTTTATAGATGCATACAAGCTGTATTAGAGTATGTGCATTTATTGCTACGAGGCAGTATCCCTGTCTAAATAAGCAGTAACAGCATAGGCTTTACCACAACATAGAGCAACAGCCAAGCAAAAATGAACATCAACTATTAACGGGAACAGGGTGTACCTAATCAAATCAACTAGTTTTGACCTTGAAATCTTGAATCCTGCACTTGCTAGGGCATCGACTCTTAATGATGCTTCCACTGTTTTAAATGACTTAGTCCTGAAAATAGTGGAAGGAACAGAAACTATTTTACTTGTGCCAAATGAATAAATCACCAAAACCATGCAAAAAAAACACCACAAAAATAATAACTTGCAAACCTTGGAGGCTCATATTCAATAGCATGCAATGGGATTGGTGTACACGAAACTGAAACATCACCAACCTGCAGGAGAATAGCATTAGACACTACAGATAGTAGAACTTGTGTATCATCATACTGAAAGCATCAAGAATGTGCCTATCTGAAAATATTTTCTAATCCATTTAGTTTTTGATATCAGATGTGGAATGCCACCTTATTGAGGTAAGGAAGATTTTCTTTTCATTTAAGTTTTTCCAATACCAATAGAAGTTATAACATGCATGAATTTCTCCTCATAGATAAATTCGCACTTTCCTCCCCAACAAATATCTAATGAACAGTGAGGTTGCAATGAAATATAATCATTAAAACCAAGAGAAAGGAACAAAGGGAAAACGAAAAAGGACCAGGAAGTATTTTAGTTAATGTGATCAAATGAAATAGTCCTGCCAATAATTGCAGTAGTGATGTAAGATCCCAGAGAGAGATAAAACACATTTTTACAGTAGTCAAAACTTTTTTAGGAGAGTAGCAGCATTCGTAGAAAAAGTATTATTTATCTAAGGAAGCAAAAACTACCTTGTCCAGTGATGACACAACATAGTCTACAAGATCTGGAACAAGTAGGACTTGAGCCCTTTTCCCCCCCTGCACAAAGCAAAGGAAAGGAAATGAAAAGGTTGCACTCCAATCCCAAAAGCTTTATACCACTTTTACTTGCCAGCTAAAGACTATTAGCACTACTTATGCACCCATACAAATAAGTGTCTCTCTATCCCACGTATTGACAAATATGTTTCCGAGTGAGAGACACTGCTCAAATCAGTTAGGCTGCAAGCACCCCATTATTTATTAAAGGAATTGGGGCTAGGCTAACAAGTCCCCATTTTTTTTCTTTCATTGTTGTTTCAAATTCTTCTTAACGAGCTCAACTTTTAATGTTTGCTGAATCTAATTTACAACTAGTGCAGTTCGAACTCAAGCATCATTGCGACCTCCAATTTAGAGAACACAAAAACTTATAACAGTGAGCAAGCTGGGCATCTCAAACATTTGATGCCCTCGTGAGCTATGTTCAAGAAATTTTTGAAAGCTCAACTCAAATTCACAAAAATAACTTTAAATTGAAACTTTGTGCTTCGGCAACCTCCTGCATCGTTCAACTTTGCTTGCCAGCAGCCAAATTTGATGATGGGGGAATAATTGATAAACTCTCTCAGTATCAAACTCAGACAATTATATATACACGCTAACTGATAGAATAGTAGATCAATCTTCCAATTCATATGCTTGACAAAGAAAATGGATACCAAGAAGCTATGAACAGAAAACTACAACCAACACACAAGCATAGATTACACTATGAACATAGCATTGATATACTGAAAAGAATAATTATTTAAGAAACTGTATTGGGGCAACACAAGGACACTACAATATAGTTATGGCATGCACTTAGTCAGACTTCTGTTATCCTTAAAAAAATGGCTTAGACTACGAATTTCCAAAATAAGATGTTTCACTGATAAGGCATGATCTATGAAAATTAAATGTGTCAAAATATATCTTTAAGTACATGAAGCCACATTGGATGCAATTGAAATTCGTTGGTTATACTGTCCATGCTACTTTTAAAAAAACATACAACATGAATTTCAAATCCAGATCACAGACCTGCAAATAACATGTAATCTAAAACAACACAATGATGATACCAGCAAGATTATATCCCCAAGCTTGTTCCTGGCAATCCCTGTACCAAGAATTGCACCAAGGAAGTCGCCGTGAGAACAGAGTTGAAATCCAAAGTTTCCTGTTATACTGGACAAATGAAATCATTTAATAAAACATAAATAAACAAATAAAATGAGTAGACTTTGATAAGGTCAAGTTCTAGCATGACTCGCCTCAATGCTGCAACTATATTTGGATCACTTGTCAGTGTTTCTGGATGTCCAACAGAAAGCCGGCAACGCTCAGCCTAAGGGATTTTTTGAAAATATATTACCATGCCAAATAAATTTATGCAGAAACAAAAAGCAAACTGTAAGTCTTAAGTTTGACCTGTGGGTATCCTCCCTGAGCAATAGCCTTAACGTCAGCTAATTTTTCTAGCACATGCAATGATTCCTTCAATGTTGGTGGGGTGAGAAAATCTGTATGGAGAACTTCTCTTCGTAATGATGCCCTTCTTGCCTGCAAAAGAGTACAATAGGAGAAGTTGAAAAGCCAAGAGGAACAGGACTTTTTAACAGGCCATAATTTCATTTACATGCACCCAGATTTCTCTAACGTTTATGCTTGTACTAGAGCAGAACTTCACAAAATCCAAAAGGCAAATGTAGTTAGGAGAAAAGATTTCAAATAGAAAACTAAAATACCATGTCTAGAATACGCTTCACTTCTTCAATGACACTTTTGTCTTCTACACCCTTAAGTGCAACAACTTCACCCTTCGTAGCTTGAGCCACATGACACATCCCTAAAGCTATTGCATAAAAATTGCAGCACAAACCATAAGCCATCAGATGCATAATCAAACTCTTGTGGTACATAAACTAGCAATCCGTAAATAATTAGTGCTAAAAAAGTACTTCGTAAAGGAGACAATTAATTAGTAGTAAAGCTCCATTTGATTCTACCACCTGACTCGATTCTTGAGTTCACAACCCCCCATGTTCCATTACGAAACAAAATTTCCTCTAATTCCCCCCATGTAGCCCCAAAACCGGTTTTTGATGAACGACAACGAAAATCAACAAGCCAAACTGAGATTAAAAGCTAACTTTGATCAAGTTATAACAAGTTCAAGCATCAAGATTAATAATCCTGCTCTTTCTTTTGACAATATATACAAACAAGCACACGAGCAGTTTAGTTCATTTACGCTTGGAATAAAACAAATGTGCAGTGACCTCGCCATTAACTACTGCTAACATCAAAAATTGATTAAGAACTTGTAACACGATACTTCATTGGGGCATTTCATCAAACACCGTTAACCCATTTCAACTAAGCTTAATCAGATAAAACATTTATCTTCCGTCTATATTTTTGTAACTGGTTTAGTAGCTATTGACAGGTTAGAGTAAATTGGTCTAAAATTATGTTGCCCATTTTATCATTCTTTTCATTGTTCTTCGTTTAAGTGAGCTTAGTGGTTGTTTTTAAGAAAGAAAATGCACGAACCTGAGTGTCTGGTAATGGGACTGGAGAGGGGAAAAGAGAAAGGGGTTCCATAAAAGGAGATGCGTGTTTTATTGGGAAGAGAGTGAGAGAGTGATGAGGCTTGAAATGCTCTTCTAAGAAACCATGGCGATGCTATAGTGCCAGTGGTAGCCATTGCCTGTGCAGCGAGTATCATTTGAAGTGGAGGTTTGTTTAAAAATGGCACAAAATTCATTCTCGCCCCCTATAGATTCATCAATTTATCACTTCTACTCCTATACTTTTAAATTTCCCAATGTTAAATCTATCTTTTTTCTGTTGATATAATAACAATTAGTCACCTCTCTCTTTTCTCGTCCTTATTAACATCATTAATGATACAATATTCTTACCATCAAATTGAAAAAAAAAAAAAAAACGTCACCTCGCACTTTTCTCGTTCTTTTTCACTCACCTTTTAAACCAAAAGTGATTGGTTAATCTTATATATATATATATATATATACACACACATATATCATCAATCTTATCCAGAAATTTATCAATCTCACACTGACGATCATTCTCACACTCATTTACAATCCCACCCTCTATATCTCTCTGTAATAAATAAAGCACAAGGATTACGCAGCGGGAGGTGAGAAAGCAACCAGTTTGTTCCATTTCTTTTGGTATGGAATCTATCGAGTAGCATCGATCAACTTCCAAGCCATGCATCTTAAAAGGTAATCTGCCTTCCTAACAGCAGATGATGAGAAGAATCATCTTATAACTTCATTTCATCAATGATTGGACATCTTGGAAATGAAGTTATAAGTTGTAGACATCCCTCGATCTCAAGTGTTGTTAAAGAAGAAAGGAGGTAACTGGGCAATATTACCTTTCTCTGTA
>Ga0325410_1008046_pt1 | contig 11450 bp, 9 predicted proteins | sample PopdelMetagenome_16_FD_206182 | JGI IMG/M metagenome (GOLD analysis project Ga0325410, IMG submission 206182) | Populus deltoides microbial communities from Bellville, Georgia, United States - Xylem-PdIQD-R3 | ecosystem: Host-associated > Plants > Phyllosphere > Stem > Wood/Secondary xylem... | reverse complement strand
ACGGATAGTATCCGTCGGTAATTCACAGAGAGTTGCAACAAAAATTACAAGCCATGCCATCATTACCGACGGGTTTTCCGTCGGTAATGCCGTCGGTAATTACCCTTGACATTACCGACGGCTATACTCCGTCGGTAATGTTTCCGCGGGAAACTTTTTTTTGGCGCGTGCGTATCCGTCGGTGGTTTCGTCGGTGGGTGTTTTTTTTATTTGCGACAGAATTAGCGACGGAAATGGGATTTACCGACGACTGTTATACCGACGGACGTGATCCGTCGGTGACTCCGTCGGTATTATTGTTACCGACGGAGTGCATTGATGTCACCGACGGAATTAGTCCGTCGGCAAAACTGTATAATGTTGTAGTGTATAATATCCTCACTTGTCTTTGGTGTGAGTTTTATGTGGGGTTTATAGAGTATATATATATTAAGTCGGGCGTTAATAAAGGTTTAAAAATCAAAATCCAACCCGTAATATCTATTTCTTAATTTTTTTTATAATACTTATAATATTTACGTTACCCGACTCAATAGAGTGAAATGTTAGAAAAGAAAAGTAAAAAAAGAAAAAGAGCTGGGGGGGAAATTATCAGCATAATCGGGGGCACTGAAGTAAATAGCTATACACAAAGAGACAGGGTGATGAATAATTAGGAGCCATGTTCCAGTCTCCATCTCTGTCGGAGCACCATTTTTTATATGTATTATCTGCATTATATATAAATACTGTATATGGGTGTTTGAACTTTGAAATGAAAGAAGAACGTGAGGAAAGTCTAGGAACAACCTCTTGTCCTATAACATTCCAAAATTCAAAACCCAACAACACCACTCCTCAGCTCTCAATCTCTGTCTCACATTCAATGGGAACTGTAGAGGTAGAGGCACCGCCAAGCAAAGACCTTGACATAGACGAAGAAGAGCTCTCTCCAATAGAACAAGTCCGTTTAACAGTACCCAACACGGATGACCCGTCTCTCCCAGTATGGACTTTCAGGATGTGGTTCTTGGGCATTCTCTCTTGCTGTCTCCTTTCTTTCTTGAACCAATTCTTTGCTTATCGAACTGAGCCTCTCATCATCACCCAGATTACCGTCCAGGTGGCAACTCTCCCCATCGGACGGTTTTTAGCTACTGTGCTGCCTAAAACCAAGTTTAGCATTCCTGGTTTTGGGAGTAGAGAGTTCTCTTTTAACCCTGGGCCGTTTAACATGAAAGAGCATGTTTTGATTTCGATATTTGCTAATGCTGGTAGTGCTTTTGGGTCTGGTTCAGCTTATGCTGTCGGTATTGTTAACATTATCAAGTCCAAGGCGTTTTACGGAAGGAACATCTCCTTTTTCTCTGCTTGGGTTCTCATCATTACCACACAGGTGCTCGTCACATATTTTTCTCTTGTGTGTGCTAGTTCTTTCTTATTGTCATTCGCTCCTTTCTATAACTAATTTAATTCTAGCTAGCTTTTGAGTTTTGCTAATCTCGAGCAGCTAACAAACCGACAAGCGATGACGTAATTGTGCAGGTTTTAGGGTATGGTTGGGCTGGGCTATTGAGGAAATACGTGGTGGAACCAGCTCATATGTGGTGGCCTAGTACTCTTGTTCAAATCTCTCTTTTCAGGTTTGCCGGCTTCTTATTAGCTTGATTCTGCAACCTGTGGACTATTCCTGCTTACAATTAACAGTTTTTCCTAGTTTTGGAATTGAATACAAAGAAATACCAGCTAGCAATAATTGTTACATCATCGTTGCAACAAATAAGGTTACTGCAGTGCTCACATGTGATTTTTTGCCATCTCAATATTTGTCCTAATCTATGTCGTCAGCTCCCCTCGAAAAGCCAGCAGTAATATTGTCTTTCTCTCTCTTTTATAGATCACCCTGTCTGTCCGAAATTTTAGTCTTGGGAAATACGGTCAGTGATGGCAGATATGTCAGTTAGATATGTTGACTGTGCTGCAAAGAAATGAAGCAGCTGATTTTGTTGCCAAGGCAGCCTTATTACCTCCAACAAAATTACTACTTGCCTGATTGCATTTTTCTTTTCGACTGTAAAAGAAACATATTATCTATCTTTTTATCTTTTTATTTTTTGAATTCGGGGAAACTTCTCCCTTCAAAAAACATATTTTATGGATCTAGGTGAGTGAGTAAAACTCCAGTTATCCCAGGCTCTTATAAAAAGTGTACGTCCCGACTCGAATTCGAGACCTGTTATGTAGATTTCAAGCTTTTTGCTATTACGCTATGCCCTTGGGGACCATATTATCTATCATTTAGTCTTTATTCTGAGAAACTACCTGACCCAGTTAACCAAAATAGTCTGAGTTAGCTTCCATTAGAATTTTGTTTACAAGGTTGTTAGTACAATCACAAACTTAAAAGGGATACATTTATGGGAATTGCAGGACATTGCATGAAAAGGAAGACAAGAACGAGCACCGTATCTCACGAGTGAAATTCTTTGTCATTGCAATGACATGTAGCTTTCTCTGGTACTTGTTGCCAGGGTACCTCTTCCAAACATTACAAAGCATTGCTTGGATTTGCTATGCCTTTCCACATTCAGTCACTGCCCAACAGATAGGGTCTGGCATGAGAGGACTAGGAATCGGAGCCTTGACATTGGACTGGTCAACAGTAGCTTCGTACTTGTATAGCCCTCTGCTTACTCCCTTCTTCGCTATTGTAAATGTCTTCGTCGGGTATGCACTGATAATGTACGTCGTAATTCCAATATCATACTGGGGACTGAATGTATACGATGCCAAGACATTTCCCATTTTTTCATCGCACCTGTTCGATGCACGAGGTGCATCGTACAACATTACTGAGGTTGTTAACGACAAGTTCGAGTTAGATTTGGCACAGTATGATAAGCATGGGAGGGTTCATTTGAGTACATTCTTCGCTCTCACCTATGGATTTGGATTTGCCACTATTGCAGCCACTCTTTCTCACGTGGCTTTGTTCTATGGAAGGTAAGCTTTTGCACTTTCTTTGCTCATCCTCTACAGAACTGCTTAGGTTTATTATTTTATTTCCTTGTTGAATAATTAGGGAAGAAAAAAAAATTTAATGACTTTTTGAATCCAAGTTTCGTTTAAATTAAGACATGATTTGGATTATTAAGCGAGCATAGAGGCCTTTTCAAGTAGTTAAAACTTGTTAAGGCTTTTCTCTGATTCTTACATGTATGGATATGTGTTTAATTTAATTCAACACTATTACAGGGAAATTTATGATCGTTACCGGGCCTCTTATAAGGGAAAGGAGGATATTCACACAAGACTAATGAAGAACTACAAGGACATACCTTCCTGGTGGTTTCATGGGCTTCTAGCCATGACATTACTAGTCGCCCTTTTCCTCTGCATCTTCTTGAAAAAGGAAGTTCAAATGCCATTTTGGGGACTTCTGTTCGCAGCTGCCCTTGCCTTCATATTCTCCCTTCCTATCAGCATTATTACTGCCACCACAAATCAGGTAATCTGGAAATTCAACTCCAATAGCTCCATAACCTGTTAAGTCAAATCATTAATATATTATAAGCATTGAGGAAGATATTTCTTTGATCAAGCAGATCAATAGTAGAGGGGTCTGTTTACTGTCACTAGAACCAGAACTTGTACCTATTATTGACAATTGTTTTTTTCAGACACCAGGGCTGAATATCATTACTGAGTATGTAATGGGAATCATATATCCTGGGAGACCTATAGCCAATGTTTGCTTTAAAACCTATGGCTATATGAGCATGGCTCAGGCAATTTCCTTTCTTAGTGACTTCAAGCTAGGACATTATATGAAGATTCCTCCAAGGTCCATGTTCCTGGTTCAGGTAACCACTTTCACTGGGGACATAATTAACAATGATCCCATGCATGTTCTATTCATTTTGTGTCTTGTGTGCGTGGGTGCTTGAATGTTTCTGCGTGCTAATACCTGTAAGGGCTTAATTTTAAATGCATCAGTTCATTGGAACCATCATAGCTGGAACAATCAACCTTGGGGTGGCATGGTGGCTTCTGAATAGTGTTGAACATATATGCCAAGATAACCTGCTTCCAGCAAATAGTCCTTGGACTTGCCCTAGTGACCGTGTGTTCTTCGATGCATCTGTCATCTGGGGTTTGGTTGGACCTAGGAGAATCTTTGGCTCCCTCGGAGAATACGCGGCCCTCAACTGGTTCTTCTTGGGAGGACTGTTGGGGCCATTTATTGTATGGCTACTCCACAAGGCATTCCCTGGGCAATCTTGGATACCACTCATTAATCTACCAGTGCTCCTGGGAGCAACAGCGTCTATGCCACCAGCAACAGCAATAAACTACAACTCATGGATTTTAGTTGGAACAATCTTCAATTTTTTCATTTTCAGGTACAGAAAGGACTGGTGGCAGAGATATAACTATGTTCTATCAGCAGCTCTTGATGCAGGTGTTGCCTTCATGGCAGTTCTTATTTATTTGACGGTAGGGCTCGAAAATAAGAACTTGTACTGGTGGGGTTCTGATCCTGATGTTTTTCCGGAGCACTGTTCACTAGCAACTTGCCCCACCGCAAAGGGTATCTCGGTTGATGGGTGTCCAACATTCTAGCTCTCATACTAGTCTCAAGTTTTTTAATTCTCAACGAACGCCTAAGTTTCCCAAGTTTTCAGAATTAATGTGTCTTTACATTTTTATTTTTTTTTATATATACAGCGGTGCTCTTTTTCATGTCTACATTATTATTGAAGCAAATTAAGAAAAATTAAATTACAGCAAAAATTTAGGCACTTCCCCTCCTCAAAGTCACGGCATGTCGCTCACTGTCACTGATATTATTTTATTTTTTTCCAATTGACTTGAATACTTGATAAGTCGTCCATGCATTCAAGACATGTCAAGCCTTTCTTAAAGGGTGTCAACAACGAGTAGACGTGGCTCTAGCTATTCTCAAAACGAAGCGGGAGAATATGATACTTTTTAGAAATACGATGCAAATCGTGTTGGATAAAATTTTATTTTTAATTTAAATTTTTTTATGTTTTTAAATTATTTTGATGTGTTAATATTAAAAATAATTTAAAAAAATAAAAAAATTATTTTAATATATTTCTAAATGAAAGCAATTTAAAAAATAATCGATACCACACTTTCAAACGCCCTCTGCATTGGCAAATGAAGATGGTGGAAAACTGAACAGTATTAGCATACGTTTTATTTTTATTTTTTACCGATTTTCAACCAGCATGGATGCGTGCGTGTGATGTTTTGTTACTTTCAATATACGTGGAGAGTACATTTTTATTTTCTAATATTTTTAATAATATCTTCCAGACAAGGAATTATATATAGAAAAATGATTAGGTTTTTCTTCGGATTAAAATTTTTTAACATGAAAATATAGTATATAGACTATAGAAATTTTTTTGGTATTATTATTAAATTTGGTATATCAATTCAAACTTGCAAATTCTTAATTTGACTCTTTGCTTAACATAAGTTTTCAATTAAATTGTTTAGAAGTTTTCCTGACATGACCTTATTAATTAGACAAATCCAAAGAAAAAAATAAACATGCTAGCTAAATCTGCGACTCGGGTTATGAACTTCAATGGATTACATTAATTTTTTATTTTATTATATAATAAAAAATACAAAATTTTCAACTCCTAGATCTCCTTACTCAACATATGAGAGCATTCACTAAAGCTATTCTAGCCACTTAGAAGTAGCTCGTAGGTATTCCATTACACATAACACAACCAATAGCACAACTTGCTCAACTAGTGCAACCTTTTCATAGACAACTCTGTTTCTTAGAAGGAACTCGATAAAATGATGTCTAGGAGAGTAATTTTTGTATTATCTAAAGGACTTTAAAAATTGGCAAAGCAATCCTAGAGTATTTATGAAGGTCGTTCTCGGCTAAGAGTTATTTAAGTTAGTGAATTAAGATATTTTATCTTGTTTTTTCTTTCTATTATATGCAATATCAACAAGCTATTGTCCAGACATGTAGTTTTCATTATTATTTCTATAATTGAGCTTAATTAATACTTTGGTTTTCATCTAAGATCTAAAGGTTGTTTAGATCAGGGTTTGAGCTTACCAGTAAAGGTATTGGGTCAATTTTTGTAAATTGATCAATTCAGCCCACAAGATAAATCCATTAGGGTTAATTTCTCAAAACTATTTAAACACATGTAACGCCTAAATTTCATAACTTTTGATGAATTATTCTTCTAAACTTTTTAGTTTAACGTGTAAGAGAAATTCTTGCATTTTTTAATTCATAGATGAACTGAATCTGACTTATCAAAGATTAACTGGCTTTGTGGCGTCTTTCAACTTCATTCCAATAGTATTAGTGCCTTAGGACAAGTTTTTATTATGTCACACTCCTATCAGACCTCTTTCAGCTTTCCAGGATCAAATCTCAATCTTAATTATGGGTTGTGTTACCATATGATCACGAAGTTCACATCACATCCAAGTTCGCATCACATACTTGCTTAAAGAATTTCCATGATATAGTTGATCTATTGAATGTAAAGACCTATCCACTAGTGAATTTATATCCTTAGTGTCAAATATCTAATTAGTATTATTATACTCTTCTAATACTTTCAAGTAACTAGAATAGTGTAATCCATAATCCAAAATATATCTAAAATATTTGAGAACCTTATTTATTACTTTTCAATTATCTATATTTGGATTACTGGTAAATTTACTCAGTTTGCTAACTGAGTATGTAATATTTGGTCTAGTATAGTTCATAACATATCAAACTACTACTAATTATTCAAGAATATTGCAATTAGTTTATTCTCTTACCTTTATTTTTAGACATATATACACTTATATCAATTGGTGTTTTCACAGTGTTATTATTACATTTAGAAAATTTATTAAGAAGTTTCTCAATATAATAAGATTGGGATAATATCAATTAATTAGATGTTATAGTAGTTTTTATTCCTAATATGATATTTACGATACCCAAGTTTGTAATATCAAACTTATTAGTTAATATTTTCTTAATAAATTTAATCACGTAATCATTATTGTCTAAAATGTACATATCATCCACATACATACCTATAAAGACATCACTTGCTTCTATATTTTTTACATAAACACATTTATCAACTTCGTTGATTTTGAAATCATTTGACAACATGACTTTGATAAAATTTTAATAAAATTATTTAGGTGTTTATTTCAAATTATATAATGATTTGACAAGCTTACAGACTTGACCTTGATAAAGAGCTTTACATGGAACAACTCGAAGGGTTTTTTTCCATTAGAAAAATACTTTTCAGGTTGTTCCATGTAAATCTCTTCATAAGGTTACCATTTAAGAAAGTTATTTTTACATCTATTTAATATATTTAAGCTTGTTAATAGATGTGGTGGATATTAACGTTCATATAAAAGTTATTCTTGGCATGGAAAAATATATGTCAAAATAGTTTATATATTCTTGTTGATCTTTTAATAACAAATCTTGTATTGCATTTTTTAATAGTTTCAACAACTTTTATCTTCATTTTGAAAATCCACTTATATCATAATGGTTTACTTCTAGATGGAAGATCCACTAGTCCTCATATATGATTATTCATAATGGATTCAATTTCTCTATTGTTTGCCTCCTTCCAATAGAAAGTTTCGGGACATAACATTGTCTTGGAATAGATTAAAGGTTTATTTTTTAAGAAGTATGTTAGAAAATCAAGACCAAATGCTTTGGTCATTTTGTCATTTTAGTCCTTCTAAGCTTAATTTCATCATCTTTTAATTAATGATGATAACCTGAGCTAACTCTAATCATTATCTTAGGTGAACGACTTTCTTGTGCTTTCTTAAATAGAAATGCATCTTCACATAATGCAACATTCTTTAATTTCATAATAGTGTATTAGGATAAATATTCTAAATACTTGACTTGTGATCAAAAAATCGATATGCACTACTATTATAAGTATATTTGATAAAAACACAATGCATGGTTTTAGGTCATATCTTGAACTTTTTGGGATCAAATACTACAATCTTCATAAGACACCCCCCACACTTTGAGGTATTTATAGGAATAATATTTTTTTTAGCTTTTTACGGGGTACTTTGTTAATTGTATAATTGGATATTAGAATTGCCTCCGCCCTATAATTTATGAGGTTCTCTCAAATTTATCAATACAGAATTCATTGTTTCTTTTAAAAGTTTGGTTTTTGCATTCTGCAATGCCATTTTATTGAGGTGGAGTGGTAGTTTGGTGGATAATATTATTGTGAAAACATAATTCACCAAAAGATGCTTCGTGCTCTCCATATTTATTGCTTTTCATTACTTTTATCTTTTTATTAAGTTGATTTTTAAGGAGTGATTGTTTGATGAATAATACTATTTTAGAAACAAAACTCACCAAAAGGTGTATTGTACTATTCACATTTATCGCTTTTTATTATCTTTATCTTTTTATTAAGTTTATTTTCAACTGAATTCTTGTAATATTTAAGTATTTATTTAAATATTTTAAGATCCTTATCTTTACTTCTAAGCAAATAGGTATAACAATATCTTGTGCAATCATCTACAAAAGTAATATAATATTTTTCCACCGTTAGTTTTCATAAACTATAAATTACAAACTTTTGAGTGAATTAAATCTAGAGTTTCACTAATTCTTTTAATTGTTTGAAAAGAAGGTTTTGTGAATTTTGATTATATACAAACCAAAAATTTATGATTTTTCTCAAAAATAATACTTAGTATTCAAGGTTAATTAACTTTTGCATAAAATTATAATTCACATGTCCTAACCTATCTATCACATATCACAAGACTCAAACAAGTAAGAAAAAAAGGTATCATCATCATCATCATTGGTTATAACGATCATTATATTTATTTTTAAGAGGCCATCATTGTGATACCATTTTCCTAAAAATATTTTATGTTTAGAGAGTATAAATTTGTCACTCTTAAATACCATTTTAAAATATTTTTTTGATCAATAATGACTTAGACACTAATGTTAGTAACATGAAGCATATTATGAGGGTGAAAAGCTTTCTAGAAGTCTTCTTCAGCATAACCTTCCCAACACTTAATACCTTGAAGATTGATGAATTCTCCATATATAAGTGTTCTCCATTCACTTCTTTATAAGTGAGAAATATTATATTTTTAGAGTATATATGTCTTGTTATATTAGAATCAACTTACCACTGCTTGAAGATTATTGATTGGGTTTATTTTTAAAGCCATGACAAATAAATTTATTCCAAAACTTATCCATGAGGTGATCAACCTCATTGATATTAGCTTGAATAGTCTTTCCCTTTTTAATATTCTCTTGTTTAGCTCTATTTCTATAATTTTTAGCTAAGTGTTTAGTCTTGTTGTAGATGAAACATTTTCTATTAAACTTATTGGCAATTCTTTTCCTCTTCATAATAAGGTTTATTATTGTTGTTGTTGTTGTAGGACTTCCTCATTTGTTCTATTATATTAGCTTTTAAAGGTCATACTAGAAGAGTTGGCTATTTTTTTTTTTAATTTATTATCCTCTTCTAACATTAACCTCAAGATAATATCTTCAACTTCTATTTTCTTGTGTTTATGTTTAAGGTAATTCTTAAAGTTTTCAAAGATAGTGGAAACTTTTTAATAATTACAGTCAGTGGAAGGATTCATTTAAATTAATACCTTCAACATAAATACCTTGTAAAATGAGTTAAAACTTTTAAACCTGGTTTGTAATGGTCCTTTAATCAACCATCTTTGAATCAAAAAATTTACTGACTATGAACCTTTTCATGCCAACATCTTAAACCTTATATTTTTTGTCTAAAGTTTTGCATAGTACCTTTAAACTATTGATTTAAATATAAACATCATATAATGTATGATCCAATCTATTCAAGATATATAATGCTTGCATACGTAATCGTTATGATCTCAATCATCCACAACTACAACAATGGTATGATTAATAGCTTTGCTGCTTTTTTGGTCATGAATTTTGCGAAGTTCAAGGTGGTCAGATAAAACAACATCTTTTACCACCATTTTTTGAAGTTCAATCCATCAAACTTTTTATGTCACTCTCCATCCACCAGAAATGGTGATGGTGGAATCTTCCCTATCAAAATAGAATTTGTCAAAGCAACATTGGTTAGGACTACCACATCTTGTGTTGAAGTTATGATTATTTCAATATGAAAAATAGCCAAAAAAATTATAAATAAAAATTTTGACTTCTCAAAAAAAAAAATGAAACAAATAAAATAAATTTATTTACCAACTATAAAAGGCTAAACAAATTAATAAACAAAAGATTATATCTATGCAAAGTAATATTAATAATGTTTTTGATAGTTTTAATTCAATATAGTATCCTTTTAACATGCATCATAACAACATAAATTTGTTTTTTATTTAAATTAAAAATTGCATAAATGTATACCAGACTAGATTAAAATTTAATCTATAACTTAAAATAAAAATTGTTAACTGGATCCTAAGAAATCAAACTAGATTACATATAACTAAAAGTATAAACAAAACAAAGATGAGATAGTAAAGCCTTAAATTTGTTGTCCAAAAAGTTAGACTAAAATTCTAGTTTATATGCATGCAATTTATATAATTAAGATAAACTTGAAATTAAAACAAAATATTATTTGTTGTCAGAAAGAGTGCTCTAGGCTAAGAATTTTTTGAGATTAATATTTTATTCATTCACAATGTTTCATATTAAAAAGTTTTTATTGAAAAATAAACTGAAAAAAAGTTTTCATGAAAAAAAGGATTAAATCCAACTTTTAATTTTAATAACTAAAAAGGTGTATATTAACCATAATTTGGAACAAAATTCCCTTTGAAGTAGCCACCACTGAAATAGCATTAATCTGCCAGCCAATCATCATCGTTGACAAAAAAAAAAAAAAAAGAGAGAGAAGAAGGTGTGCACATGTAGCTGATCACGCGAGTCTACGCAACACACCGTTTGATACATGTTCAACTTTACATAAAGTAGAGCCAGCACAGCAGGGCTTCCCGATTCATCCACCATGCACTGTTCTTTTCATGCCGAGGGACGTGGTTGGCATGAAGGATGTTGCTTCCTTGCCGACACAGATTTTGAGTGATCGAAGCTGGTAGGACGAGAAAACTAACCATTTTACCAATCTCTTCTTGACACGACCTAATAATGCTTTATGCTGCTGTGCTTTCTTTAAAGGAAGAAAAGTTTGCGTCTCTTAACGAGGGACTCTTGCACGTAAGTGTTCCTTTCTTTTCTTTTTTTTTTAAATTTAAAAATCCCGCACATATCTTGTTGTCAGAACACTATTTGTCAGTCGCTCTGTACATTTGTTTTTTTTTCTTTTCTCTCTCCACTTTCTCTTCCTGAATCCTAATTTGGGTGACAGGTCATAAAACAA
>Ga0325410_1008045_pt1 | contig 11451 bp, 10 predicted proteins | sample PopdelMetagenome_16_FD_206182 | JGI IMG/M metagenome (GOLD analysis project Ga0325410, IMG submission 206182) | Populus deltoides microbial communities from Bellville, Georgia, United States - Xylem-PdIQD-R3 | ecosystem: Host-associated > Plants > Phyllosphere > Stem > Wood/Secondary xylem... | reverse complement strand
TGACAAAATATAATACTATGTGTTTGTCGTTCTTTCTTACAACAAAACAGTCACAAACAAACAAAAACTTTCATGTGTTGATCACATATGATAAGCATTGAAAATAAACTTATATAGATGTGAAACCTCTAAGGTAGATAGTGGCTAAAAAAGTTTGCCGGGTCTAATTTCTGCAAATGTCTTTATTATTATTATTATTAATGAAAGCGACCCTATATCTGTAAATATTTTTATATAGAAATAATTATCATGTATAATATATTCCATCATTATATTGTACACAATCCTAACAATATAAATACAAAGGATGGTTGCTTTCTTTCACAATCACCACAAATTAATACAAAGACTATCTCTCAATTATTCTAACTATTATTACTTGCTATGAAAGCAAGCAAAACGTATAAAAAAAAAAGTAGAAGGTGCGTGAAAAACTATCTTTATCTATGATTTTAAGCTATAAGGTAAGATATTAAAATATAATTTATTTTTTTAATAACACATTTTCTCAAGTGATGGCCACTTGAATTTAAAACTTGCATAGACACACATAATTAAAAAAAATAATGGTGGTGAGATTCAAACTCGTTTTCATTTGGTTATTAAGACTCTGAACTATGTCATAGAACCATCTCAACCTAAAAGTTTAAGTTGTTAGGTGAGGTCTTAATAAGAATTTTATATTATTCTCTAGTACACCCCCTCAAGTGAAAATCTTTTGAGTTAGAAATTTGCACAGACTCATACTACCCTGTGCTTAATTTTTTTTTGAAGAAGTCGATATATTGAAAGGGTTAGCCAGGAGGTAACCAAAAACAAAATACACGAAAGAAAAAAAAAAAGAAAATCACAAAAACAGAAAGCAAACACAAAAAAAAGAGAAAATAAAAGCCAACAGATACATAACCGAAAAAGATCATCAGGATTGAAGAAACTAATACGCCACGCTTAAAACCTGAATTTTATGTTAGACCAATCTATAATACCTTCAGCCCTATAATTAAAGTAGTGTCAGTATTTATGAAGAACTTATATGTAAATTATTAATTATAATGAGAGAAGTGAGATTTGAACTTGTAATCATTTAGTCAACAAAGCTGATACCATGTCAAAGAACAATCTCAATTCAGAAACTTAAACTTTTATATGGGGTTGTAAGATATAATTTATATTATTCTATAACATATTCTTACAAGTAAAAGCATTTTGAGTTTGAAACTTTCACATGTTTACATTGTCTTTTGCTTAATTTTTTTTTATTAAAATAAAGAAGGTGAGATTCAAACTCATGATTATTTAATTAATAAGGTTCTGATACCATATCAAATAATCATTTTAACCTAAAACTTTAAGCTATTAGATGTGGTGGTTATTAAAGTTCAAAGTCTTTATCTTAGTCGATATAAGCTGCTATTAAAATCCATGAACATCTAATGAACCTGGGTTATTTGTAAAAACTGAATCCTACTGTACCCACTTGACCAAAACAATAATCGATGAAGAACAATCATGTAATCAAGAATCACAACAATGCACCAGGCCTTGCGATTTGACGAAAGAAGACAAACCTTGTATTTGAAAGCAGAAAATTGACGAAGAAAGAAAGCAAGATGAGGCAGCAGAGAACCCAAAATTATTTTTCTAACTCACTCGAAACAATAGTTAGGTAGTCATTGCCGGCTTTAAGGATAGTCGATTGTAAAACTAGTGGATCCCTAACACTACACCAAAAAAAGCAGTAAAACAATCTTTGAATCGGTTCAATGGAAAGAAGAAGAAAAAACCCATCGAATGCCCTAGTTATAATGAGATGAATTTGGTTTATAGGGAAAGGAATTCCTTATCTGAAATCCTAAAAGTGTTACAATGCTTGGAACAATGGCCAACCAGAATCCCAACTGCTGGGATGAAACAAACAACATTAATAATAAATGGGAAGAGGCGACGGAATCAGTAGGAGACAAAGCTTGCCTCCAATCTTTTACAATTCAATACAGTCACACAGCAATACGAAAGCGGACACAGCCCCGTTCATTAATATTAAGGCCAAAGCCATTAAATCTTTTCAGAAAGGCATTAGTGGTGAAGAAACTCGAGAACTCACTTTTGCTTGGAAGAGAAACAATTGTTGAGAAAAACAAATTCACAAATATTCGAGCTGGTTGACTGTTCATTTGGACTGTGCATAACTGTTTTTGTTAAGTATAGACAATACTAGAATTAATTGTGAATAGTTAATATAACTATTTATGTGCTGCTTCTATTTTCACAATTAATTGTGGGTTGGATTAGTGCATTTTTTTTTTAATTTGGTCATCAATTTGTATTTATTTTATAATTTTAGTTTTTTTGGGTTTTTCAGTGGATTTTTTTTAAAAAAATCATTTATTTTAGATACAAACATTTTTATAAGATTTTGAAGCTTGATTGTGGATTAATTTAATGAGATATTTTTAGATTTGAAATGATAGAAATAAAAAAAGAATTAAAATAAAAACAAGAAAATGTTGATTGCCAATCTCAATGCGCATGGAAAAGTTATAGTTAGTCCCCATATATATATTCTTCATTGACTTTGTTTTAGATTCTTTTAGTTTTTTAAATTTTTTTTAGATCTAAAATCTTGTTTTGTTTATTTTTCAATTTATGATTTTGAGTAAAGAGAAAAAAACTCATTGGAAAACAATTAAAGAAAAAGAAAGTTATCAATTGATAATATTCTAGCAACAAAAAAAAATACATTCTTGGTATCAATGGTTTTTATTTGACAAGAAAAGTTTTACTAAGGTATTTTTTTAACCCTTTATATTCTTAAAGAAAGTAGATCGGGGTTGAGAAAGAGTTTTTCATATTGATTTTATGTTTTTTGATCAATTTTCATGTGTTTTGAGTTGAGAGATTGATTTGTTGAGACTATTCTTCTAGGATTAAGACAAAAATAACACTTAAGGAGGGTGAGTTAGGTGTTCCACTAATAATAAAAAAATATTGCAATTAACTCAATTAAACACAATTAACCAAAAATATAATTAAAGTGCTTAAAATAAAAGGTATGAGATTAAAAATTGCTAACTCGGTTTTTAATATGGTTCGACAAGTCTATATTCACACCTCAAGCACCGAACTGGTCTTGAGTATTGTATTATTTACTAATCCAAGCTAAAGATTCCAGTCTCTTTGGCTTTTAAATTTTAATTCTAGTATATGATTTTATTTTTTTTCTTTTTAGTTGCTGATTTGAGAAAGGAGAGAGAAAATTATCAAATTATGATAATTGAAAAAAAAATCTTGATTGAGACCAATTTAAATGAGATGAATCTCACCTAAATGTCATTTAGCTTTTTCATTGTCTAAAATAATAGATTTGAATAAGGAAATTTTTTTTATTTTAATTAATTTGAGTTTATAGATCGGCTTTTAGGTTATTTGAAGTTTTTAATGAGCTTATTAAAAAGTATAAAAATAAGGTAAAAATACGTTTCAATATAAAAAGCTAAAAAGTCTGCTTTTCCAGTCACTAATATAGCCTGAATCTGGAAAGAAGAAAACAACACGTTGGCTGTTATAGAGAAAACAAATTAGACAAAGAAGCTCACTTGGAGATTTCAACAGGGAGGAAAAGGATAAAGATAGCAAGTGAGGCCCACATGTGATTGAAAGACGACGGAGAGACAGAGATATAGTGATTTTGTGAAGAAAAAAAAATTGTTAAATAGTTCTGAAGTAGAGCAAGGTGACGGTGATAATTATAAAGAGGTTCGAAACCATTGGGCAGCGTGTGCTTTTGTCTAGCTTTACGAAAAACCACAAGCTAGTCTAACACAAATGACACTAATTTAATAATAATTAAAATAAAAATATATAAAAAATAATACTTCAACTCTCGAGCTATCATGCTTATTTTTAACATTCTTTGGTTTTTAATATATATATATATAATGATTAATATAAGAATAATATAAAACATATTTTGAAACATCACTTAATAATTTAATTTTTTAAATTGAATTGATTTTTTATTATAATATTAAAATTTGAGTTTAAATTTCATTATCTCTATTTATTTAATAAAAATTAACTATAAAATAGTATGAGTTTTTGTAAATTTCAAGTTTAAAAAACTTTCACTTGAAGAATATATTAGAAAATAATATAAAATATATCTTGAAATCTTATCTAATAACTTAAATTTTAAATTAATTCTTTGAAACACTTTATAACAACACAACGTTTACTAACTTTTGGACGAGACGCTTACAATTTTTTAAAAAAATTTAGGTTGCTGTTTAAAAAAAATAGGGTTGCCATGTTTAAAACAGGACATCCCATTAATCTTCCAATATTTTTATGATGTAATAGTTTACCATTTTTTTTTTTTTGTTCAGTGCTATTTAAAAAATAAAAATACCACACTGCTCATTGGTGGTACTTGCACTTATATGTAAGTAGCATTGGCTAGGACAGTGGCAGACTAACCCTAGCTCTAGGTCCTGTCTGACAGAAATCTCTGGACATCAGCAAATTTCTGTGGTGGGTCGATCCAAAATCTGTCGGGGCATCAAGCTTCAGCAGTATCACGCTGACCATAGGTGCCCATTCTCTGACATAGAACAGGGTTCGAGTCATTATTAGCCAGAAATTCTAGCGTACTTAGCCTAAATGATTTGATCCATATAATCGCACTCTTGTTTTAAAAAAGAGAGAGATGTAGGGTGTTTCTTTCCGTATTCTTTTTATTTCATTTTTACTAAGACACTTTAGCGTGCTTTACTTTAATTATATATGGAAAGCTTTAAATTATATTTGACTTTTCTAAATACTCAACATGACGTTATCCAAGGAGTTTTTTCCCGTACTAGTAAACTGAATTTTTTTTTTAAAAAAAAAACTAGCTTTGTTAGAAAAAAAAAGTTTGTTTTATCATTTTAACATAGTTAGGTAAAAGTTTTGGTAAATACTAAATAACATGTGTTAAAATTATTTAAGATAATAACACACTTTAAACACAATGCTATAAAAAATAACGGTTATTTCAAAATTTATGTCTCAAAATTAATTAACATGTATAAAAGTCGATCTAAAATTTTATAAAGATTCAATAGTGAAGAAATGAGATTTAAAATACAATAACCAATAAAAAAAAAAGAAATAAGTTAATGTGACATGAGAGAGAATGAGAGAAGAAAAAAAAAGAACTGGTCACTGAAGACACACTGAGATTTTGTTTTTGATATATCCAGTATCATTAAAAAAATCTCGATGAGACTATTCTAACCACACCTTGAAAGTGTTGACCTTTAGGTCACACATTTATATTTTTATATATTTTTATGATAAAAATAAAATGAAAATTAGACTAGTAATATGCGTGGTTGAAAATGAGTGTTAAAAATGTTTTATACAAAGATTTATCAATGAGCACAAAGGATTTCATAAAGAAATCAATCAAAAAGTCCAAGAAGGAAGTAAAATGAATTTGTGGTATGTTGTTTTTAAGCATTTTTTTCTTAAGTTATTGTTTTTTTTAAATTTGCTAACTTTTTTTTTCCAAAATACATAAAACACCTGGTTGAATGAGAGACACAGTGACGATCCTTCAACCCATTCAGATCTCGATCTGGATTTGTGGTTGGAGGTAAGATCGTATATGAACCTAATAGAAATCGTGTGTACGGTCTCTCTAACACTATGACCAAGGACTTGCAGACGACTCATAGTGTTTCAACCGTTGAATGCTCGTAATCAATTTCAAGCAGTCGAACTTCGAAGTTCGAGGCGATTTTAATCTAGTGAGTTCAAGCTCAGATGACCCATCTTGTTGCTAATTATGAACGACTCAGTGCTGAGACGGTCGAACTCCACCGATTGATAATGGAGATGAGATCACTAATAAGTAGTACATGTGCTCCCTCTTATTCGCCCTCCAGTTTCGGCGAAAGACCTGCCTCCTCCTTCAACACTTCTATTCTAGACTAATTGTATTTGAACTTATAAATATTTAAGTTTGTAATAAATATTTGATTTTTATATCAATTTAATTATTTTATAAATATATTTATAAAATTATTATTGATAGGGATACTAGTGACCTAAATCCATCGGTATATTCTAGAAAGTTGAAAAAATATTACCATAAATGTCATTGTCACTGTTTACTTACTGACGGAATAACATACGGTCTGTTTGATGGTTATATTTCAAATCCATTGAAAGAAATACCGACAAACAAAAAAATTCACCGATGTAATGACATATGGTTTTTCTATCGATGATATGTTATATTTATCAATTGAAATCCCGACGGAATGAAGCGGGTAAAATTTATTTTTGGCGTACTTTATCCATAAGTAAATCCATCGGTAAAATTATTACCGATAGACTTACTGATAGACCACAAATTGCCAACGAGAGTTTTTTTATGGATGATTTCTATCCATTAGCTCGTTAGAAAAATTCATATTGACGGACTGTGATATAAATATCGATAAAAAATTTCGTTAATAAATCTAAAAATTATGATAATGGATTATCAGGTAATAGGATCAATTAATATTTTATCGATGAATCAATTGTTTCTATTAATTATTAATCGACCCAGAATGATATGGTTTAATATTGGACCCTATTCTTTAGATGTCAATAAGTGAATAATAGCACAAGTTAATATATGATTTCTAGGATATTGAAATTTTCGATCACCACATAATCATTTCATTTCATAATTTTACAAATTCAATTTAGTATTCCTATTATTTATTAAACAGCCCAAGATGAGATGGTCTAATAACGAGTCTCGTTTTTCAAATCCTACTTAATGGATAATATGAATTTTTCAAACCATAATAACTCTCATATATAGGCGTGCCTATCATTTCTAAATAACTCGAGATGAAATGATCTAAAATTAAACCCTGTCATCTGAATGTTATTTAGTCAGTTGACTATAATCATAAATATCCAAACCTTATATTAAATGATTCTATTATCTATTAAAAAATCTAGGATGGAATGGTCTCTCAATAGACCTTGTTTTTTAAATGTTAATTACCAAATAATAGAGCCAATTAATTTGGTTCACCAAATGACCCATGTTGGTAAAGTTTAATATCGAGCCTTGTCATTTGAATGTTGTTTTGTGGATAATGACAATCCCCTGAATAACATACATATCAATTTAGGCAAACCACGGTAATAATTGAAAACAAATAACAACGCAACTCATCTTAAATATAATATATAGAGTGATGTCTATCTTTCCTAGTACATAACCAGTTCTTTAATAAAAACCTTTAAAGACCAATCAAGATTTCTAGTTATTATAAAACTAGGTGGTGATTTTTTTCCCTGTTTTATCCCCTTTACACGTTAGCTCGCTTAATGTTTACTTGTAACAAGATCTATGTTAGTTAATACACGTAAGTATTATCTACACAACTAGGTGTGTTTTACAGGTAGTACGTTTATGTTTATGTTTAGTTTATATTTAGTAATACATGCTTTTCAAAAATATTTTTCAATTAAAATACATTAAAATTATGATTTTTATATTTTTTATTTCTTGACAACAAGTTTTAAGTTCCTTGGATGAATATGTCATGATAGGATTAATAACTATAGTTTACAGAAGCAGCAATATCTTCCAATTCCTACATGTCCATCTCACGTCTTCAAGGACTGAACACGTGAGAACCTGAAGTAAATTAAAGATCTTAAAAATTCTAACCGTTACCGCATTGCAGATCCAGTGATGCATGCATCCTTGCTGGCCTGCATCCAAGTATGAATGCATTGATGCTTGGAATGTACGAATGAGGAAAAGCCATCACTGTAAAAGCCTGCAAGGAGCTATTTGTTGCTGTTTGTGGGGACATGAGGATATCTCTCTTTTCTTCGTCTCTCTCCTTGTGGTGGGGTTGTGTAGAATCCGATAAAGCTGATACTGAATGCGGTGCAGTGTCTGATATATTTGGCCTCTCCAACTGATCTTTGTGTGGCTTGGCCTCCCAATCCTCTGTGATTCACGCACGTACGAGTTTAATGGGGGGATTGGAATTGATGGCTGAGACCTTTATCTTAGGTAACCCCACAGGCCTTGCCTAGATCAGTTATGTTGCTGTATGGCTACATAAACGCTCGTAAAGACATGCCCCCACGAAAGGGATGGATGGGTTCGAGGGAGCACAGGTTTCCGTTACTTTCCGTCAATCAATCCCCTCGCCTTCCTTTTCAATTCGGATGTCAAGGACACCAACCCGATGCATCAGAGTTCTTTTCTTCTTTTCTCTCTCTCTAAACTAGCACAGTAATAGAAATGATTCTCATTATAACATAATAATTATTATTATTAGGCACATAAAGAACATATGTAACTGACTGGGTATGATGTATGTATATATATTACATGCACAACTCACAAATTTCCATTCCTTTCTCAGATAATTATCCTATATAAAAATCAACATGCATGTTCAATACCATGAAAAAAAAATATTTTAATGGCTAGAAATAAAATGACATGGAAGAAAAACAAGAGAAAAAAAAAATATTAGAAACACGTAAAAATTTCAATGATAAAATTTCTAGCATCATCAGAAAATATTAATAAAACAATTCATAAACACTATAAAAAATCAATTACATAGTTAATGGTAAGTCATTCATGCACTCTAATCTAATTTGAACATGATATCTATATTCTTTTATTTCAAAAAAATTAGATTTGATCTTTTTTAATAAAAAAATGAAATTGCAATTTTATTCATAGTCTTAATATTGATGTAATTACAAGATAATTAATGAAATTACTAAATTTTAATTACGAGAAAAAAGGTAAATCGATCGAAGGAGACATCGAGAAAAGAGAAATCTCGGTTACATTACATTCGTAATTAAGGTTTTTTTTTTTTTTTATATGTAGTAAAGCGAACCCAGATTTATTTAAATAATGGTCATAAGGCCTATTAGAAAACTCGAAGACTGCCAGATTCCAAAAATGAGTCCACAAATCATCGAGGCCCAGTTATTTTGGATATTAAGGCCAGGACTTCGTTGGGAAGACCCAGTTGGTATGTTTAGGTCTTCAAGATTTATACAAGGCCCAAGAGCTATAATTTTGGGGGTTTAAAATGGTTCTATAGGAAGACGATTTTGAATGGAAGAAGGCCCATTTAGAGGTTCATAGGCCCAACACTCCAAAGATTCATAGAGCTGCAAAAGGAAGCTAAGATTTTTGGGCCGGTGGGTCCAAAATGTTATCACACCAAGCCTTTTAAATTTTAAATAAAAAGTTTTAAATTTTTAAAAAATACGAATTCAAGAAATTGTTACACCAACACAAGTGGCAACCCACTGGCCAAATAACAAAGCACACGTGTGCTCATCTTAGCCGATACAAAAATACAAGTGGATAGAGGAAGCAGTCCTTCTTCTGTTCCTGTCATATCCCTCCATCACACACTCTCTCTTCCATTGCATCCTAAGCTTCTCCAACAAAAATCAAGAAACACGTTGTAATGGCTTTCACTTCTATCTCCTCGATGTCCATTAAGTCTCCTAACATCTCCACTCCACATCGTATTCTTTCTTTATCTAAGCCTTTCCGCATAGCTTATCAATTAGACACAGAAAGAGGAAACCAATTTGCTGGTAAGTTGAAACAAAGACTGATGTTATCCTCCTGGTTATTTATATAAGCCTGTTTAGTTTCCAACTAACTGACTTTCCCTTGAAAAGCAAGATTGTTCCAAAAATGGGTACGAGGTGGAAACTGCTAAAGCCAAGAATTGGGCAAGGGTAGTGTCAACTACATTGGTAGCTGCAGCTATTAGCTTCAGTTCTTGTAATTTGCCTGCTGTTGCTGATCTTAATAGGTTTGAAGCTGAGACGCGTGGGGAATTTGGTATAGGGTCAGCAGCGCAATTTGGTTCTGCAGATCTCAGGTTTGTTTACTTTAATGATGCTCGTGTGCTGCAAATACTGATGTACTGTCAGTCAGAAAATTGAAGTTCTGGTTTTGTTGCTGTGCAGAAAGGCAGTGCATTTGAATGAAAATTTCAGGTAATTCTCCCTGATTTCAAATAAATCTCACTGGAGTTGGAAAGAAAACAGAGCGGTTTAGCTTTACAATACAGTAAATCTAGGTGCAAGTATTTGTTCTACTGCAAGGGGTGGATGAGGTACCTTGTCATCAGGGATGAAGGAGCAAAAGGAAACCATATTTTTCCTCTTGCCCCTTGAAGTCCCCAGATATTTCTCCCCCCAGCAATCAAGAAAATGTAAATTGAAACCATGAGAGCATAATTTCCAATTGCAAATATTAAGTGCTCCTAATTGACAAGAAAATCCACCACACAATTTAGTATTTTACGAGAAATGAGCCACTCTCTACCACTACCATGTCGAGCAGAGCAAAACAAGTAATACACTTCATATTCCGCTACATGTTCATTCTGCTACTCAGAAATAGTGATTACATGTTCTAGATCAACTTGTATCTAAGCAAATCTAAATGGCTGATGCAGAAGAGCCAATTTTACAGCTGCTGATATGAGAGAATCTGATTTTAGTGGTTCAACATTCAATGGTGCATACCTGGAGAAAGCAGTTGCATATAAGGCCAATTTTACAGGTAAAACTAGTAGTAGTACCACTTCAAAGTAACCATAAGATGATCCAGCGACATAACTCCAGTCGCCTGAAAGTAAGCCTCTTGCTCTAGTGATTTATAGCAAAACAGCTCATTTCACACCTCCTTTCCCTAGTACCGGATGAAATCCATCACATCCTGCTCCTGCAAATCAATGCGTACTCGCAGCATTCTTTTGGTGTCCATGACTCTAAGCCCAAACTAATCAGGATTCATTACCTTGATTCATCCCTTCCCTTCCATTTACTTCTATCATGGACTAAACCCCACGTAGCACTTTACTTATTCCCGCGTTATTCAATATGAAAAATCATTTAAATTAAAGCACAGTACAATTGTCTTAATCCTTGTAAAGTAAATATTTTTCTTTGTAACGCCTTGCAATCACAGAACTAGAGACTAGATAATTAAAAATTAAGCAATACTGAATAGAGTCATGCAAAGATGCTTCTGTCTTTTTGGTTTGTTTAACTCACATAATCAACAGGCAAAGCCAAAATACAAAAAAAAATTTCCAAGTAAAAAGGTCACAAGAGAAACGTAAACAAAAACAGAAAAAGAAAAAAGAGGATGATGTAAACAGAAATGGCAAATGAAGAAAACCCAAGTGACCCAATAACCTTCAATGCGGGATTCAAGGGTTTAGTTCCTTTTTACTGCTTAATTGGCCTGCAAGATTTGGACTCTGTGTATAAGTCGGACAGCTTTGTTATTCAGGGGTTTATTTATCAAATTTATGGTGTTTTGTCGCAAAAAAAAAAGTAAAGAAAGAGAAAAGAAAATGGGGGGGGGGGGGGGGGGGTGGT
>Ga0325410_1008044_pt1 | contig 11452 bp, 10 predicted proteins | sample PopdelMetagenome_16_FD_206182 | JGI IMG/M metagenome (GOLD analysis project Ga0325410, IMG submission 206182) | Populus deltoides microbial communities from Bellville, Georgia, United States - Xylem-PdIQD-R3 | ecosystem: Host-associated > Plants > Phyllosphere > Stem > Wood/Secondary xylem... | reverse complement strand
GGACTTCTTTGTAATTACAAGTACAAAGGTTTTATATAAATACATGGCTGACCTGTATTGAAAGGCAGCCAAATTCCCCCGAAGTTTACCCTAACCACCGTATATATGTTTTTAACATTAAGAACTCTGCATAAAAGACAAATGTTCGGTTTACTTTCTTTGCAATTGAATGGGGTATTTATGTTTAGTTAAAAAATGATTTTTTTTATTTAAATTAAATTAAAAATTGTTTTTAAACTTTTTTTAATTTAATAAAAAGTTGAAATTTTTACTTTTTAACCTATAAATTTTATTTATACCACATATTTTATTTCAAAAAGTTATTTTGAATCATTTTTATTAAACATATATTTGTAACTTAAAGTCAATTTAATTTATTATTTTTGAATTATAATTAAGGAAAAAATAGTTTTTTAAAAAATACTATCAAATATACTCCAACCCAAAACTTATCGATCCAACTTTCTTCGATGATTCGCGTGGTCGGCAACAAGAAGCGGCGGCGTTACGTGGTGGTGAAGCAACCTCAACTTCGTGAGGGATTCCTAAAAGTAATTTCACACGTTCAAGATTAACCGATGTAGCAAGCATAAGAAATGTTTCACGCGTCTGCTGTCACAGGTTGAATAATTTCTTTTTATATAAAAAAATAATAAATTAAAAAAACTCAAGTCTTGTGTCATGTCATTAATTAAATTGACAATTGAAATATTTATAAAAATACAATAAAAAATACAACTGAATTCAATTTATTTAAATTATCAAACAATCCAAAGCAAACTGAAAAAAATAAAGCATCAGCTTAGAAAAAAGAAGGAAGGAAAGCCAACTATAATATTACTATAATTATATTAGTGTAGATAGTAAAACGCGTTGCGAGGCACTGATAGTTTTTTGGATAATAGCCTTTAAACCAAAAGAAAACAGTTTGCATCTGTCTTAATTCTATACGTATGTTCTTAACTTCGAAGGTTGTATAAATATATATATATCGGACCCTCTTTACCAATATCGATGTGCTGCTCTGTAAGTTTGAAAGGAAATTCTGGAACCAACCCCCCAACTCCCACGTCATCTCAAGTGGGAAGTCAATTGCTCCTCTTGCGGAGTAGATTTCCCCAAAGTTTAATGACAACTTCATCAAGTTAGTTTTTTCCTGTGTCCTTGAACGATTCCGTTTTTGAGTTCTATATAAGTAATGGGGTCTGAAGGAAAATAGAACCTGTTAATTGTGTATCTGAAAGAAATTCCTACGCCATTAATAACCCAATTTCTTTCTCTCACTCCCAGTGGAGAAAATATTAGCAAGGATGTCTGGCCGTATACTCTTAAATATCCTGTTTTACCTTCAAACTCTACTAAATCTTTTCTTCGCAAGTGTCAAAACAAGCTTGAGTCCTGAAAAGTTGAAAAAACAACAGGGTTGTGTTCAATATCATGACAGGGAACATCATGAAAAACTAAACCAGGCAGATGTAAAAAAGGTCATGAACAGGTTAGGATTGGTGCTTCATGAAGACGGCTTGGGTGGTGACGAGGGGTTCGGTGCAGATGAGCTATTAAGTTTATTCGAGGAAGAGGAACCCTGCAGCTTGGAGGAGGTGAAGGAAGTTTTTGACGTGTTTGATGAGAACAAAGATGGGTTTATAGATGCAAGAGAGTTAAACAGAGTGATGTGTCGTTTGGGTTTGAAGGAAGGGATGGAAGTAGAGGAGTGTTCAAGAATGATCCAAGCCGTTGGAGAGGATAGGAAGGAAAAGATCGATTTCAACGACTTTTTCAGGTTTATGGAGAGGTGTTATTACTGAACGCCTGTTACAACGTTGCTTGATGATTGAAAGGCATGTGAATTATTATGGATATTTTTCTTTTTGGACATCCTTGTTTCGTGAGGCTATTAATTAATCTAGTGCAATTTGTTCTTCCTCCTTTTTTTTTCTTTGAAACCGCTTGCTAGGGGTGCAACAATGTACGTAGTATCATGGGAAGGCTTGACCTTGAAAGAATGTGAAAATACTGTTGTTTTGTATTACTGAATTGAATGAAACAGGAGGCCGTAGGTTACAATATTTATACAGGATGATAATTCTAGTCTAAGTAGGAAACCTATTCTAAGAAGGAAATCTCAGTGATTGTAATAAAATAGGAAAACTATGATTAGCTGTATCTTTCCTTTAACACTCCCCCTCAAGTTGGAGTGTGAATGTCAATTACACCCAACTTGTGAAGATGAGACTGGAACAATGGTGCAGGCAGTGGTTTGGTGAAGATATCGGCAACTTAGTATTTTGTTTGCACATGAGCTGTCCGGATTTCTCCATTGTGAATTTTCTCACGAACAGTATGGCAATCTAATTCAATGTGTTTAGTCCGTTCATGATAAACTGGGTTGGCTGTAATGTAGAGTGCTGCCTGGTTGTCACAAAACAAGGTGGCAGGTTGAATGTGCAGCACTTGGAGATCATTTAGGAGGTATCGCAGCCAAGTGAGTTCACAAGTGGTGGTTGTCATGGAACGATACTCGGCTTCTGCGGAGGACCTTGAAACAATAACCTGCTTCTTGCTCTTCCATGATATGAGTGACCTGCTAAGACAAATACAATAACCAGTGACTGAGCGTCTGGTGAAAGGGCATCATGCCCAGTCTGCATCACAATATGTAGTTAGGTGTAGTGGTCCGTTTGAGGGGAATAATAACCCTTGGCCAGGGGCTCCTTTCAGATAGTGGAGGAGCCGGCATGCTATGGCAAAATGGTGCTTCTGAGGCTCATGCATGAACTGACTGAGTGTATTTACGGCATATGTGATTTCTGGTCTTGTTATAGTGAGATAGATTAATCTTCCAATGAGTCTTCGGTAACTGGTGGGATCTTTAAGGGGGTCACTCCCTGTAGGCATGAGGGCAAGGTTGGCTTCCATATGAATTTTTTCAGGTTTGGCACCAAGTAAGCCCGCATCTTCTAAGATGTCTAGTGTATACTTTCGTTGACAGAAGGAAATCCCAGACTTGGACCGTGCTATTTCAACCCCAAGGAAGTATTTTAAAGGTCCAAGGTCTTTGATTTTGAAACAGTTGTCGGGGAAATGTTTAAGATCGCGTATGGCAGCATCATCATTTCCAGTGAGTATCATATCATCAACGTACAACAATATAATTGTGAAGGAATGTCCATGTTTATATGTAAACATAGAATAGTCTGCTTTGGATTGAAGGAAGCCAATATTCTGTATAGCAGAGGAAAACTTACGAAACCAGCTGTGAGACGCTTGTTTAAGGTCGTATAAGGATTTGTGGAGAGGGCACACCGTGCGCTCCCCCTGTCAGCGATACCCTAGTGGTGGAAGCATGTAAACTTCTTCATGGAGGTCACCATGGAGGAAGGCATTCTGCACATCCATTTGATAGAGCGGCCAATTAGAGACAGAGGCAATGGTAAGAAGGCAGCGGACAGTAATAAGTTTCGCAACAAGGGCAAATGTTTCAGTATAGTCGATGCCCTCCCGTTGGTTGCAACCCTTAGCGACCAGCCGGACTTTGTGCCTCTCAATGGAACCGTCAGACCGATATTTGGTTTTAAAAACCCATTTGCAGCCAATGAGGCGATGACCAGTAGGTAAGGGTACCAAGAACCAAGTGTGGTTCTCCTCTAAAGCATGGATTTTAAAGTTCATGGCCGCAACCCAGTAAGGGTGATGGCAGGCCTCCTTATATGTGCTAGGTTCAACAAACTGAGAGATATTGTTGACAAAATTGGTATGAGGAGCAGAAAAATGAGAGTAGGAGACATACCTAGTGATGGGGTAGCGGGTGACAGGCGTGATCGAGGGAGGAGCGCCAGGAGCAAGCAAGGCTGCATGGTGAGCTTGGTAATCTTGAAAGTGGGGAGGTGGTTTGGTAGGGCGTATGGAGAGGCGGAAAGGTGGGGCTGGGATGGTTAGTGTTTATAAGGAGGACTGGGTAGCAGGGGAAGAAGATGGGTTGGTGTCTAGAGGAACAGGGGAATGGTGTGGGGAAGGGGAAGATATGGTGTCTGGAGATGAGTCAGGTTCGGTTAGAAGTATGGAGTCATGGGGTGTGTTGGGTAGGGTAGGTGAGTCATCTGAATAATCAGATGAGGATATAGAAAAAGGGAATAAATGTTCATGAAAAACCACATCTCGAGAGGAAAAAAATTTCTGTGTATCAAGATCATATAAGCGATAACCTTTTTGACCAAAGGGGTAACTAAAAAACACACATCGACGGGCCCGGGCATCAAACTTGTGTTTAGGAAGAAGATTGGTTACGTAACACAAACAACCAAAAACCCGTAAATGAGAGTAATCAGGGGAGGTGTGATGTAAAAGTTCATACGGTGTTTTGTGGTGGAGTAAGGGCTAGGGAAGACGATTTATGAGGTAGCACGCGGTTTGTATGCTTTCCCCCAAAAAACGTAGGGGAATGTGTGCTTGGAAACGGAGTGCCCTACTGACATTCAAAAAGTGGCGATGTTTCCGTTCGACTATGCCATTTTGTTGGGGTGTGTATGGGCATGAGTGTTGGAAAGAAGTCTCTTTGTGGTGAAAAAAGAATTGGAGGGATAGAAATTCACTCTCATTATCGGACTGGAAGGTTTTGATGGGAAGGTTGAATTGTGTTTGGACCCTAGAGAAAAAGGATTTGATTATGTCTTGTAAATCAGGTAAAATCATCCACAATAGTGAGAAAATATCGCGCACCAGTTTGAGTGGGAAGTTTGTGTGGCCCCCAAATATCGCAATGAATTAAATCGAAAGGTGCGTTGGATGATTTTGAAGTAGACGGAGAAAAAAATAAACGAGTTTGTTTTGCTAAAGGACAGATATTGCAAATATGATTTGGATTACATATAATTTCTGGAATTTTATTTGAAAGGAATTGCACAAGTGTGATGGAAGGGTGCCCCAAACGTTGGTGCCAAAGATAAGAGGTATGGTGGACGTGGTGAGCTAAGCGTGGGTTTTGGGTGGCTTTGATGTAGTAAAGTCCATTAAATTGCTTGCCCAGGCCAATCGTCCTCCCCGTGTTCACGTCCTGCACAATACAAAATTTATCAAAGAAAATCACAGTGCACTTCAATCCTCGTGTCAATTTGCTTACAGATAATAAATTCACGTTGAAGTGTGGCACATGAAGGACACCGTCAAGTTTTAAGTCCTCAGATAATTTAATTGACCCAATATTGGCAATTGTTGCTTTGCCCCCACTAGGTAAACTGATGAAATCATGTTGAGTATTGATGATATTGTGTGTCGGTGCTGAACATGAAATATGGTCAGAGGCTCCACTGTCCATTATCCAATGTATATTTGAATATGGGTCATGTTGTGAAAGATTGCAGGTAGGTGTAACAATACCTGTTGCATTCGCAAGTGGAAAATTACCGATTCGGTTATGCAAAAGAGCAATCACTTGATTGTATTCTTCGGTGGTGAAGGTTGGGCTCTCGTTGGGTTTGTTGTCATGTAATGAGATGGTCTCCTTTGCAGTACTGTAAGCTGCGGGTCTTTGATTTTTTGGCTTGATATTTTTTCTATGTAGCCTGTGGCCCACAAGAAAACCATTAAGAAAATAACATTTGTCCACTGTGTGGGTATCTCCATGACAGTAAAAACAACTTAAGGACTTTCTTAGGTGAGAGTTGTGCTTGCCATCCCCATAACCAGCACCAAGTGGTCTCGTGCCCATTGAGTTGTCGGGTCTTGTGCCGCCCCTGATGGAGCGACTGATTTGCATGACATGGGATGTGATCTGTCGATTTGCTACATCCATCTGTCGCTCGTGTTGGAGGGTTAAGCCATGGACGCGGCGTGTGTCGGGGATCGGTGACATCATCAGAATCGAGTCGTGCATAGTGGAATAGGGTTCATTAAGACCCATCAAGAGTTGCATAACTCTCTCCTTTTCTTCTTTACAGGCATATGCTTTTGAACCGTCACAGGTGCAGGTGATAGGTTCATGGTAGGAATCTAATTCATCCCATAGGACCTTGAGTTTGGTGTAATACTCTGATACCATGAAAGAATATGAAAATACTGCTGTTTTGTATTTTTAATTGAATGAAACAGAAGGTCATAGGTTAAAATATTTATGCAGGATGATAATTCTAGTCTAAGTAGAAAACCTATTCTAACAAGGAAATCTCAGTGATTGTAATACAATAGGAATCTTTCCTTTAACAGACCTCCTCCTTGCATTAAGTATAAATCTAGATGGAAAGATAAATTTGTCATTGTATTTGTTATTTTCCTTTTCGTTTGCTGTCTGTCCGAACACAGGATCAGAAGCCCAGCCCTGAATGCATTGACGTATGTATGCGTTCAAGACTGTATCTTTGTCTGGATGCGATTATTTGTTGGGCTTGATGCAGACCCGAACACAGTATAAATACCAAATGTTTATGAGCTGTTGGGTCATCTATGTTTGTTGGATGTAAATCCGGAACCGCCACGCCAAAAAACGTAGAGAAGACGAAAGAATGAAATATAAAGCAGCTGCTTAATGGTGGCGTGTTGGCCCATGACAACAGTATACCGAAAGATCATGTCACCACATAATACGTTTCTTGAACGGCAGGAAACTATACGCACACGGAACTTTTTGCGCAGAAGTAGACAGTTACAAACAGATACACCCCATGTGGGTGTGGCATGAAATCTCAGAAGATTCTGCCGATGAGGGAACGAAAGGAAACGGTGTTCAATAGTTCCCATCATGAATGCACTGGGAGGGGTGGGTGGTGTTTGCTTCTGGTTGCAGACTTTGTGCCTGAATTCTGCAGGCCCGTGAGAAAAGGATGTTTGACACAAGTTTCAGTTTCTTGTTTTGCGTCTTTATTAGCCTCCGCATCAGCAGCAGCAGCAGCATCGTCACCGTGACCATCAACAACAAAATTCAACATCCTCTTCCACTTTGCGGTAACAAACCAAACCACCTCTTTTCCCTTAAAAAAACCATCCTTTTAAGGTCAAGCTCCTGATAATCTTCAACCTTTGCTTCCCTTTCGGGCAACGTATAGTAAGCAAAATACTCTGATACTAATGTCATTTCCTAGTTTTCATTCCAAGCCCTTTGAATTTGCTCCTTCCTTCTCAGGAGACTGTCACTCCATGTTTTATTCAAGGGTGATGCTATTCTTCACATACTATTTACAAACTCAATTACGTCCAATTAAACTCTATTGGGTCCATTCCATCATAGAATATGCATCAGTTTATTTTAATTTATATGTGAATTTGACAAATAGTCTCAATCCTGTCCTCTGATTTCATGTAAGTGTCACCACATGTTGCGTTCACATTTGAAAAAAAAAAAAAAAACACATACACCCAGATGTTGGAATGAAGTTATATATCCTCGTTATTTCGCCAGTATTGATGACAGGCTGTTTTGAATTGAAGTGTGGTTATTTATATTTGAAATGTGTTGTCATAATATTTTTTATTTTTAAAATTTTTTTTAGTGTGGCTATTATTGCGATTTATATTTGAAATGTACTTTAATAATATTTTTTTATTTTTTTAATATTAATACATTAAAATTATTTAAAAATAATATAAAAAACATTTAATGAAATGGTGTTTTATCAACGGTGACAAACACATAACACTAATTAATATTCAAATCTTTTTATTAAATTTCTCTTAATCTAAACTAAATCAACGTGAGAGGTGCATTGAGAAAGGAAATTAATCTGACTGGTGCACAAGGATATTCAAGAAACCTCTTAACGTAGAATAAGAAAATATTTATTATCTTGTATCTTTATGATCTGTTTCTGATATTTTTCTTAAATGATATCTTGCTCTTTTTTTTCAATATTGTTTTTTAATAATTGAGTTTGAGTTATATCTAAAAGACTTAAAATCTTATGGTTGGAAACTCATTATCAAATTTATATATTATTATTGTTATTAATCTTTATTTTGTTATTAATTAATTTATTTTATGTTTGATTGATGGTTTTATAATTTATCATAAATATTATCATTTTTAACGGTCATGATTAATTAGTAAAAGTAACGAAAAAAAATCACATTAAGAACACATAATGATGAAGGGTCCCACTAGACAGTACTGGTAATTTTGGACCAAAGAAAAAAAATAGCACGGGCGATGGACGTTTTCAGACAAAGGAAAAAGCAAACGACATCATCGTTGCTCCCCTCCTTCAAAAGCACAAGATTAATGTTCTCAAGGCCAATGACTTCAGATGGATAGAGGGCTAAGAGTATGTTTGTCAATATGGTTGTGGTTATTTTTTAAATAATTTTTTATGTTAAAATATATATAAATAATATTTTTTTATTTTTTAAAAATTATTTTTAATATCAGCATATCAAAATGATTTGAAAACATTAAAAATATATTAATTTAAAATTAATAAAAGATTTTAAATTTTAAATTTTATTAAAAATATTTTTAAAACACATAATCAAACAGCTATTCAAAGAGGAGGAAAAGTACTTATAAATAAAGAAATAAGAAAGGATAATATGACATTAATACTCCTTAATCGGATCTATTTGTTTCACTTTAGCAGAAGATTTCACTAAAAAGAAAACAAAAATAGGGTGCTGGTGTGACATGACAGCAACAGACGAATGCAGATTTTATCTTCTGCCATCCAACTGCAACAATTCACTAGAATACCTTTTATCTTTTTCCTCTAATGGCCACTCGGTTATATTGGAGCTCATCCACATTAAGCATCTCTATGATATGATTTCTGCACAAAAAAAAAAAAGGTTTGCAGCTTTTTTCTCTTGCTACACTTCTGTCTTCATGTGGCTCCTACCCCGAGAAAGTCGATGAATGGTGGTGGAACGGTCTCAAAATGGCCGCTAACTCTGCTCTGATCTGGTGCCACTGATGGGGATGAGCGTGAAGGCTCACTGGCTGAAACTGCTTGAGGTAATGTCGACGCTGTGGAGTCTGAGAAGCAATACGGGTATTGGTGGTTTGACTGTTGCATTGTCAGTATGTATGAAGGGTATTGTTGGGGATAGAAACCAGAAATGCGGGGTTCATTATTTGGCCTATCCCATGATATGGTTTGGCTGAACATGCCCATCATGTCATTACTTTTGGGACCTGCAAGAAACACATACCAATTACCAAGAGGAAAGTAACTACTGGCAGTTAAGAGAAAGAAGCATGCCCAAGTTTATACAGAATTTAGAGCAACAAATGAGTTAGGGGAGAAGGTTTGTTTCAGTCAGCGAAGCGAAGGAGTAAACGAAACTCAGATTAATCAACCTGGTTTCGACTGAAAATAAAGCTAGGAAATGTGGTACGCTATCCAAAAAGAAACCAATGAGGGAGCAGCACAGAAACCCAGATACACAAAAGATTACACAACATGAGCAAAAGAGAATGTTGAGATGGGGAGAGGGATTGGGATTGGGATTGGGGGATCACAAAGGACACATACTAGAGAAGAAATCAAAAGGCGTCTGCTGTGCACAAAACCCACTTTGAGGAACCTTAATGCTTGAGACTGCTTCTCCCCCACTGGTCATGTGGGGGGATCCATTTAAGCCATAGTCAACCCCACCGCGACCAGCACCATTAAAGTTTCCAATTTGACAAGGAGATAACTTGTTTAGTCCACCAGCACTGGATATGTTGGGACAATATGGTGGTGATACTGTTTTCATGCCTGCATCTCTACCGACAAAGCTTGGAGTTTCCTCCATTCTTCTGTTGACAGATTGACTTAGCCTCCTTCTCCTGTAAGCACTTGATTGTTCTCTATATTTTCTTGCCATTATGACATGCCAGTGGTTCTTGACTGCGTTATCAGTCCTTCCAGGGAAAAGTCTTGCTATCATGGCCCATTTGTTGCCATAAAGTCTATGAGCTTGCATTAGTCTCTCTTCTTCTTCTTCAGTGAAAGCTTTTCTGTTTATCCTTGGATCCAACTGGTTAAACCACCTTAATCTACAGCTCTTACCTTCACATGACAATAATCAAAATGAGCCAAGCAGAAACTAGTGAGAAGAACCCCTTAACAAATGACAGCGGCAAAATTTGAACAGAAGTTTACAGTTTCTTTCTCATTAGTATTTTACCTGATCTACCTTCTAACTTCTCAGCTATAAGGTTCCAGTTTTGAGGGCCATAAAGAGCCACGAGTTTTTTCAGCTTGGTATCTTCTGCCGGCCTCCAATGCCCTCTTGTACAAAGCTTTGACTGCCCACTTTCTGTTTCCTTGCCGCTCATCATATTTTCATCTGGGTTTTCCTCATTAGATGAGTTAGCATCGTGATTTACAGTCTCATTGTTCTCTCCGAGCCCATCACTGCTATCAGAAACCCTGACCTCCACAGCAGTATCACTGTTAGCATGATAGTTTCCCATGAAAGGAAATCCCCAAGTAAGCCTCCCATTTTCCATTTCATGAAAAGAAGAGGTAGGTGGTGTCATTCCAGATTTGGGACAAAGAGAACCACTGTCTCTATCGATCATTCCCATTGAAGAACAAGGAGAAGAAGTGGAAGATGAGGGGGAAGTAGAGTAGTAACAAGCAAGACCATTAATTTCCGCTGTTATTATCTGGCGTTGCATGTGTTTCTGGCCATGCCTTCATTTCTACCTCTGACAAATGCAGTTATACAACTGAACACGAAGTCATCCTGTGAGAGTCTAAACTCTAAAGATAAGAAGCTAGCTTTGACAGACAGTGATGAAGCGAAGGAGACATGTAAGTCTCCTGATAACAGAGAAAAACAGCAAGGGCTTTAAGAGAGAGACCTACACGGTTTTAGTGTTATAATCTTTTCTACCTTGACTCCGAGACTCCAGGGAAAGGAGAGAAGGTTTAAAGGGAAACGCAGTGTTTGTTTTTGGGTTTGAATTGTCCTTGTAGAAAAATTTAATATTTTATATGTTTTTATACTATTTTGATATATAAAAAATAAATTTTATTAAAAAATATTTTAATATATTAAAAAAAACACTAAAACAATCTCTACATTTCTTTCTTTTCTTTTCTTTTTTTTTGAATCATCACACGTGTGAAAGTGAGAGACACACTCTCTCTCTTTTCTTTCCTGTTGAAGGTTCTTACTCCTTGGGCTGTCTCCCTCTCTTGTGACAAGAAAGACTAAAATGTGCAAGTGTTGCTAGCTTGGGCTTTTACAGCTTTCTTTTCAAGGCAGAAAATGAAGGCATAACATAACAGCCCCTGTCAAGCTCCGGTAAAACCTAGCTCCGCTTCAACCCCTCCTCTCAGCCCCCATCAGGTCTTGTCATCTCTTACCTATAGTTTTTGTTTGTTGGTATATTAATAGTTGTTTTTAAAAAAAAAATATTAGTTTTTTTGTTTTAAATTATTTTTAAAATTTTTATTTTTAAGATAGTACATTAAACTAATTTAAAAATATTTAAAAAAATAGTTTAAAACAAAAAAAATCAATTTAAAAAAAAAAA
>Ga0325410_1008042_pt1 | contig 11453 bp, 10 predicted proteins | sample PopdelMetagenome_16_FD_206182 | JGI IMG/M metagenome (GOLD analysis project Ga0325410, IMG submission 206182) | Populus deltoides microbial communities from Bellville, Georgia, United States - Xylem-PdIQD-R3 | ecosystem: Host-associated > Plants > Phyllosphere > Stem > Wood/Secondary xylem... | reverse complement strand
AGGAAGGGTTAAAATTTAAGATATAATTTATTATTAGAAAACTTATGTATTTAAAATAAAAATATAATATATTATTTTATATTTAAAAATTAAAAATTAAAAATATAAAATATTTTATGGGAACCCGAGCCCTGGCCCAGCTCACCTCCCCCTCGGTTCCGCCCCTGATTGCCAATACGACTCCTCCCCCCTCCCCTTCCCTCATCCTACGTTAAGATGCACGCACTCCTCTTTTCCATTTATAAGAAAAGCAGAATTTAAGAAAAGCAAAGGAAGACTGCAAGTTGCAAGTAAACCTAAAGACAAATCTGTGAAATCAGTGTCACAGAGAAAGTGACAAACTTGGAGATCAGATGGGTAATCCTGGTACCAATCCAACGGCTGAAATACGCAACTAAAGCCGACGACGATGGTGCTAACATGCACGAAGCTGATGGCAAGTCCCATCAAGAAAGACAGACGAAGCCGATCCTGCTGATGCTTTTTTTCTTTTGATAATGGAAGATGAGGTGTTACGGCCTTGGTACGGACTGTACTTTTTGTTAAAGGAACTCCTAGTTCTAGTTTTGGCCTTTGCAAGCGTCTTAGAGCTAGCTTTTTGGTAATTCTAGCGTGCAGCCAGACAAACACCTTTGGCCATGTCCACCGGACCACCACCACATGGCTGTGGGGTCGTTCCAGGCCATCTGCTTTACCAATTCACATGCCCTCGCAACCACGCAGGGACCCAGCAGCACTAACATCTTTCCTGCTGTTTTGAATTCTATCTTCATTTCAGTGGATTGTCCACGACACGTATACCAATGGATCATCCACCAAGATAGTACTTTCCTTTCCGGATAATTACACCCATGGTCCCAATACTATGGAAGTTTTGATCAATTGGGTCCTCCTTTTTAACTACAATTTGGACTCTCAATCCCCGAGATTTGGCGTATACTAAGTTTACATTTAAAATGGATGCATGGAAAATAATAATATTTTTTTTGGTTATAATTTCCATAAATTTGCAACAGTTTTCTCATATTCGTATCCATTAAATTAAATAAATTTCTAAAACTATCATCCATAAATTAGAGTTAATTACCCCCACTGACCTTCATTTTAATTGTTGTTATAATTTTCCATAATTTTGCAACTATTTTTTACCCTACAACTAATAACGTCCTCCTGTCATTACCTAATTTTTTTACCCTATTTTTCAAAAAATAATTGAAAAAATAGTTGTAGGGTAAAAACTTTCTTAAGTGTTTTATAAAATGAAAAATTAAAAAGTTAAAATTAAGATCAAATATCATCCAGTTTTTAGATGAGAGAAGTCCTGGAAGAAGTAAGTTAAAATTGTATATTCTTACCCAAAATAAAAAGAAAACACACACAAAATCCCAAACCACGAGACAGAGTGAACAATTCCTTTTCAAAAGCCAGCTATATATATAACATACTTGGCCAACATCGATCGTGATATATGTATGGGAACCCTGCTGGATGGCAAGAAATTAACGGCAAACTGGCCAGACATGGCCCCATCAATATTAATTAAGCTGCTGCTCATAATTAATGCCAGCGATGGGAGCCCATGTGATGCTGATCTTGACTTTGTGTTTACCCAATGAGTAGTATATGATTCACAACTCTGGTGATATTGAATCATCCCTTTGGATTTCTCTGTTGCAGTTGATGATATTAGGCCTTATAAGTTGCCAAGGCCTACTTCTTCCTTGCCTGTATCAGCTGCGAAGAATTCATGTATTGCGAAAAAGGTGTCTGTGGAAATGTTGAAGTGAATAATGGGTTGCAAAGGGAGGGGTCTTTATTTGTTTTCAAATATTAAAGGTAGGAGCTTTTAATGAAACTAACGTTAATGTTGTTGTTCATGAGATTACTAGGATTGTTCATGCAGAAAATTGCACAGCATCAATGGAGACAGGCTAGATAATGTGGGGTTTCAGGTAGAACCAAAATTTGATGAGAAAGTATTGAAGAGGTGCTATAAAGGACCACATTTAGCTTATAGATTCTTCAATTGGGTGAAGATGAAAGATGGGTTTTGTCATACAACTTAAGTTCGCACAAGATGTTATTGAATTGCTTGGCAAAGTTAGGAAATGATAGTGCAGTTCAATTGGTGGTTGATGACATGATTAGGGTTTCTCAGATTCTAAAGAATGATGTTTGTTGTAAGGATTTTTTAGCTATTAAATTAAAAATAATAATAGTATAGCAAGTAATTATATATTTTTTGTTGATTTTGTTCTTGGAAGAGAATGTAATATGATCACAATTTAAACTAAATATATGATGTTAAACCAAATATATGATATGATGTTAAGGTTGATATATATATATATATATATATATATATATATATATATATATATATATATATATATATATATATATAAAGAAACAAAAATAGAACAAAGTATAAACAGATAAATAGATAACATATAAAAGATTCAGTACGTGGCGTTGTTATATCTGAGAATGATCTAAAAGATTGGGTCACAGGTTTCCAGCCTATATACTGATTTTAAGAGAACAAGGAAATAATTTGAAATAGATTTCTGATGCGAATGAACAAGGCAAGACCAACATTGTCAGGATCCTTGATCAAACACAGAGCATACTTAAGTGTACATAAAACATGTAAATAACAGGAAATAATCAAAATAGATTCTTACTTAAATTTGTAACGTAAATCAATACAGGAGATATAGAGATATTGGTTACAAAGGACAATGGAGATAGGTTACAGGTATGGGTTACAAGGAGAGTAAAATTTTCTTTTTGGAAAAAATATGTTCTACCCTCTAAGGATTTTGGAGTGGCCTTTTATAGGCGAGTTGGCATGGAAGAGGCCAAAGCATCCTGTTAGAGAAGCTCTTCAGGACCTATGTGGCATTTGGCAGAACCTATGTAAGCCCATGTGGTATTGTCTGCTTTGATTGGATGATGACAAAATGGAAATTGTCCATGTTTGTGGTGAATTTTCCTTTGTTGTCATGTTTTTGGTGAAGCTTTCTTTGTTGTCATCTTGCCACCGACACTTGATTTGTGGGCTGGTAACTTTTGTAAAAAAGACCTTAAAACAGATAGGCCTAAAAAATAAAAAGGACTTAAAACATAGGAGTCTAAAAATATGGGCTCTAAACAGATGAGCCGAAAAAAGCCTGAAATACTTTTTTTTTAATGGCGTTTGATAGGTGATAAGATACCAAAACAGTCATCTTCATTATCATCTCCAAGGAAGCTGGCAGGAGATATCGAGTCAGATGAGTTGGAGTGGGATATGACTGTTTTTGGATCTTGGCTTTGTATAAGTCCTTGTACTATTTGTAGGTATTCTTCTCCAGTTTTAGCAGAGGCAAGGAGAGCTGCCGTTTGAGCCTTTCGGGCTAGAAACTTTGACTGAGGATGATGATCAATGATGGGAGCAGTTTGATGTTTTTGTAACCATTCCGTAACAGCTAATTTGGAACTTTTGGACTCGGCTGCAAAGGAATCCCACCATTTGATTTTGAATTTTCGAACAAGTATTGGATGTTCGTTTTGTAGATTATAATCATAGAACCAAGAACATACCCACGGAACAAAAAATTTTGTACAAAAAATTAGGAGGGAAGAAAACTTCCTTTCAGCAGGGGCTGGTTGAAAATTATTTTTGAAATGGAGGTAACCATTTTTAACTAGAGGATGTTCCTTGAGGTAGTCGACATGACAACCATAATAGTCCCACCATTGGAGGAACTAAAGGGGGAGGTTTGTAGTATTCATGGTATTATGGAAGTAGAAAAGCTAAGAATGGCTGTGGTTTTGATTTTGTAGGAGAAAGGCATTGAACCATGCTTGTTGGTAATCCCAATATGTATATGTAGTATTAAAGTCTTGAGGATTTGTGCGGAAGTGCATAGGGAAAGAGACAAGTTGATGTAAGGGTTGTCCCCACTCCGTAGGGTGGATGACTTTATGAATGATGCATGTGGAATATGCGGGTTCAATGTGATCAGAGTGTATTTTGAAGTGTTTGAACTTGACGAAATTTGTAATCTCAAGGATGGTGGCATAGTAGGATTGTGGTTTGGCTAAATTCTAGGGTTTGTAGTACCAATTTTGAGGGAAAATCTTTGAAGCAGCAATGGAAGGATCTTCATGATATAATCCTTCTATCATAGTCAAAATATTTTGAAAAGTGGTTTTGAAAATATATTTGGATTTTGTCTTTGGAAAACTGGTTTGTTATAAAGAAAGGAGGGGTTTTGAAGTAGAAAAACCTCCTTGGGGTTTTGAAAGGAGGCTTAGAAACACTACCTGTTAGAGATGCGGAGTCGTTAGAGGCCTGTTGGGATACTTTTTATAATGCTAGGAGTAATTCTGGTGATTTAGATATGGTGTCAACCCAATGTTGAACTGTGTCGGGTTGGACCTCTGATGGTTTTGTAGGTTCTTCTTCTTCAATAACTGCCTCATACCATGACTTGACAGGTTTGGCAGCTTGGATGACGGAAGACATGAGTTTTGAAGAGGGCGTAGGGCTTTCTGGTTTTGTAGGCTGGGTTTGGGGTGCTTTCCCCTTGTCTTTAGTCCTTGCTTTAGGAGGCATCAGGACCTGTTTTGGAGGAATTCTCGGGTTAGGAAATCAGGGATAGAATTTGAATCTCCTTTAATGTAGACAATATCAAAATAAAAAATGCTTAAAATAGCTTGCCATCGGGCAAAAATCTATTTTGAAGCAAGATTTTGGACATCTTTTTGTAAAACTTCTTTGGCAGATTTACAGTCAACACGTAAAAGAAATTTTTGATTTAATAAATCGCTTTGGAATTTTGTAATACAAAGAACAATTGAAAGGATCTCATTTTTTATACTAGAGTAATTTTTTTGACAATCATTCCAATGGGCAGATGTATACTGGAGTATTTGTTCTTTGTTTCCTTGTACTTGTTTAAGTATCCCACCATATCCTATGTCAGAGGCATCGGTCTCAACTATCTTAGGAGCTGATGAATTGGTTTAAATGGACGAGGGGAATGGTTTGAACTTGTTTCTTAATCTGTTTGACTAAATCGGTATGGAGGTCAGACCAAGGAATGAGGTTAGTTTTTAACCTGTCATGCAAAGGCTTGGCTAAACGACTAATATTGGGTTAGTAGTCCAGAACATAATTTAAGCTGCCTAAGAACCTCTGCAATTGGGTTTTATCAGTAATTTTATCAGGAAATTTGCTTGTAAAGGTTAAAGACCTTTTCATTGGGGTGACTGTACCTTGGCAGATATAATGGCCTAAGAAACGGACATGGGTTTAGAAAAGAGAATTTTTTTAGAAAAAACAACTAGACCATTCTGTTTTGCAGTATGAAAGAATATATGTAGATGTTTGAAATGTTGATCGATGGATTGTGAAAAAATAAGTACATCATCAATATAAACAATACAAAATTTTGAATATGCATTGAAGATGTCATTCATGATGCGTTGGAACTCTGATGGGGCATTTTTTAAACCAAAAGGCATGACATTCCATTCGTATTGACCAAAAAGAACTGTAAAAGCAGTTTTGTATCTATCTTTGGGATCAATCTGGATTTGCCAAAATCCGGATTTCATATCAAATTTAGAAAATATGAATGCAGAGTGTAATTTTTGTAACAAATCTCTTTTGTTGGGGATTGGGTATCTGATCCATTTTAAAGCAGAGTTTAAAGGTTTGTAGTTGATCACAAGTCTTGGTGTGCCTCTTTCAATTTCAGAATTTTTATTTACATAAAAAGCTGCACACGACCATGATGATCGAGACTTTTTGATAAGACCTTTAGACTCGAGATCATGGATTTCAAGTCTGCAATGCTGTTCTAAATCAATATTCATTTGTATAGGTCTTGCTTTTGTAGGTATGAGTTTTTCTGAAAAATTATCTTCATATGGAAGATCAACAATGTGTTGTTTTCTTTTCCAGAAAGCATTAGGTAAATCTGAACAAATTTGTTCTTCAATCTTAGCTTGTAGATCTATGATTTTCTTTTGTAAACCAGAGTTTTGTAATTGCTTGTTAATACGGCAAAAAGACACATGGTTTTGTAAATCATGTAAATGGAATTGTTTTCCAAGAAGCAGTGCATTGATATGATATGATATGTATGGAACATGCTTTAATTAAATTTAAATTTCTAGTCTTAGATTTTTCTAGGAATGGGAAAACAAGTTTGATGCCATTAATTTTGGTAGTAATACAATCATGATGCGCTTGATATGGAGTGATCATGTCAATAAATAGAGTGCCAAGAATGATGGTATGGTTTATATCTTTTGTAACAACAAAGAATGTTTTAAGAGAGATGCCCATGTTGAAAATGGAGGCCTGAGTTTTTCCTGCAATATGTAATTTTGAATTATTAGCAGCAGAGAGTTTTTCAGAGGTATTTTGTAGAAGTCCTTTGGGAACTACGCCTTCTTTAATGCAGTTTAAATCTGCACCTGTGTCAAATAAGGCGATAGTGTCAAGTTTAAAATCGTCTGAAAAAATAAGAGTTATTTTAATCAAATATTTTTTTGAAGATATTTGTGTTAATACATTTAGGAAATCATCTAGGATATGCTCAATATTTGTAAGTGTATGGGGTAATGCATGAGATTCAATGGTTTGATCGTCTGGCTCAGATTCTGTGTCAGACTGACTTTCAATTTTAGACAGGAGGTGTTGTAATATGGTAGAGTCTTTCTGTTGGGTTTGTTTCAAGGTTTGTAATTTGGATTCAAGGGTTTTAATCTTAGAATGTAATTCTGGGATGGTGACTGTGGTTTTGGACTTTTTTTTGTTAAGAATTTTTGTAAAGTCATATGTATTAGTGCTGGTAGAAGGTAATAGAGAGCGGTTTGGAGGGTTATATAGAGGGTGCTCTGGTTGGTTAAAATCTTTTAACAGTCTATCCAAGTAGGTGTTTTGAAGATGAGGGTCATCAAGTTGTTTGATAGCTTCAAGAATGAATTCTTGATCTTGGGTTAGGACGTTAACTTGTTGGAGTCTGTAGAGGCATCTGAAGTAGCACTAGTGGTTGCTATTTCATCAATTTGAAATTCTTCTTCGGAGGTGTCGGAAGGAGAATGGGCAGTATCTGTGGCTTCAATATAAAGATTTTGTATTTGATTGATGGTATCTTCATCTATTTGGAGCTCATGAAGTTTGGTATTGACCTTGCAGAAACGGGATGTGTGTCCTTTCTGGTTACATTTGTAACATGTAATGTTTTTGGGGTCAAATTTTGGTTTGGGTTTTGACTGGAAAGGTTTGTGGGTTTTGTTGAATTTGTAGGGCTTTTTGTAGTAAGGTTGATCTGGTTTGGGATGAAATTGTTGTCGGTATTTATGGGCTGATCGGTTATAAGGGGGCTTGTGTTTTGAATATCTTTTGGGCTGTGAGCAGGTTCCACTGCAGGAGGGTTTTTTGATGGAGAGGTCAAATTGGTGATAGAAACTGCCAAGTTCCTGTTTGGTTCGCTTCATTTCCCACTTTAGATGTTTTTGGAGTTTGAGATCCTGGCAGATCTTAAGGCCTTCTTTTTGTGTGAAGCTGACAAGTTCACCATATGTAAGCTGGTCATATGATATAGTTTTGGTTGTAAAGGTATCTTTGATTTTGTTTCGGACCTTTTCTCCTAAGAGGATTGGTAATCCTGCAAGGAATTTTTCCTTCCAAAATGGTTGGTTTGAATCTTCTCGAAGCATAACTCGAGTGAGGAAGGTATTTTTGTACCACTGGAAGTCACTAAGTTTCTTGCACCGAAGGTTGGAAAGAAGTTCAGCATTTTCGTCTTTTAAATGGGAAGGATCTCCAACAAAATGCAAAGAGATGGTAAGGATAAGGGTGGACACAACATCTTAGATGGTGTTTCCTGAGGGGTCAAGGATATGTGTTTGGTCTTCATAGGTTTGTACAGAGTTTAGAATATGTAGGTGATATGTTTCGGTGAGATGGTAATCCCACCATCCTTTAAGCTGGCCAGAGAAGCCTGCAATAAGAAGTTCAGCTATAGCTTTGTCTGAGGTGCCTGTTTGGGTTTTGTAGGCATTAGCTGCCATGGTCATTTGTTGGAGGGTGTTTAGGATATTATATTCAGACATGCTGTCTATGTTCCATTCATAGAGAGAAGATGCATTATATTTATGTTGGCTGATGACAGTTGGCTCAGTAGATATGGAAATGTCTGGAGCAATGTTTGTTTTAGGGGTTTGCTAGGTGAGTCTGTTTAATTGAAGAGGTTGTTCTTGGAAAGTTTATGTATCAGAGGTTGATACGGGATTATTTTGGAGAGTATTAACCTGATTTGTAGAAGATGAAGGGTTGGTTTGTTGAGGTGTATCTGGGACAGTCAAGGTTGTCCGGTCGAGGTTTTGTAGGTGTATTTTAATGGCTCTAAGAAAATCGGTTTGATTTTCTTGAATTTGTGCTTGGCTCGTTTGAGTAACTCGATATGGTTTAAATACTGGGTTTTTAAGCTTAAGGTCGATTGAGTTTTTATCAGTTATGAGCTGAGCTGGGGTTTTCTGTATTTGTTTTTCTAATTTGGTAAGCTGTTTACTGATAGTATGGAGGTTGGTATTTGTAAAATTGTTTTGTTGGATGATGTGTTTGGTATTTGTGAGGGTATCTTCACCAGGTAACTTGTATGGGGCCGCATCAACTGGTTGATCTTTGTGGGTAAGTTGGATGTTGCGTAAAGGAGGATGATCAGACTCAACGGTAGATCCACTAGTGAGGGTCCATGTAGGAGTTTTGGAACGGGTTGTAATAAGACATGCATGTTTAATGTATGTAAAAGGATATATAATATGTTGTGCTGGTGCATAATGGAATGCAAACCAATCAAAGAATAAAATTTGTACATTATGAGTCTCAATGTAAGCATAAAATTGTTTTTGAATATCATTTCTTTGTTGGAGGAAGTGTTGAAAAAACCAAGATCGTTTTTCTTTATTATGATCACTATAAAAGTCTCTTTTGAGAAGAGATTTGTGTATGATAAAATTCTTTTCTGAAGTCAAGACATTCAACTCATTTTGGATGTTTTCAGTAATGGCAGAAAAGGTTGGTGAAGTTGGAGGAGATGATTGCTCAAGGTCTGTATAAACTGGTTTTGGTATATTTGTAATATAATCGGCATTTTGGAAACTGGTAGAAGGGATGTCAGACGTGGATTTTCTAGGAGGGTTTGCATAATAAAGGATATTGATAACAGAAGGGATTTTGAAAATTCTTCCCAGATCTATTGTACTGGAAGAGGAAGAAGCTTCTGAGAATCTGGAACTTGTAGAGTGTCGATGGAAAGACAATCTGACTTTTCCATCTGTGTATTGGGTAATGTTTTTAATTTGGACATTGGGTTGAGGTGGTGGTGGTATTTCTGGTGGTGCTGCACCTTCAAGGATCCAATCTTCTGGTAGGGATATGTCTTTTCATTGGATTGCTTTTGGGACAACAGTGTTTGAGCGGGATAAATCTATTTGTAGTAGGAGTGTTTCACCTTTTTGGGATTGGAATTTGTGTTTGCTGGCAAAGGCTGAGAACATGACTTTGTAATGGATTTTAAATATGAGGGCAACGGGGATAAATCCTTCGAGCATGTCATAATTGTGAGTTTTTATTTGTAGGAGCATACATTGCAAGATATTTTTGTCTTTGAGTGATATGGTTATATTTGGATAACAGTCAAATGATACCGGACCACTGCAGAGGCTAGACTCAATAGAACTGAGGAGGGAGTCTTGGAAGTTTTGAAATCTAGCATCACGGAGGACAGTTAGAATGGAGGTGTTTAAGCCTTCTTTTGTAAGGGGTTTTATTCCGACTTGGACAAGGCCAATATGAATATATTTGTAGTTTCGGGCTAGATGTTTTTGTAGGGATTTTTGAGAGAGGAGTTGAATGGTTTCAAAAGGTTTGGTGAGCTGAATATCACGCTCTTCAGTTTTGATAGTAAAATCCGTTTTGAAAATATCATATTTAGATTTCTGATAAATCTGAGCTTGATAAATTTTTGAAATTTTCCAGTCATCAATGTTTTTTGTAAAGTCTTCAATAATTATCTCTTTACTTTGTACTATCCTTTGACTTTCAGAAGTTTCAGAGGTAGAAGAAGCTGAAATAGAAGTAGTCCTGTGAAAGATGAAATCCATAGAAAGAAAAGATAAACTAGAAACAAGCTGCAGGTTATATGGATTTATTGTCTTAGTTAATTAACAAGATGAAACTTGAAGGGCATATATTATTTTAAGGCCATATAAATCTTTGATGTCTGAAAATCTGTTAACTGGTAAAAAAATTCCTTGTAAATTTCAATCTCATTGGTTCAAAAGTTTTTTTTATCTTGAATATTTAGAGAAAAATTTTATGTTTAATTTTTCCTGTTATTTATTTGCAAGTAAATCAATAGAAAAGCCAAGATAGAAACACATTTATTGTTAAAGAATTTAGTTGTTGAAAGAAAGTTAATGATGAGGAATGATATGTTTTTTTTTTACTCATTTATGAAAATATTCAAATTCAGTTTATAAATTTGTTTGAGAGATATTGTCAAGCAAGTAGTGTTTTGATGGCTAGGTGACCAACCACGCTACTCAGTCGTAGTCGTCGCCGTCCTCCTCCTCCCAAAAAAGAAAAGAAAATAGCATCACACACACATAGATATGCACATGAGATTTCATGACAGATACATTCGATATGTACATATGACCAACCACCCCCGCCCTCCTCCTCCTCCTCCTCCAAAAAAAAACAAAAAAAACAAAAAGAAGAAAAAGAGGTCTTGATTGAGGGTTGCAGCTGTGAGAATTAATGGCGTCCATTTTCTTTTGCTTTCCATCAGTCGTGCACGACAGGTGTTTGTTACAATGACTTCAAAGTCATTTCTCACTTTGCTTTACTTTACTTTCTTCTTTCTTATTTATTGCAAATTAAGTAGTTCAATCACATACATGCTTTTTTAACAGCTCCTCCCAAGAAAATAATAATAATAATAATAGTTGTTATTATTATTATTATTATTAGCAGTATCAACCTCTCCTGCACAACATTTTTTGAACATACTATGAAACATATTTACTTCTTAATATAATTAAATTTATTTAAAAATATATTAAAATAATTTTTTTATATTTAATATCAACAAATTAAAATCATAAAATAATAAAAAATATTAATTAAATTATTTTTCAAGCTAAAAACACTTTTAAAAAATACCTAAAAAAAACATAAATCGAACACTCCTAGAAAACCTAAGGCTATAATGTGGTTGAATAGTTTGCTTATTTCAAAATATTGTCCCACAGGACCAATAATAATAATAATAATAATAATAATAATAATAAAAGGTTTTGTTCCAGATCGAAATAAAACCTAAGGCTATAATGTTTATTATCATATATAATGGATAAACCTACTCCAATAATTAACTCTGATA
>Ga0325410_1008040_pt1 | contig 11455 bp, 5 predicted proteins | sample PopdelMetagenome_16_FD_206182 | JGI IMG/M metagenome (GOLD analysis project Ga0325410, IMG submission 206182) | Populus deltoides microbial communities from Bellville, Georgia, United States - Xylem-PdIQD-R3 | ecosystem: Host-associated > Plants > Phyllosphere > Stem > Wood/Secondary xylem... | reverse complement strand
TGATCCGTCAACTCAATGCCAGAATGTTTATTTGAAACTTCAATAACTTCATTAAAAATAAATCAAAATAAATTATAAAATTTGATTCCTAACTGATCAAAGTTAACCAGTTAAACTCGTGACATGTTACCTGCTCTACTTAGGTTTCGGCGATTAGAGGTCGCCGAAAATCTAGGCCACATGTGTTTTTTAACGCAAGAGCATTTTTAGAAAAATAAATATTTTCCTTACTTAATTTTATTTTTTTCATATTTTTATTTTCAAATTATGTATTATAATGTTTTTTTTTAATTTTTTTCTACTTAAAGGGAATATTTTTTTTTCTAGTTTATTTTTTCTATTCAGTATCATGAGGGTTTTCTAGTTGTTTTCTCTATATAAAGTGTTGTAATAACATTTTAACAAGTAGAGACTTGTATAAATAAAAATTATATATTTTGAGTGTCTCCCCATAGTTATGGTGTTGTTCTTGATCTTTGAGGGTTTTGGTAGGTAACAAACTTCGTTATCCTTCGCTTCTATTTATGTCAATTGGTATCATAGCTCAATAATCACAGGTTATTGCTTATTGTGTGTTGCAATCCCGTGTTATTTTGTTTTCCATGTGCTACTAAAAAATCATGGCTGGAAGAGAGCTCAACGATCCCTGGTGGTTATTATGCTTTGTTGGGTGCTGCAGAACAACTATGGCTGGAAGAGAATCAAAAGATCTTTAGAGGTTATTTTGTTTTGCTATGTGTTGCAAAATAACGATGGCTGGAAAAAGATTGCAAAACAGGACGTGCTTATGTAGAAGAGGGTGAAGAGGGGAAATGTGCTTATGTAGAAAAGGGTGAAGAGGTTTCCCTCAAGAAAAATACTTTTATGAACTAGTGTTGTTTTCGTTTATGTCAGTTGTTGTCATTCAAAATCCTAGTGGTGAAACTCATATTAAGGTGGATCACACACAAAAAGATGTTTTTAATTAAAGATTATTTTTTAGCTGAAAACTGAACTCGATGATGAATTCTTTTCAAACCAAGAAGACTAATGCATGAGATTTTTTAGGAAAATAGATATTTTTCTATTCTTTATATTGATGCTTTTGTAGTTTTTTGTTCTATTTTAAGGGGGTTTTTTCCTAGTTTATTTTTTTTCTATTCAGTATTATTAGGAGTTTCTTGTTTTTTTTTTATATATAAAATATTGCAATATTCTTTTGGCATGTGGAGATATAGATGAATAAAAATTGAATATTTTGGTTAGTCTCTCATCTACGTCAACTGGTATCAGAGCCTAACGATTCTTGTTACTTTTAGTAGGGGTTCGTTGAGAACGTGTATTAGAGTTCAATGATTTCTAGTGGTTAGTTGATATGTGTTGTTGAATAACTATGACTAGAAGAGATTGCAGAACAATACGTACTTATGTAGGAAAGGATGAAGAGGTCCCTCTCATGAAAAAAAATGTCATGTTGTTATTGAAAATCTTGGTGATGAAATCTATAATAGGGTGGTTTGTATAAAGAGATTGTGTTAGGGATCAATGATAGGACGACATGCATAAATATATTATATTAAGGATCCATGATGGGGTGGTTTGCAAAAAAAATTTAAAGACTAATGATGGGGTGATCCAAACACAAAAGATGTTCATGGAGGACGATTGCTAACTAATGTTTGAACTCGAAGATGAGTTCCTTTCAACCCGTGAAGAGTGACGCAAAAGCTATTTTAGAAAAATAAATTTCTTAGTTAATTTTATTTTGTTTCTTATTATGTATTATAATGCTTGTCTAGTTTTGTGTTTCTATTTAAATGGAATAGCTCTTTTAATTTATTTTTTCTATTTAGTATTATTAGAGTTTTCTAATGTTTCTATATTTTAGAAAAAATAAATTAGAAGAGCTATTCCAAAGGGATGAAAAATGAGTATGTTGCAAACTAAGATGACCAAAGTCAGCTTTTTAGCCGAATTTCAAAACAACTATCTATTTTCTCTATATTTTTCATTTTGATCTCCTGCCTTTTAAATGTTTCCGTTCTCTGACGATATAGAAGCAATTGTGGCCACGTAAGCATGCAATCAATGAGAATAAAATTTTGATGACTAAAATAAATAAATCATTATGATAGTATATAGGGCTACTAGTGTGGGGCTATAGTATTTTTCCAAGCCTTTTATGTTTTCTATAATAATAATAATAATAATAATAATAGTAATAATAATAGTATTGTGCTTGATATTGTTATTATATTTTTAAACCCAAGTCACCTGCTTTATTGGCTAATATTGAAAAATAAATTAGAAAAGTTTATGATTGTGCACGTTAAAAATCTTCTTTTTTTTTATTCGAAAATAAAATATATTTTTGAACCACCCTACACAATTTTTTTTATTCGAATATAAACTAGAAATGTTTTTTTTGTTTTTTTTAAAAAAAGGGCAAAGAATTCCCTCCCACCATGAGGATTCAGAATCATGGGAGATACAAGGTAACAGATAATTTTTTTAAAAAATAAAATGAACTGGCAAGGAAGGAAGTGGCATGTTAGTAATTAGACATTCCAAAACAGTGTCTCATAAATCTATCTATTTCTATCCACTTCATTGGAATTCACATCCTACTTTAACTCTTCACAGCCAACCCACCCTCTCTCTCTCTCTCTCTCTCGTATTTCTCGAACAGAACCAGAACCAGAACCAGATAGAGTGGCAGTGTGTGTACGTGTCACGACAACCGGCTCTTACACGTCTATCTTTGTAGCTTTACACTCAGAGTTTGTCACTTCTTTACCATTCTCACATGCATTTCAGTCTTATATCTCATTTGCTCTCTGGTCTCCCTCAAAAGTTCAAACTTCACTCCTCTGCTAGTGTCTAAAGGTCTGCTTTTGTTTTCTAATTTTGCTTTTGCGTGGTATTTATGTTCTTGTAATGTTGCCTTTGGAATCTGGACAGCTTTTCTTGATTTTTTTGGGGTAAGGTTTTGTTTTTTGTTTTGTTTTTTGGTTTAAATCTTGATTGGTGTTTTAGCGTCTAGTCACATTGGATTTATTTTTTCTTGGATTGATCTCTCGTTTTCAATCTATTCTGTTTGAAAGTTTGTGAGAGTTTGCAGTGTTGTGTAGTTGCTGTGACATGGAGGAAAAACAAAGGTCTTGAAGCTTTCATTCTTTAGAAACTACTGTAGTTAAACCTCCATCGTGTTCCTAGTTTCCATAAATGAAGCGGGTTTTCCTTTAAATGATATGTAGTTGTTGCGTGAAGTTTTGCAGTTTCAGATTTGATTTGTCCTTTGTTTAATTGCAGAGGAAGTGTAGGGAAGATAGAATTTGGTTTGTCTGAATTTTACATTTAAAAGGAGGTAACGTCTTCTTTAAATGTGAACTTCTAGCTTTGGTAATTTTGAGTTTCAACATCGAAGGGCATATTTCAATTTCCTGAAACCAGCCTGGCTAAACCCTTTATTTGTTGTATTTTGATTTGGTAGGCTTTCATTTCATTTATTTATGTTAATCTGTACTAAATCTTGAAGTTTAAGTCCTTTTTCTTTGTTTTAGTGATCAATTATATGGGATCTGAATTATTTGATTTTATTTCTGGCCTTTCATTTTATTGGTGTAGCTTATTCAATTGTATTGTGATTTCAGTTTTTGTATTCGTTCAATTTCTGTTCATTTTTGTTACGAAGAATAAGGTTTTCATTTTCAACTATCTATCTGGCTGTTAGCTCAGTAAGATCATTTTGCTTGGTCAAAATGCATATCATAGAGTAGCATGAAGTTCGGGTCTTCATATCTATTGTAATTTTGCAGTTCCTTGCAATAAGATTCAGTGAAGGAATGGAGGGTGACAATGCAGTTAAAACGAATGAGGAAACCGCTGCTGAGGAAATTCATGCTGAAGCACCTGTTGTGGCACCAGAAAAGGAAGAAAAAAATGCTACCAATGGTGAAAGACCTCTAAAAGCCAATGAAACATCTAAGCATGTTGCCAAAACTGAAGGTCTTAATTCCTCTGGCATAGCAAGTGAAGGTGCAGCAAGTGTTTCTGAAAGAAAACTCTCAAATGCCTTAAAGGTGCCGTGCAATTTGTGAATATCAGATTCATAGTACTAAATGAAAGACACATTTTCCTTCTTACCGTGTTGGTATGTCTTCACCTGTGTTTAGGAACCTGCTCTGAGGAAAGGCACTGGTTCAAAGAACAGCAAATTGGCCAAGGATAAGCCTAATGTGAAAGGCTCAGGTCCATTTTCTCATAGCCAGAGACCAATACTTTCTCAGAGTCTTTCATATCCAGCAAAAGGTGTGCGAACTAATAATATGAGGAAGAGCATCGAGGGACACCCACTCAAAACTGCTGTCAAGCTTTCCCGGGATGAAGGAACAAAGGTGCAGGTTCCTTTTTCCGATGGATCAGTCACTTCAAGTCCCCGTTTCAACCGAGCCAACAGGCTTGCACCCACTGGAGCGAATTCAAAGGAATCAAATATTAATGGTAGTAAGACTTTAACTAAGCAGACTTCCTCCACAAGCAAGTCTAGCAGTCAACAGGCTGCGGTAAGATTTTCGGCTGATGTATTTTGACCATTAACATTTATGTTGTAATTTTAGGTCTTTTGTTTTTGTAACTCTTTGTTGTTCATAACAGTCTGTGAAATCAAGTTCTTTGACTGAAGCTGCAAAGTGCCCTCCACCCCAGGTTTCTGAGTACGTCAACATCCATGCATTACATAAAATTTTGTTTCCCGTTTTATCGGTTGAAGCCATCAAATGTATTCATGGAAGCTTCCCATGTCCCACCTCCACCTTCTGCCCTTGAAAAGGAGTAAACCTGTTTATGTATTTGCTACGTGGATAAAAGTTCCTAATATAATATTTATCTAATTGCAGGTCTGCTGCTGATCAAAACTCAAAACCTGAGATAACCACATTGTCAAGCAAAGAAGAAGATGACACCCATTCCACAACTTCGTACTGCTCCTATAGAACACAATATGTTTTGTAATTATTTATGTATACTAGTATCTATTTTGCTAATGTGCCATTATACTCTATTAATATCAGAAGTGCCACTCTTAGTGGGCGGAGAAGTAGCGGCTCTGGATTCTCCTTCAGATTGGAAGAACGTGCTGAGAAACGGAAGGAGGTTGTTGCTGGACTTTAGTTTCTTTGCTAGATTCTTTATATTTTTATTTTAATCCATGACATGATTGTGTTGTGGCCTTTGTTCACCAGTTCTTTTCAAAGCTTGAAGAGAAGATCCATGCTAAAGAAATAGAACAAACTAACTTGCAGGCAAAATCAAAGGTATTGGGATTTTTCTTTCAACTGAAACATTTTTCCTCTTGACCATTATCATATTTTTTTTAACAATTTGACTTTTCTCTCCTGAGTCTAAAGGATAATGAATCTTCATTTCATATTTTACTTTATGGTGGATTACAGGAGAGCCAGGAAGCAGAGATCAAAAAACTGAGGAAGAGTTTGGCATTTAAAGCTGCACCTATGCCATGTTTTTATAAAGAGCCTCCTCCAAAAGTGGAACTAAAGAAGGTAATGCTTGAACTGTCAGATATCCATTGATAAGTTGTGTTTTTTTTTTTTTTCCCTGCCTTTTGTATTGCAGCATTTCATCAACTATAAGATTGAAAGCACACCAATTGAACTCTTTAAATGCCAAAAAATTATCACTATTTTTCAAATGCTCATTATGTTTTTACTAATATCATGTGCATTATGTGGACTAACCAATGCGTACACTCTGGTTTCTAATCCACATGTGCTGTCAGTGTGTTTGTTTGTCTGGATCTGTTGAATTAAGTTTTCTAAATGTGGCCTACAATTTCTATGAATCTTGGAAGTCCTTAAATATAATTGGGCATATTTAATGACAATGCATTTATACAACAAATGATTCTTGCATTTTTTTAGGCTTTTGTTTGGCCTTTGCAAATTGCAAGTGCTGTTTATTAGGACAGTTAGTGATGTGTTAGTTTAGGATCCTGCTTTCACGAGTCTATTTTGCATGGTAAGGTGTTGACAATAGCTAGTGAGGCCATCTCTGCGTGGATGCTGGTTTTTTTAAAAAAATGGGACACAACCTTTTTGCTTAACTCCTTAATCCTTTTTCTTTTTTTGAATAACTCAGGCAATATTATGATAACTCCTTAATCAAAATGTTATCAAGTAGGAGGAATATACTCATTAAAAAATTATGATATAGGTCCAAACTTAGATCTTAATTGACGGTTACATGCCCAAGTCTTACCGAGGCTTGTAAAGACCCATTTGTTTCTGTCATTACTTCAAAACAGACCTAGTAGTTTCTGAAGGACTGAAGGTTGAAGATGGCATATGGTCATGGTCATCTGTTATGACTCAGGAGCCTTGCTTTCTGTTTTTCCAAAGAGGAAAGTTCACATTGTTTTGTTCTACATCTCATGAACCCTAACAGGAACTATCATAACGGCTTTGGTTACTTCTGCTTCTGCTATATTGAATGTGAACATCAGGTCCAGTGCTAGCCTCAAGTCCTCATTTCTCACTCAGTTTGATACTTGGAAGTAGAAACACTTATTCTGATGCTGTTGGAGAAGTTTATGGATTCAGGCCAACATGAGTCCCAACAGTTTGTGGCTCAGCCCATATACTGTGAATATATGTGCACAAACAAATATACTTGCTAGTTCAATTCTAAGCTCATGTAGCTCAATGCATTTTAATGCTCATTTTTTCCTCCCCCTTCATTTCATGTTCCTTGCTTGCTCTCTTTTTTTTCCTCTGTCTACGCAACATTGAGATAAAGTTTTGTGTGCTGATTCTTATAGATACCGACTACTCGTGCAAAATCGCCGAAGCTTGGAAGGCGCAAGAGCTCTACCACTTCAATGAACAATTCTTTGGAAGATGTTGGATCTTCTTTTAGCCCACGAGCTTCTCACAGCCCACTTCTGAACCAAGAATCAAGCAACCCAACCAAAGGAGTTCAGAGAAATGGTAACGTGGATAATGGTGCTTCAAAAACACCAATTAGGAAGTCCCAGCCTAAGCTTCAGTCTCGCCAAATAACAGCCAATGGAATGGAAGGAAAGACTGTCAAGTCCAAAGCGAAGCTACCAGGAGCAGAGAGTCAAACCCAGAAAGCTAATGTCGAAAAAGTGGAAGTAAACGAGAATAACTCCATGAAAGTTCCTGTATGTGAGAATGGAATTGAGACCATGCCCGAAAAGAACACTCCTCAGAACAATGGACCGGTTTTGTCCTCGTCCAATCCTGAGATTATGCTCCCTCATGTCACAGTTGGAGGGTGAGAACTTGATTATATCATCTTGTGTCTGTAGGTTTTGTTCAAGTCCCATCATGTTGTGAATAGCCTGGTTGTATGTTAAGGTATATGGCATTTTTTGGGGTACTTGGGAAATTAACATTAATCTACCAAATTGTGCATGATATAAGCTTGTATTCTTTTGTTAAATTTTATTGAAGTGTTTGGCAAAAAAAAAGAACTTCATAATTAGTCCCTCTAATGCGAAGCTTAAATTGCCGGCCTTTTAATGCAACGAGTAACGATAAACATTTTCCAAAGAAGTAAGAAAGGTGAAGCAATTATGAAGCTGCAAGTTGTAGAAGGTGAAGTTTAATGTTGAAAACTGAAAGCACATGACAATGACAAAAAGAGGCTCGGGAAAAGGTAAAGCTTCTCTTGTTTGCTAAGCAAAATGTGATTGTTGTTGAGTAAAGATTCTACCTTTATTGAAATCTCACCGAACTTTACTTCTGTGATTTGGACATGGTGGCAAGGTGACTCTGCTATCATGCCAAACTGGAGAGCTCATTATAACCATCTTTAATTTCCTACCCTCACAGAGCGCGACAGGTTTTAGTTGATGCTGTAAGAAGGAAAATCCCTACTGAAGGCCAACTTCTCCGGCGATTGAAGGCATGGGGTAGCCAGGACCAGCTTGGTGTGGATGACAGTGATTGATTGCTTCCAAGCTCAGATCATTATGAAATATGAAAAAAGAGTTGTTTTTATGTCCAAAATGCTACCATTTACGAGTGGATTTTCTCTTCACGTTTACATATCGTATTCAAGCAATGTTTAATCTGGAAAATTAAAAAAAAAATATATATATATATATATATAGATTATTTTAATATACTAGAATAAAAAATAAATCTTAAAAAATTATAAAAAATATTATTTTAATATATTATATATAAAAAAAACATTTTAAAATAAATACAACAATTAGTACATTACCGAATATACTAAACCTATGAGATTCCTCCATCTCAAAAAGAAAAAGAATGCCTCGGGAAATGAAATTATTATGCTATCTACTTGCATGCTGGATCCAGCAATATGCTTTGGTGTCATGTACTCCGAGTCTGCATCCCATATTCCACGCCCTGTTTTGGTTTTTGGCTTTTTCTTATGTCAATCGGTAGGTTCATTAATTACTTTAAATTAATCAATCAAGTCAAAAGCATAGCTTTCATGCCCAGAAAAAAATAAATGATTTCTAAGTCAATGATTTCTTGGATTAACTCACTGAGTTATACGAGATTTGACAAGCAAGGCCAAAAGGAATCCCTCGTGTTAAGTGCAGCTTTAAAACGATATTTTTCTTCCGATAAATTATACAAGAGAGGTGCAGTCAATTAGTCTATTGGCCTGACTAATAATTCACGGAGAAAAATGGAAATAAGTTTCAAGTTCAATTCACAAGCGGTGGATCATAAAGAAGACAGCCCATTATATATATATATATAGTAGTAGTTTTCCGAGTCTGTTCATACATTAAAAAATAATTAAAAAAATGATGTGTAATTACAGTATTTATGACAAAAACAACAACAACCTCTCTCTGATGGCTGGGATTCAGAGGAAAGTCCTACAGGCAAATCCTTCCCTTCCAATTGTGTTTGTATTCCAGACATCTTCCTGCAATTAATTACCATTTCTCTATTGTTTTCTTGGTTCCAGCCATCTTCCCTCTCTTCTTTTTTTGCGATTTTTACTGTGTATATTCACTGACATGTAGTGAAACGCGAGTCCTGTCCAAGAGTTCCAAGCATTATACAGGCTACTTCCATTAATTTCCCTGCAAGACAGAATCCACAATAAAAACTGTCAAGTCAACTCGTGTTAATGTATCAACATCACAGGCATGCAAAGACTAATCATAAATTGAGCTGTTAAGATCTCAATTAAACGCCGTCTCAACTATGCCATCCAATTCAGGTCAGCTAATAAAAGAAATGCAGGAATATTATGGCGTGGAACTTGATTATAGACAAGCTGTTGTTGGCATCTTAGCTGTGGTGGGGTGGGGCATAATAATGTGGCTCACAGCTAGGAAGAAAACTGCATTTCCTTTTGCTTTTCAATTTTCACATGGATTCGTCGGTGGCAGGGGCCATAGAACCCTGCTTTTCATCCATCTCAACTTCTTTTAATCACAGACTCAAGAACATCAAAACTGTAAAACCCATCTTCATACGAAACCTGCACTGTTTCATTAAGCTTCTGCTATCCAGGCTGGAAACCAATGGAATGGAAATCCTCTAACAGGTCGACAGCAGTCATTCATCATCACAACTTAATGCGATTCGAGAGCATGATTCCCTCTCCTCACCAACCAGAAATGTTGGGAAAGAGAGTGAACTTGACATCGACAATTTTAGGCACTATAGCTTTTACCAGAATGCACTAAATCATCCAATTCCTTTCAAAGCAATCTGGACTCATCTCTGCTTAACAGCCAAGCTATCCCCTATGGAAAAGAGTAATCAAAGGCTATAAAGACCACAATCAACAACTGCCTATTCCATGATTCCATCTGCCCCATCACCGACACCAATCATAACCACACATACCAGAACTTTTGGCAAGAGTTTAATCCCATCATCCCTAGCACAATTCCACCTAACTCGTCACTCATCAAACAACACCCCCCCCCCCCTCCTGTAACCAAAACAACCTAACCCCAAAACTGGGTTCCTAATCCAAAAAAGGAAACTGTACTTGTATGGACCTATGATCTGAATGAGCACTAAACAGTAACTAGAGTTGACTTAACAAGAAAAAAAAATCTCATCAATCCATAACAAACAATCAAAAGAACAAATTAACCGAAAATAACAAAAGCATACCTCTTCTTGGCTTGGTAGTGGCAACCTTAACAGCGCTGACGGATTTCTTAACAGAAGTACTCTCTTTCTCAACTTCAGGAAACAAAACCCCATCAATCCCTTGAACTGAAATCCTCCCATCTGTATAGATATCCGGGTCAAACAAATAGGCCGACCCATCACCTGACCCGAACTTAACCGACCCATCAGCTTCTTGCGCCGCGACTTTATGTGGCAACCTCAATGTATCATACCCTATTTTCCCAAACCTCCTAACAGCATTATACATACTCTCTTCAGTTTGGTACTCAGGTATTATATGGTAGTAAATAATCTGCTCTGGTGCCCCTGGTTCACTCAGCTGGTCTGTTGTTAGCTTAGCCATGGCTTCATCATTTGGTGCCAAAACTGTAAGCACATAGCCTTCAGATACCAACCTGCCCATTTCAGTGGCTAATGAAGTTAAGTTCACTAAAATATCAGCCATTTCATTGTAGCCACCGTAGAGTAGTAGTGTCTGTATAAAGTCTTTAACTTGGCTTTCTCCGTCGAAGTGGTGGTGAGGTCCACCGGGTCCTGGAGCTGGGGCGGGAGCCAATGATGGGCCAGGAGCCATGGCATCATAAATGGGCAAAACCGGCGGTGAACCGGCCCGAACTGGTGGTTCCGGTTTTTTCAATCTGTGGGTTCTTGGGTCAACTTCCGGGGCTCCTTCAGGCAATACAGCTGATATGGATCTCAAATTTCTTCTCCTGTTGAAGTCTTCCTGGACTGACTGTGGGACTAGGAGCTGCTCAATGCCATGAATAACACCGTCCGGTCGGGTCACGTCGTCGGGTCGGGTCAACTCGGCGGATCCGACAACCTTTTTGCCTGAATTCTTGGTGATCAAGTGCAGATGATCTTTGCAGAGAGTGGTGTGCCTGCTGGGGTTTGATTTGTGACCTGGCCAGTCATTGGATCCGACCCGTTGGGGGATAATGTGGAACAATACAAGGGTTTGGAGAGATTTGAGATTACCGGGTTCAAGTAAAAACCGTTTGAATTCGGGGTCAAGTTGACGCTCTAAAGCTTCATTTCTTGGCGCAAAGATGGTGATGTTGTGTTTGCCAACAGCTTCTTCAAGGGTTTGTAGAAGGAGAGCCTTTTCAACGAGCTCAGCTAACTCGGTGTAATGCGAGTCAAGAAGCGCAACAAGCACCGAGTTGGAGTTTATCATTTGACCAGTACCCGTACTATTGCCAGTTTTATTCTGATGGGGTAATGCAGAAATGGAGGAAACGGAAAGACAGAGAAGAGTAAAGAGAAAAAGGGTTTTCTTAGAGACACCA
>Ga0325410_1008039_pt1 | contig 11455 bp, 13 predicted proteins | sample PopdelMetagenome_16_FD_206182 | JGI IMG/M metagenome (GOLD analysis project Ga0325410, IMG submission 206182) | Populus deltoides microbial communities from Bellville, Georgia, United States - Xylem-PdIQD-R3 | ecosystem: Host-associated > Plants > Phyllosphere > Stem > Wood/Secondary xylem... | reverse complement strand
GAAATGAGAAACAAAAACTTTTTCCAGGGATGTGTTGAAGTCAATATTGCTATCGATATTAAATTAGTATACTGTTATATTATTTTCTTCAAGTTATCAAGTCTTGCACTGTTCTTTACATAGAAAAAGGAGGCCAAGTCAAGGATCACCATGACTATTTTGTGGTTCACACGTGTCGCACGTGTGCGGCGTCTCGGTGAAAACATCCACCCTCAAATTCTGTTATCTTCTATCAATTTGGTAAATGTGAGGAGACAAGGAATTCTTGTCTTTTATTAGTGGAAAAATGGAATGGGATCCATCTGTATTACCGTTGGTGTTTCCGTCAGTGGGTGGTTTTTTTTATTTGCGACAGAATTAGTGACGGAAATGGGATTTACCGACGACTGTTATATCGACGGATGTGTTCCGTCGGTGAGGCCGTCGGTATTATTTTCACCGACGGATTGCATTGCTTTCACCGATGGAATGAGTCCGTCGGTAAAACTGGATAATGTTGTAGTGGGAGTCGCCACCTAATATTTTGGTCACTAGGAACCCTAACTGGTCTCAGAGATTGGGTACGGGGATTGGTTGCGTAAAGGGAAGGTATTGGCACCCCAAATACGCCCTACCTAAGGTAAGTTGCATTGTTTTATGGTCTGATAAAATCTAAGGTCTTGTCGTGTTTTCTAGTTGTTGGTCCGTCTATGGTCCGTCTGATAAAATCTAAGGAGATCCTTATTTTATCGAGTAATTTTGACGTCAACAAAAGAATTTAATATCCGGGATACATCTTACGTATAAGGTCATATCCCCAGATATTAAAAGAAAACAAAATAATTTTTTTAGGAATTTTTGAAATATTGGCCTAGTTCTCGTGACTTTAATAAACTAGTTATTAAAGCCAACATGCATGCTAATATATATTTTTGAAATTTTCTTTGTTGTATGAAAATACAATATGATTTTTTTTTAATTTTTGAGAGACTTGGCCGTATGCATAAAAACAAAAAATATATTTATTATTATTATTATTATTATTATTATTATTATTATTATTATTATTATTTTTCAACGAAAACCAGGTATTTTAATACCAGATTTGTATCTTTACAGTATAAAAATACAAATCAATATCAATCAAAATGCAGTAAAAAATATACGAAAAAATCACAAATTTTTTAAAATAATTTTTGAAAATATTTTATTTTATTTTTATTTTTTTACGCGCTGGGTCCAACCCTGCTCATGTGGCTGGGCCGGACCCAGCAGGGCTGACCGATCGGTAGGAAAACAAAAGGCACGCTCATGCGTGCATGCTTATGCAAATGGAAGCAGTTACTGTCACTGTTCAAGTGAATTATAATTCACTTGAACAGTGAAATGCAAAAATGAATTGTATGCACAGAGACGAAGAGAACAAACCTGGTGGCGGAAACGATGTCGAAGACGATGGTAATGGAGGACGCTCACAGTGATGCTGGTGGCGGTGCAGAGGAAGCCGACGATGGCTCACGGTAGTTATGACGGTGGCGGGCAGTGTTTGCTGCAGCTTTTCTTCTTCTTCCCCGTGCAGAGAACCAGCCTCTATTGTTGTTGTTGTTGTTGTTTTTTTTTTTTTCGTCTGCTTCTGTTTGGTTCTTCTCCTTTTGGTCTCTGGTGGGGGTGGAGCTGCTGGTGGCTTTCAGACGGTGCGGTGGAGTTTGCTGGCCGGTGGAGTTGCTGTGGGGGGCGACGGTGGCTCTTCTCCTCTCTATGCAGAGGCGTGAGCCTCTGTTTTCTTTTTTCTGTTTGATCGATACTCCCTCCTCAGTGGCGGCGTTGTGGCAGCGGTGGAGAGGAAGACCAACGGTGGTTCTCCTTTTTCTTTCCTTCTTCCTCTGTGACTTTCTTTCCCCACAGCTCCTCTCTGTTTTTTTGTGTTTTCCTTTCCTTTCTGCCTCCTGTCTCTATCGTCTCCCCCTCTCTGTTTCTGTTTTCCCCCCTCACTGTCTCGTTCCCTCTTCTGTTTTTCTCTTTTTCGTTGTGCAGTACTGGTGCGGTTGTGATGGAGAATGGCAGTAGCTGCTGGACGAAGAAGATGATGAGCTGATGATGGCGTTCGCAGTGCTGGTGCGGCTCTCTCCCCTCCTTTATTCTTTCCTCTGTCGTTCCCCTCTGGTTTTCCCTCTCCTTTTCTTTTCCTCCCTTTTCATCGTCTTTCTCTGGCTTTTATAAGCCAAAGGATGGCCTGCGGTGCAACGTCCAACTTGGTAACGGCATGTAGAGGAATAGTAGCCGTAAAACATTCCCCATAACTGAAGCAATCTGTTGTTTTTGTTGCTGAAATGGCTCCATTGATAATGCTCATTCACTGTCGAAACCGTTGCGCATAAAGATGGTGATCAACAGTTGTCAAGGAAACGACGCCGTTTGCTAATTCAAAATGCATATTTCTGATTTGGCCCTTGGATGTTTTTAGCAATTTTGTAATCAAGCCCCTGGATAAATTATAATTGGATCCCTTGATTTTAGCGTCTTTTCCGGTTTGGTCCTTGGTTTCAAATTGTTTCAATCAAGTCCTTAATTGGCCATCAAACTTCAATAATTATGCAATTAATCCCCTGATTTGACCAAATCAACTCTTCAAAATTATAATTAGACCCCAAAACTTTAATCTCTTCCAATAAAGGCTTAAATTGACTTAAGAAATCAATTTTCTTGCAATCAAACCCTCCATAAATTCAATTAAACCTTGGATAAAATTTAATTGAATCCATAACAATCTGATTTTGAACTTTTCTTTTTTAAATTGAATTTTCCTTATCAACAGGGTTCTCACTGTTAAATTTCAGCCTTTTGCATTTTTGAATCTCCTCAACCAATTTTGGTATTTTTTTCGGCATTCCAACATCCTTTTCCCACTCCTATTATTTTTTGGATTTCTTCTAAATATTTTTTTAATTTTCTCATTTTGTTTTGTAGGAACCCAAAAATAAATAACAACAACACGCATGAAGAAAGTATTATAGAATTGGTTTATGAAACTAGAGGTGGCTTGATATCCGATGGGTGCCATTTCTTGGTTTCTCAAGTTTATGTTCATCAACGCCTTGATTTTCTCACATGTTTCGGGGGTGGCATCCTTTAGTGCTATTCCTTCTAATGCCATCGATTACAAGTTCAAGAGATTGCCTAAAAAAATGGAATTACGACAACCACCGTCTCCACCTCCACCACCTCAGCTTGCTACAAAGCGTGGACCGGTTCACTGAAATTTGAACGCCTACCTAATTCGGTCGTGTAAGCAGAGATTACATCCGGGTTTTTCAAGGTTGTAGATTCAACCGATCTTCCTCACTTTCAGTTTAATTTATAGCAAGATTGTTGTTCTTGAATTGTATTTGAAGTTTATTAAGGTAGTGGAGATGACTTCAGAAATGTTTGAGAAAATAAATGGTCCAATAATGGAGTCTTGGAGGAGTGCATAAACTGGTGGTTAATGGTTTTCCGGCGACAAGAAAGTTACCAAAAGTGATTCTGGCAAGTAGCATAGGGACAAGAAACACCATTAATCTGCCTCCTATGGAGTTTAGGTTCGCTTTCGTAGTTTACGTCAATTGTGATTGTACTGGTACTTATGGTAATGGATTTGTTTTCTGGAAATTAACTAATTCCTATATATCCAAGGAGAGAGATGGGGGGGAAAGCTCTCTTTCAAAAAACCCAGCCACCGTCCCAGACAAACATAATTCCTTCTCACAAACACAGAAAACAACCTGATCTTCCATACAAGCCATATTACCTCCAACCTCAGCTACCATCCATCACCTTAAACACTTAAACTTTAACAAACTACCGTGGTTTTCACCTGCAATGTTACTTTGAAAACTTCCCAAGTTGGGTCGATTACCATAAGCTCAAAGACCGTTTCAGAAAACAGGGCAAAGTTATTAAGTTGTTTGTTTCTCGGAAAACAAATCGAGCAGGAAAGCATTCTGGCTTCGTCACCATCCTCTCGAATCTGTCAGACAAAACTCCGCTAGAATGTTTAAATGACATATGGTTTGATTCCTACAAACTGAGAGTTAATGTGGCTAAGCACAGAAGAAAAGATGAAGTGATGAAACAGAAAACAGTGGGAACAGGGAAATAAATATCCAAGCTCAACAACAAAGCCAAGGCCCCCATCCGTGTAAGAGACAACCGAAGCTATCTTGAGGCAGTAACATCAGGGAGTCAAGTGCATCAAGCGTCGGATAATGCCACACCACGTCCTCATAACTTCATCTCTTTCAACACTACAGATGAGGAAATTCTATGGTTAAGAAATAGTCTTATTGGCAAGATATCTCAGGGAGTAGATTATGCACAAATCAGACATGGATTAATTCAGCTAGGCATCTGCTTCTCTGCTGTCCGTTTCCTGGGGGGTTCCCAGGCAATCATAAGCTTTGATGATGAGAAATCTATGCAACAAGCGATGCAGAAAGGTATGGAATGCTGGAAGCTCTACTTTGATGAAGTTCGCCTGTGGACGGAGGAAGATGTGATAGAGAGTCGTCTAGCATGGATCTCCATCTCTCATTTGCCTATATCTGGCTGGAGTCTGAGATGTATCTCAAACCTCCTCATGAACCATGGACGGGTGATAGGTTTTGACAAGACCAGCCTAAAAATCTCTGAACTTCACAGCGTGAAAATCCTTATAGGTACTCACTTGCCGGAGATCCACGACTCTATAGATCTCATGCTAAACTCCAAGTTAGTACACATACAGCTGGATGAGATTGACCCTTAAAGATATCCAGAGGCAAAAGGAATTTCATACTCTATGGCAGAATTTCAAACCACATTACTTCAGGGAGAAGATGCTGACAGTGACTCAGATGATGAATTGTACACTGATCTGGCTTTTGACTTGGCAGGAGATGACAACATTTGCAGGCTGGCTATTGCTGATAAGAATTTTGGAGCTCATGACAAGGCACACACGCTGAAGGCAAGGAAGCACAACCCACATGGTCCATATGAGGTCTACGATCATAGCTTTGCGGCCACAATAAATGCCACTGACAACAAAGAACGGCTACATATCGTTGTTGAAGATCTCTTTCCAGAAATAGCAGCTCCTAGGACTCCCCACCACTGTTTCTCTACCAACAAGCTTTCCCAAAATCAACTCCAAGCAGAACGGGGCCTTGTCTTATACGATGTGAATTGAGCAAGCCCATTGGAGCATCAAAGCATGGCCTTCAAAAGAGACTCTTTCTCGCCACAACCTTATACCCCTGTCAGCAGTGATAATTCTTTAGAATCCCACTGCAAAGCTCAAAGCCTGCCTCTTACACCCAACCAACACCGGACCACAACAGCCAAACAACCAAGACTAAAGAAAATATCCTCTATTGGGAGTCTTCTCTCCTTGCACTCTTCAGCAAGTATATCTTCTATAGACTTTTATATCAGAGTGAATAATACCCGTAAACTGAAAGAATCTGCAGTGGAGTCGTCTCACAATGAAGTCAACAAAATGATCCATTTAGGAGAAGCTTTGGGTCTTGGTAATTCAGCTCTCTTGAAAAAAATTTCTGGACTTATCATAAGGCAGCTAGAAAGGAGAGGGAAGATTGGCAAAAACAACCATGAATAGTAAGCTTTCATCCCTGTTTCTGCAGATAAATCTTTTAATTCTGTCATGAATATTCTTTCTTGGAATTCTTGTGGCTTGGGCATGATGAGGAAACGAAGAAGAATCATGAAATTAATAACAAAATATAAGATTGATATATGTTTCCTGCTAGAAACTAAGCTTGTTAATTGTTCCATTGACTTTGTATCTCATATTTGAAATGAAAATCATGTGAGTTGGTTTAGTAATGATGCTCAAGGATCAAAAGGAGGTCTGCTTGTTATGTGGAAAAACACTAACTTTGAAGTCTCTAATATTGAATATGGTCATGATTGGATCGGTTTATATGGTAAACATGTTCATAGTGATTTTCATTGCTTTGTTATTGGCATCTATGCTCCTTGTAACTATCAGGACAGACAAAAACTTTGGGATGATTTCATTCTTCTTAAGCACGCTTTTGAAGTTCCCTGGATAATAGCTGGAGATTTTAATGAAACACACTCTTAGAAAGACAGAAACAGTGGAATCTGTCATCCTACAGGCTCAAATTCTTTTAGCAGATTTCAGCAGTCTTGTGAGCTCATTGAATACCCTTTAGCAGAAGGTTATTTTACCTGGTTTAGAGGAAGGTCCAAGAGCAAACTGGATCGTATGTTTGCAAACTCATCCTACCATCTTCACTTCCCCAATTTATCTCTTCCACGACTTCCAAGAGAGTTCTCGGATTATTGCCCTTTAATTATATCATGCTTCTTGCAGGACCATGGATGGCGTCCTATTTGTTTTTTGGACTGTTGGACTCAGTACCCAAATTTCAAGCACATTATTGAAAACTTCTGGAATGATGTATGCTCCCTTCACCCTGGCCGCTTTAAATTTCTCAAAAAGCTCAATCATATTGCAGTCAAATTGAGGCAATGGAATAAGCTTGAATTTGGAAATCAAGAAGCTGCCCTTCAACGAACCCTTTCAGCTATCAACATACTAGAGGGAAAATGTGAAGAAGAAGGTATAACCGACCAAGAGTAGGAGCATCTAGACTTTTTGTTGAAAGACCGCTAGGTTCACAATAATCACATTTAATCTATTTGGAGGCAGAAATCAAGACAGATGTGGTGCAAATTGGGTGACAAAAATAACAAGTTTTTTCACTTGATTGCTAATTTCAGGAAGGCTAAATTATCTATCCTTAAAATCCACCATAATGGCAACACTTTTGATTCTCTGCAGGGTATTCAGCAGGCTGCTGTGGATTATTTCTCTGAGCTGTATGACTCCCCCTCTGAAAAAAGCCGCAGTTAAATCCTTTGGGTTTCAAATGCCTCTCTAAATAATCCTCTGAATGGCTGGAGCAGGAAATCACAATGGAAGAAGTGAAGCGCAGTGTATGGGGTTGTGATGGGTCAAAATGTCTGGGACCAGATGGTTTCAACTTCCAATTCTACAGATTAGCATGGGATTTTATTGCTCAAGACATTCTCGATATAGTTTTAAGCCTCTTCAGAACAGGAAGGCTACCCAAAGGAATCAATACAACCTACGTAACTCTCCTCTCCAAGACAGTAGAACCCATAGAGTTTAAAGATTTTCGACCCATCAGCATGATTCATGGTATCTACAAGATCATTGCCAAAATCCTTGCATCCAGACTGAAAACTATTATGCAAGATATCATTAGCATTAACCAATCAACGTTTATAGCAGACCGCAACATTATAGATGGCTTTATGATTGTAAATGAGCTGGTGAGTGATCTAAAAAAGCGAAAAGCGGCAGGTCTGATTTTCAAGATTGATTTCCATAAAACCTCTTGGGATTACCTAGATGATATCATGGGTTATATGGGGTTAGGCAAAAAATGGAGAACCATGATTTATGAATGTCTTTCTTCATCAAAACTCTTGGTCCTCATCAATGGATCTCCTTCAAAAGAATTCTCTGTTCGGCGAGGACTGCGTAAAGGAGACCCGTTACCCCTTTTCTGTTTGACACAGCTGCTGAGGGCCTCTCGGTCCTCTTTCAAAGGGCATCTAGTGGGAATATTATCAAAGGGCTGCAATTTGCATCAGGAATTTTTATCAGCCATCTACAATATGCAGATGACACGTTAATATTCATCCCGACAGATATTGATCAATTAGTTCAAGTCAAAAGAATCTTAAGATGGTTTGCTCTGACTTCAAGCCTTCATATAAACTTCCATAAAAGCTCCATTATTGGTATCAATGTCGACGATCACTTGTGCTTGCGCTTGGCTACATCTATTTTTTGCAGATCAGACTCCCTCCCAAGCAAATATCTTGGCATGCCACTAGGAGCCAATCCATCTCATATCTCTACATGGAAGCCAGTGATAGAGAAGTTTCGTAAAAGGCTTCATATGTGGAAAGGGAGATTACTAAGCATGGCTGGTCGTCTATGTCTCATTAAAAGTGTCCTTAATTCCCTGCCTATATATTTTATGTCTGTGTTCAAGATGCCAAAAGGGGTAGGCAGGCTTCTTTCATCCATCCAAAGACGTTTCTTGTGGTGTGGATGTACCAAGTAAAGATCTTTCTACAAGATCCAATGGAGACTAGTGATGCGCGATAAGAAACAAAGAGGCCTCGGTGTAGGCTCCTTTATATCGAAAAACAGAGCCCTGCTGCTAAAATGGATTTGAAGACTCTCTTCCCTAGGTACAAGTTTATGGAAAATGATTATCTCTTCGATGTACAATCCAGCTTATGAGAATGGGATCCCAATTTTCTACAACCAACCCTCCAAGATCTGGAAGGATATTATGTCCATTGTTCAAACCGACGTTCACCAAGTCTTCGCGAGTCATTGCAAATTCATGGTGGGGAATGGCAGTTTAACATCCTTTTGGCTAGACAACTGGATTGGTGACTACCCTCTCAAAACAGCCTTCCCTAGGCTATATCTTTTGTCTTCCTCTAAATCTGCTTTGGTGGCTGACATGGGTAGATGGAGCAATGGAATCTGGCTCTAGTCCCTACAATGGCGCAGACCTCTATTTCATTTTGAACAAGAGCAATTATCACTTTTATCATCCGTGCTGGAATCCAAGCCAATGTTCTGCCATAAGATGGATAAGAAAATCTGGACCCTCAACAGCGATGGCCTCTTCAATGTAAAATCTTGCTCCAAAATGATGGACCAGCTGCTCTACAGTGGTGCCAAACCATTCCAATCTTCTGTTTGGATAAAACTAACCCCACCAAAAGTGCAACTTTTCGTTTGGCTCCTTGTCCAAGACAAAGTAACCACAAGAGATTTTCTATTTCAGCATGACTACCTAACCCTGCAGGAGTCAAGATGCACTTTCTGCAATAAAAGTTTGGAATCTTCAAGTCACCTCTTCATTCACTGCCACTTCACTTGGAATATATGGATGAAACTGTTTTCTAATCAGGGCTTTTGCAGTGTTTTTCCAAAATCTGTTAATGATATGTGCTACCAATGGTCTTCTATGGTTAAAGACAAGCAACAGAATCTCTCATGTCAGTTTCTTTTCTCATGCGTTGTTTGGAATCTTTGGCTTCACCGAAATGATGTTATTTTTAATGACACTACCCCTAACCTTCAAATTTGTTTCTCCATGGTGCGTCAAAGTATTGCTTTATGGCTGAGGCTTGATTCCAACTCTTTAGAGTTTAATATAGAGAATGTTTAGTTGGGAGGAGTTGGTTTCTTATGATTTGTTTGTTCCCCCTTTTGTTGCTCTCCCCTGTTTCATGCAACAGTTTTTGTGCTTTCCTTTCCTCTACTTGTTCATCTGATGTAAGTTAGGCTATTATCTTTGTAGCTTTTTTCTTAATAAAATTTTGACTATTAACAAAAAAAAAAAATCCTTATATTGAGTTTAGGTGCTAAGATATTACTATTCTCACAAAACATTCAGATTTCAGACAGAACAAAATAATGTAAATAATAACTAGTTAAAAACATGAAGAAATTCGCGAAGAAAACACCTACAGACCCATATTACCATATTTATTCAAGTCTCCAGTCATTGCCAAGCAAACATCCAATATACGCAAAAAGCCTTTACACCAATCCATTTTTACATACTTAGATTTGTTTTAGGAACACCCAAATGTTTACACCAATCCATTTTTACATACTTAGATTTGTTTTAGGAACACCCAAATGTTTCATATGCAAAATCTCAACATGTGTGCAAAACGAACTCACTTTCGTTCATCATTAATTTTCAGCTAAATTAAACTTAATCATCATCATGGAAGGATCAAAACAAAACCCCTCAAGACAATTTTTTCTTCCATTTTTATTTTTACTTTCTAATTCAATCCACAAGGCATATCAAACCGACAACAAGACATCTTCATTTTACCTTTTAATTTAAATAAACAACATTAAAGAAAATGATAAAACTATACTTTTAAAACTCGGCCCGGCAGGTCGACCCGGGACCCGACTAACCCGAGGCTGGAACCATGCCAGGTTTGTGAAAAAATAATAGTTAAAAACCTAGTTGACCCGGTTGACCCGATAAGACCCGGTAAAAAACCCGGTTGCAACTCGTTGACTATTTTTTATTTTTTACCAAACGATGTCGTTTTGATTTGTAAAAAAAATTGATGTTGATCCAGAGACCCAGTCAAAACCCGTGACCCAGGCCTTGGGCCGGGTCGACCACTAGGCCGGGTTTAAAAACACTAGATAAAATAGAGTAATAAAATATCTAAAATTTAAAAAATTTAGAGGTTAGTAGTTTATTATTATCAATAAATATTGGGTAAATCATTTGCTATACTTGTACACATCACTTGCAAAACAATTTAATCTACATTTATTTATTTATTTTCACTGTTAAGATTTACTCTAGTACTTCAAAATTGTGGGTAATGAAAAAAGAAAGTATCAAACAATACTTTTTCAAGTGAAACAATAATTTTAGATAAAATGTAATATATATATTTTTTCAATGATATGTATCCTATTGCTGTACAAAGTCCTAAAATTCTTATCTTATCGCTATACGAACGTTTTTAATTTATTTAATTTGGTATCAGAAACGCATTTCAAACTGCATACATGGCATACATGCCACATTAATCAACATCAAAGACTGTTTATATATATATATAAACAATTAATATTGATCAAATTATTATAAGTAATTCCAATTGAATGCAATTAACCATTCAATTATTCAATTGAAATATTTGGGCAACATGTGGAATGTCGAGTAGGGTGGGTCTATTTTACTCAATGTGCGGATATAATTCTATGTGATATGTGGATTGTTGTTAATTTCCATATCATAAACATAATGAAATATTATCTGAAATATGAAAATGACATAAATGAAGAGCACATAAATATGCTGGTAGCCTGGTAGATTGAAACTGCTTAAAAAACATAGCTACATAGCTGGTCAGTTTAGAAGTTGGGACCGTAGGTGCTATGGAAATCAGGAAGTGAAGCTTATAGATATTCAAACCAGTATAGCAGCCTTAGAAACAGATAGTGAAAGCTATGAATTGACGGAGGAAGAGACTTCTGACTTGGGAAAGCTTATATCAGACCACTGGACAGTAAACAGGAATGTGGAGAGTATATGGCGTCAGAAATCGCGGCAACAATGGTGTAAAATGGGAGATCGTAATACTAAATTTTTCCATATAGTTTCTAACATGAAAAGAAACAAAAAAAATTATCTCTAAAGTTCTTTATTCAGATGTTCTTCACACCGCTCCTCCGATAATTAAGGAGGCAGCTTCTTCCTTTTTCTCGGCTTTGTGTACAAGACCACAGCACAAGCGAGCTCCGTTGGGAGAGGTGGGTTATAAGAAGATAAATGTAGAGAAAGCTTCTTGTCTGAAAAGACCG
>Ga0325410_1008038_pt1 | contig 11456 bp, 16 predicted proteins | sample PopdelMetagenome_16_FD_206182 | JGI IMG/M metagenome (GOLD analysis project Ga0325410, IMG submission 206182) | Populus deltoides microbial communities from Bellville, Georgia, United States - Xylem-PdIQD-R3 | ecosystem: Host-associated > Plants > Phyllosphere > Stem > Wood/Secondary xylem... | reverse complement strand
TTTAAACCCTATAGATTTCAAGGAGCGCCCTCCCACTCTCGATCCTAGGGTTTTTCTCTCTCTTTCGTTTTCCGAGAAGACGACATGTCTTGGGAGGAAGAAGTTGTGATCCGCGATGTCACCAACGCCGGTATCGTCGTAAGCGACCGTATTGGTAGAGAGGTTGCAGCTCAGATCGATCTCGAAGAAGCTCTAGAAGCTTCTAGATACGCGAGCCATCCTTATTCCACTCATCCTCGGGAGGCACGTTTCGTTTCTCATTCTAAATTTCTTAGCCTTAGCAATGTGTTCCCTCTCTTTTTTTTTCCAGTTTATTTGCGTGGGTCAGTAAAATCTCATTGATTGAGTAGGAATAATTGAAAATTAAGTTTATAATTTATCACTTTTTAACAATAATTATAATAATTTTCCTTGCTTCCGTTGGATTCCATTGCAGTGGCCACCTTTAATTGAGGTGGAGGATACTCAGGAGTTGCCTCCCGTGCTCGTTGAAAGATATAATGCAGCTGGCGGAGAAGCGACTGCTTTGTGTGGAATATTTCCTGAGGTACGGAGGGCTTGGGCATCGGTGGATAATTCTTTGTTTCTATGGCGTTTCGATAAGTGGTAAGTTCTCTTTTGAATTCTCTAAAATGTATTCCTTCATATTAGTTTTCAATTAGAGAATGAAAACTTGAATTCCTTGTTATTATGCATGGAGCTCTCGAGCTTAGGTGAAAAAGGTTAAGATCACGTCTGTGCACCTGGTTTTGAGAAAACCCTTATCACTTACTAAGCTGGTCATAGATGAAGCTGCTTTGATGCTCATATTCACTTTGCGACATTGTTTATGCTCTTATGGCATGCTGCACTGCTACCTTCATTTTGGAAAGATTTCTGTGTTTTAGATATGAATTTTGTGCATCTCAATTTTTTCCTTTTGAGAATGCTTTTTGCTCTGTTTATTCCGGATCGAGGTAAATTCATAAGAGTTGTTGATGGGTTGCTCATAACAGTTGTCATTAATGGCTGAAATAACACAAAGATGCTACTTAATGGTGCTTATCTTGCTTGTGTGGGTCTTTATCGGCACACTCCCTTTCCCCATCTTTATCGCAATTTCTAATGTCATTTACCCTTGGTGATCTCCTGAAACTAATTGCTCTTGTCCTCTGTCTTATAAAAGCAATCCTCTCTATGGAAGAAAAGGTGAACAAAAATACTTGATATTGCAGAGCATCATCAAATATTTCCCAATCTGGTTCTATTGTTTATAACAGTTAGAGATATTAGTGGGCACTATCTCAGAGGAAAAAGATACAATAAAAGAAACCCGATCTGTTGTTAATAACAAAGCTGGATCTTTTCGATTCCTTCACCACTGCTTGTTGTTATTAGCTGTTTCCATTCTCATTTCTCTAATGGTTGCTGTTTTGTCTCTGATGTTCTCCTTTTGTATCAGGGATGGTCAATGTCCTGAATACAGCGAGGAACAAGCCATCTGTGCTGTCGGCCTTGCCAAATCTAAGCCTGGTGTTTTTGTTGAAGCTATCCAGTATCTTTTGGTTTTATCCACACCAGTGGAGGTAGTACCTCAACATTTTTTCTATAATGTTCTGCAAAGTTATTTGTTTCAAATGTACCTTTCAGGTTAAAAATCTAGTTATATCTGTTTTGATATTGAGTTTTGACAATTTATTTACTTTTCTATGATGCCAACAGTTTTTGGTTGTTATTTTATACTACCTCTGTGTGTGCGGTTACTGAATTATATTCATGATTTAAAGATCCCTATTGTTAATTGAAATTCAATGTCATACCCAGATCTACTGTTGGTTGTCATTTTCAATTCTATTTTTTTCATCAAATAAATTCAGAGCAAGTTAGAATATGTAGATTTGAGTATAATGGAACTTTTACATGGTGCATTTGATCTCAAGCCATGAGTTCTTTGTGTCATTTGTGCTGTGCAAGGTTGATGATTTACATAGTAATTATTGTGAAACTTCCACAATGTGATGCTATGATGGCCTTATGATCTCGAGAGTGAATGCAATGCTTGGATCTTAACTTGTCCCGTGTGTTTATCTCCATATTGTTCTTTGCTTCTATTCTTTTGCTGGGAATTCATTGTGCTGATTTTAAATTTTTTTACCGTTTTATGAAAGAATATTTGTTGGTGAAGATCTGCTATCTCTTACATGAACAGATCTTGCAAACTCTTTTCATCTTTCTCTCCTTTGACGGACCTGTTGACTCAAAATTGCTATCTTACAACGAACGAAATTCTTAAACTCTACTTGGACGGTCTGGGACATGGCATTATATACTCATCCTGTGATGGGCATTATATACTCATCCTGTGATGGTGTGTGACACTGACTCTGTCCTTAGGTCTAGGACAGGCAGTGGTAATAGGCTTAGCTATTTGGCTGATTCAGGTTGACAGGTCTCACCTTGGGGGTTCTTAACAAAACAGGTTTAGGTGCTCCAAGGTGACATGAAGAGACTAAACAGTAAAGGGAAAACAAGAAAGAGAAGTATAAAAGAAAAGTATTCTTGATCTGTATTTCTATACATGATTCTGCACGTGCCTTCTCTTTAGTTTTTGCAGTTAATTTATTGACAGTATTATCAATCCTTAACAGCTTGTTCTTCTTCTCAGTTGGTTCTTGTAGGAGTATGCTGTTCCGGGTCAGGCGATGGTGCGGATCCATATGCTGAGGTTTCCTTACAGCCTTTGCCAGAGTATACAGTACCATCTGATGGAGTTACCATGACCTGTATTGTGTGTACTGATAGGGGTCGCATCTTCCTTTCTGGGCGCGATGGACACATTTATGAGTTGCATTACACTACTGGTTCGGGATGGCACAAGCGATGTCGTAAAGTTTGCCTGACAGCTGGATTGGGTAGTGTTATTTCAAGGCATGTTTTTTTATTCAGTGCTTTCCATTTATGTCATGGTGATGAGTTCGGCTTCTCTATGTTTGTATGGGAATTAAGTTCAATCTAAAGTGACGTTTGATATATCTCTACTTTTAAAATGATTACTTTGGTTTTATTATTCTTGCTAAGTCCACTTCCATTTAACCATATATTTATGAGCTAGTTGAGTTGTAATTGACAGCTAAAATCTTGCTCTTATCTACCACATCATAAATTAAGTCCACCTCATATGTTTCCAGGTGGGTTGTACCAAATGTGTTCAAGTTTGGAGCTGTTGATCCTATTGTTGAAATGGTTGTTGACAATGAAAGACAGATTTTGTATGCACGAACAGAAGAGATGAAACTTCAGGTTTATCTTCTGGAATCAAATGGAGATGGTCCGCTGAAGAAAGTGGCAGAAGAAAGAAATTTGTTCAGTCAAAGAGATGCACATTATGGAGGCAGACCATCAGCAGGACCAAGAATCCCAAGTAGATCAGCAAAGCCATCTATAGCTTGCATCTCTCCTTTATCCACACTGGAATCCAAGTGGTTGCACCTTGTTGCTGTTTTATCAGATGGCAGAAGGATGTACATTTCTACTTCCCCATCTAGTGGCAATAATGGAGCTGTTGGAGGTTTGGGTGGATTCGGTACCAACCATCAGAAGCCGAACTGTTTAAAAGTTGTAACAACTAGGCCTTCTCCTCCTTTAGGGGTCAGTGGTGGACTTGCCTTTGGAGCCATTTCTCTTGCCAATAGAACTCCAAATGAGGATCTCACACTAAAAGTTGAAACAGCATCCTACTCTGCTGGAACTCTTGTCCTCTCTGATTCATCACCACCAACCACGTCTTCTCTTGTCATCGTGAGCAAGGATTCAAGCTCACAGACATCTATTTCGGGTAGCTTAGGTACGAGTTCAAGGGGTTCACGGGCTTTACGGGAAACCGTATCATCGGTACCTGTTGAAGGACGGATGCTTTTTGTTGCAGATGTTTTACCTTTACCAGATACAGCTGCCATGTTGCAGTCACTATATTCAGAACTTGATTGTTTTGGATTCCAAAGCACATGTGAGCCCTGTGAAAAGGCATCTATAAAACTTTGGGCAAGAGGTGATCTTGCAATGCAACATGTACTTCCAAGGCGAAGAGTCATCATTTTCAGCACCATGGGAATGATTGAAGTGGTTTTCAACAGGCCCATAGACATTCTGCGAAGGTTGTTTGAGTCCAACTCCCCTAGATCAATCTTGGAGGATTTCTTTAATCGTTTTGGATCTGGTGAGGCAGCTGCAATGTGTTTAATGCTAGCTGCAAGGATAGTGCATTCTGAAAATCTTATAAGCAATCAAGTTGCTGAGAAGGCAGCTGAAACATATGAGGATCCAAGAGTTGTCGGAATGCCACAACTTGAAGGCAGCAATGTACTGTCAAACACTAGAACAGCAACAGGAGGTTTTAGCATGGGACAGGTTGTTCAGGAGGCCGAGCCTGTGTTTTCGGGTGCTCATGAAGGGCTCTGCTTGTGCTCTTCAAGGTTGCTTTTACCTGTCTGGGAACTCCCTGTGTTCGTCTCAAAAGGTGATGTAGGTTCTTCTGACGCTTCATTTGAAAATGGAGTGGTTGGATGTAGACTCTCAGTTGGGGCTATGCAAATCTTAGAAAACAAGGTTCGTTCTTTAGAGAAGTTCCTTAAGTCCAGAAGGAACCAGAGAAGGGGGCTTTATGGTTGTGTAGCAGGTTTGGGAGACTTGACTGGTTCTATATTGTATGGAACTGGTTCAGATTCAGGTACCGGTGACAGAAGTATGGTGAGAAACTTATTTGGCACATATCCACAAAGTGTAGAGGCAAATGGTGGTGGGGCAACTAATAAACGTCAGCGACTACCATACAGTCCTGCAGAATTGGCTGCCATGGAGGTAGGTGCTCGATGTGTTTAACATATGGTTATCGTTATTTTATGTTTTTTCCAATTTAACAACCTGCTGCAATACAGGTCAGGGCAATGGAGTGCATCAGGCAATTGCTTCTTAGATCCGGGGAAGCTCTGTTTCTGCTACAGCTCCTTTCTCAACATCATATAACACGCGTGGTTCAGGGGCTTGATGCTAGTATACGACAGAGTCTGGTTCAATTGACATTCCATCAACTGGTTTGTTCTGAGGAGGGTGATCGCCTTGCTACAATGCTGATTGCTGTCTTAATGGAGGTAAAACAAGCTATGCAAACCTCTAGAAAATATCTCTTAAAATTCTTCTTTTGTTTGCTTTTATGATCACATGTAATATTGGTAGCCTGCATTCTGAATCATTATCCTGAATTTCATTGTTCCAGTACTATACTGGCCCTGATGGCAGGGGAACAGTAGATGATATCAGTGGGAAATTACGGGAGTGTTGTCCAAGCTACTTCAAGGAGTCTGATTACAAGTTTTTCTTAGCTGTTGAATGTCTCGAACGAGCTGCCGCAACTCCAGATCCTGTAGAGAAGGAGAATATTGCTAGAGAAGCCTTCAATTTCTTGAGCAAAGTTCCGGAGTCTGCAGATTTAAGAACTGTTTGCAAACGGTTTGAGGATTTAAGGTGAGTCTATTGATTAAGGCAAAGCTGGGTACCAGTGTTGTTAATTTGTCTATGTTCACTTAGAGTACTGTATCTTAAACCTAAAGTGAAATGGGCACACAGGTTTTATGAAGCTGTGGTTCGCTTACCTCTGCAAAAAGCACAGGCTCTTGACCCTGCAGGTGATGCTTTCAATGAGCAACTTGATGCAGCTACTAGAGAATATGCACTTGCTCAGCGTGAACAATGCTATGAGATAATTACAAGTGCTTTGCGTTCTCTGAAAGGCGAGGCCTCACAAAAGGAATTTGGATCGCCAGTCAGACCTGCTTCAACTCGACCTGCACTTGATCAGGCTTCTCGGAAGAAATACGTATGCCAGATTGTTCAGCTTGCTGTCCAATCTCCTGACAGAGTATTTCATGAGTACCTATACTGGACTATGATTGATTTGGGCCTGGAAAATGAGCTGCTGGAGTATGGAGGTCCAGATTTAGTACCATTTTTGCAAAGAGCTGGCCGGGAACCTTTACAAAAGGTATTCTTTCATGTGACTGTTCAGGGATCCCTTAAATATGGTGCCTTTTGATTTGAAGTACTTTCTGTTTTACTTTTCTTCTTCATTTTTTTTAGTTTGTGCTATGTAATTCATCATTAATTGCTAATCTCTCAAGTTTTAAAGATTTTGTTTTTTTCTCCTTCTATGGATGGAAATTGGTTAAGACAAAGAAAGTGGTCCTAATTGAAGGATTTAATTATTTGAGGTGTCTGCTTCAATTTGGCTTCTACTTGAGGGTTCTGTGTGATTTTACCTTATTTTCCTCTGTTCTGCTATTTGATGTTCCCTTACGAAGTGGTTCTGTACAATTTATTTAAGCTCACCCTTTTGGATCTTCTTAAAGGAATAAGTCTTTTGAGATTGTATATGTATTTGCAACATATTTATAACTATTGACCAAGTTTCTGCCAAATGGATTGTGGGTAATGTCATCCAACATTATTGTTTTTGTCTCATAGGTTCATGCTGTTTCTGCCATAACACCTGCATCTTCTCCAATTGGTCATTCAGGAGCACCAATTGCTTCTAATCAAGCAAAATGTTTTGATCTGTTGGCACGGTATTATGTCCTGAAGAGGCAACACATACTTGCTGCTCACGTGTTGTTAAGGCTGGCTGAAAGACGCTCAACTGATGCTGGAGATGCTCCTAGTCTTGAACAAAGGTTGGCATCTCTCTCTCTCTTTCTCTGTCTCTATCATTTGCCACTTTCTGCAGCGTTGTAAAGCTTGTGTTTTTTGAACTGGGATGTTCATTTTTCTGTTACTTTGTTGGATGATGGCAGTAGTCTAATCTACCCTTAACCAACAAATCACCAAATATGGTTGCTTAATCACATAAAACTAAGGAATAAATGCCATCCTTTGCAGATTTAGTACTGAAACAAAAATATTACATATTGTCCTTGCTCCTGAACTTTTATATACTCAAATCGATCAGTTCAGCTTCTGTTATGATGATGCTTAAACTTTCTAGGATGTTCTTATTAATGCATTATATTTACATCTGTAAACTAGTTCGGATATTATGTGGTATTTCCGAGGTTTATATGTGGCCTAAAGGTTTTTTTTCTTTCTAGTTTACTAATTTCAATACAAAATTTAGCAGTTATTGAAAGTAAACAAACTGCCCATTTAGTTCATTTCGCAAAATTCAAAATTTCCCTCGCTGCTCCCCTTTAACAGTTGATGTTTAATGACTCTTTTTTTTCAATGTCAGGCGCCAATACCTAAGTAATGCAGTTCTGCAGGCCAAGAATGCTAGTGACAGTGGTGTTGTGGTAGGTTCTACAAGGGGTGCTATGGACACTGGATTGCTAGATTTGCTTGAGGGGAAGCTTGCGGTTCTTCGGTTTCAAATAAAAATAAAAGATGAACTGGAGGCTATAGCGTCCAGGCTACAATCTTCATCTGACATTTCTGAGGCTGTCCCAAATGGATCAGCTCATGATAGCAATGTTGAAGCAGAGCAGGCAAAAATTGCAAGGGAAAAGGCAAAAGAGTTATCATTGGATTTAAAGAGCATAACTCAGCTCTATAATGAATATGCAGTTCCTTTTGAACTTTGGGAGGTAAATCTCTTTCTTCCTAATCCTCAAGAGGACAAACCAATTGAATTGTTATACATGCCAGTGAGGCTCTTTCATGTGGTTTTATAATCTTTCATGCCTTGGTCTGTTCGGTTATCAGATTTAGTTACTTGACCTCGATAGAGAATTAGGACCTTTGAGATGAATATGGATTGGTATTAGGTGTGAGACAAAAGAATTTTTATTGTTCTATGTGTTGATATAACTGTACATATCTACTAGAATACTTCCATCTTGGATGTTATAGGGATATTAGCTAGTTGTGAACATAATGACACACCTACATGTTCATGGCACTGTAGATCTTAGAAATGAAATAAGCATGCTACTTTTCTTTGCATCGGTAATATATGCTTCTAATTTTCAAAGAATAGTTTGATGAACAAGATTCAGCTATTGCCTTTCATTGATCTCATAGTCTTAATATATGCTTCTAATTTTCAATTTTTAATGGAAGTCCTTGCTTTCCTTTTCTTCTTTTAGATATGTCTGGAGATGCTATACTTTGCAAATTATTCTGGTGACGCTGATAGTAGCATTGTAAGAGAAACCTGGGCTAGACTAATTGATCAAGCTCTTTCAAGGGGTGGTGTTGTGGAAGCTTGTTCGGTTCTGAAGAGGGTTGGTTCCTACATGTATCCTGGAGATGGAGCTCTTCTACCTTTAGACACCTTATGTCTTCACCTTGAGAAGGCTGCACTGGTACACTCACATTTCAATAATATTTATGTGCTTTGCCATTTATATACTTTATACTAAAAACTTTGAAGTTATTGTGTAAACAGCTCATCTCTTGCATTAAAATCAAGTGCTTGTTTCTTTTCTTTTTTATTTGTTGCATCCCAAAAAAGGCGTTTCCTTGGTGTGTGTGTGTGTGTGTTTGGTTTTGTTTTATTGACAATTATTTTCATTATGCAGGAGAGACTGGAATCAGGGGTGGAAACTGTTGGAGATGAAGACATAGCAAGAGCTCTTCTTGCTGCTTGCAAGGGTGCGATTGAACCTGTGTTGAACACTTATGATCAGTTATTATCAAATGGAGCTATTTTGCCATCTCCCAACCTTAGGCTACGCCTTCTGCGATCAGTGCTTGTGGTAATCCGTGAATGGGCGATGTCTGTTTTTGCACAGAGGATGGGTACAAGTGCAGCTGGCGCTTCATTAATATTAGGCGGATCATTCTCAGTGGAACAAACTGCAGTCATCAACCAAGGGATTCGTGATAAGATCACAAGTGCAGCAAACAGGTCAGCTTGTCCTCTCAGCTACTTGCTCCCTTTATGTTAGACGCATTAAACTATACTGTTTCTTGGTCTGAGAGAAAAGGGTTAAGCTTACCATCTGATGCTTCCTGTTTTGAAAAGGAAAATAATAGCTTCTTTTCTTCTCATTCCTAAGTTAGAATTTCCCTGAAAACTTAATGCATTCAAAAGGGCTGTGAGAGTAAGGGGATTAGTCAGTATCAGAAAAGTTGTGCTTTCATGAATTATCTGGCTCTTATGGCACACTGCTTACAAGTGATTTGGTTGGGATTGGTGTTAAAGGATTGATAATGTTTTAAGACTCAAGCCTCCCATTATCTCTTAGCATTGTTATCTTTGGATATGGTTACTGGGTTCCTCAAACATGCAGGTCTAATCCACTGATATAAGATGTGGTTATTTGATCAACCAACCTGAGCACCTCTAAGAGTTTCCTAGCACCTCGAAATCTCTCTATACCCTCCTTGATCTTTCAGTGGCTCATTTTAATTTCCTGGGGCAATAGAGGATTATTTTTTTACGCATGGTAGGAATAGAAGAGATAACATAAGTTGACCATACCATGATGAACTCTTATGGCATTCCTGAACTTAATATTGGAACTCGTGATCATTTGATCTTTTAGGCTTCTGTACTGTGTCAGAATTATTTCAACCCAAAAGCTTAAACTATTAGGCGAGGCACCAAGAATGTTTTTATATCAATGCCTCTATACCCTTGAACCAATCTTATGATGTTGTGTACCCTTCTTATCTTTGATCTCCTTTATTTTCGCTCCTTGAACTGAATTGAAAGAATCAAGTCATCTGTTGGAGTCTCGTGTTAGAGTAATAGTTTAATTTAATATGGGGCTGTCCTTTTATTCTGAGCATTCTGTTCTCGTGGAACTTGGGATGAGCAGGTACATGACAGAGGTGAGGAGGTTGCCCCTTCCCCAGGGCAGGACCGAAGCTGTTTACCAAGGATTTCGAGAACTTGAAGAGTCCCTGATAAGTCCTTTTTCTTTTGACAGATTTTGATTCTTTATCGTTCCATATTTGGTGTTGTATGGAAAGGTTTATTGTTTTTAATTTAGTTTGCAAATAAAAATTTAATAGATGAAGTAGTTGAAAGTCCCCAATCAACTTTATGCTTTGACCTTTTTTTTTTATATTGTTTAAATGTAACATTGAGTCCCAGTTCACATAAAAGCAAGGATCGAATTTGAAGGCTGGTGATGCCAAGAAGCATATTAACAAGTGCTTCGAAGATGATGTCAAGAGTGTATTTCCTCTTAACAAAGAAAGAAAGGAAAGGAGAGGAGAGAATTTCTTAGCAAAACTCTAAAGATGAACCCGTTATTTCTTCAATGCCTTTACTTCTCAGATTATAGGAATAGCCTATCTGTAACTGCTAACTGTCAACGAACTATAACTGTTACAATTCAGTCACGTGTAAATCATTGATAAAAAGAAAAAGATCAAGACTTGTGCAACTAAAACTAAGCTAATAATTCCTGGTCGAGACCTTAACAGATGACTTGGTAATTTTTTATGCTTTCATCTCGTCGCTATAAAACCACATCTGATAGAGCCTCACTGGAAAGAATCAGTGTTGCACTTTCAATATAATATCGAAGGAGTGCCAGCCTCTTGTAAACCCTAGACATAAGAATTCATGCCGCTCTCGTTCACACAGCCCTTCCTATTTACTCCTAGGTTAAAGCATGAGAGTGCTCTGCTGTGCCATGTGGATTGGTACTCATTTATGTAGCATAAAGCTGTTTCGCTATATGCATGGAGCTGCTAATCTTTGCCAGGAGAAGCCAAAAAGAATGCACTGATGATGATTTGCTACAATCTGGGTCGGTACGAAAACCACCGTAATGCTAGTGTAGCTTGAACCCAGCTTGACAAGCAAATCAGAATTCAGAGCCCTCGTCTGGTGGACTTAGAGGTGGTGCATTGCAATGGGACGGGGGTGCACTGTCAAAAAAAACACCTGAAAGCTTGTGTGGAGAAGTATTTCGTTTTGGTTTTTCTGGGAATGGATTTTTTTTATTATTGCTCGGCAAAAATAAAATTGTCCGGATTCTCCGGGGCTATATCTAATCCGTACAATTATTAATTTTTTCTCGAATTGAGTTCTTCAACAACAATAGCAACTTGATATTGACATTACCCCGTAAAAAAAGGAAAACTAATTCATCTACAGATCTACATGTTTAACATGATTTTTGTAGATGCTTAAGTTATTTTTAACATGATTCATAAGAAACTCATTGATTTATTTGTTTAGAAATAATCATCGCTTGAGCCAAAACTTTGTTGAAATTGAATCAAGATTTTGATTAAATTTAAAATTAGAATTTTTAATCTTTCTACTTATCCTACATCTCTTTGTTAAAAAAAAATAAAATTGATTCGTGTTATTTTTATAAAAACATGATTTTAAATTAAAAAAATATTTTTTGAATTACGATTTGAAGCAAAAATCGATTTTCACAGGTCATACCAAATGAGTCCTCAGTCTATTTGGTCAAAAGGTTTGAATTTTAAAAAAGCTGCAAGATATTTAATTGTTTTTTTTT
>Ga0325410_1008037_pt1 | contig 11458 bp, 7 predicted proteins | sample PopdelMetagenome_16_FD_206182 | JGI IMG/M metagenome (GOLD analysis project Ga0325410, IMG submission 206182) | Populus deltoides microbial communities from Bellville, Georgia, United States - Xylem-PdIQD-R3 | ecosystem: Host-associated > Plants > Phyllosphere > Stem > Wood/Secondary xylem... | reverse complement strand
AGAAGAGGCACTGATACATTTCCCACAAAATTCACACAACTAGAACGCCTGTAATATGCATCAACAGTCTGAGGAAAAGAACAGTGGTTTTAGTCAATCAAGAAAGGATGAGTCATTTTGGTGAAAATGAGGATCAATCAGCTTTCACCTCAAATTTTCCAAGAATGCGGGTTGCATAGTTGTCGAAGTCTCGAACAGAACGTGACTGTCACACAAAGGAAAAAAAAAAGATTCTTTAAAAGCAAGGCATTTGCTTCACCAATACAATCATCTGTTTACGTTTTCATCTTTACATGTCAACATATCAATGGATTGTTAAAAGAGTATGTACCAACCAAATGTATTTTGCTAAAAATAAGTAGAAGCATAATTTGCTTGTGATATATCTAAAACATCAATTTGGAAAGTGTTATATAGATATAGGCTCTTTCCACTTTCCAATGCAATCTCACTTCAAAAGAAATAATGCCAATAAGCAACTATTTTATGCAGTTTCATAATGTGATTTCATTGACAACATGATGATGAGCATGTTGAATGTGAAAAGCTACAATACAACATCTCATTAATCAGCATCCCTCTAAAGATGAATGCATGGTAATCCAATATATCCCATAAATTAAACTAGGGGGAAATGCAGCACCTATGGCTTGGTTATATTGGATTTATATGACAAAAAATTGTTCATTTGCCCTTAAGTATCTTGTGCTTTGCTCCATTAGCAGTGTAATGACTGCTGAACTCCAATAGCAATATTTAAGTGGCATTTGGTACAAGGTTAAAAAATGAGAGGGAATTTGTACAAGAACACTAATTATATGAGGAATTGTTAAAGTGTAAAGTTAATATTCAAAGGTTGTTTGGTGTGTTAACAAATTATAGGGTAAATTGTTAGTAAGGAGAGAGAGAGAGAGAGTTTATATATATTTTTCTAATTCTCCTACATGTCTCAACTATAAAGTTTAGTAAATAGCATCTCATGTGTTGGCATGGATCTAAAGCATAATGAGCTGAACAAAATTTTTTTGTAAGTCTGTGTTTACACTTATTGTATAGATTACTTTACATCTTATGCATGCACAAATATATACATAACTCTACAAGTAAAAAAGAAAAACTAGAAAACTATTACCTTACAAATATATAATTGCATCCCTTATGGTTTAAAATGGGCTTGCTTCTAAAAGCATATCGAATGATATTTTTACTGCTCCAACAACCAACTTCATATATTCACTTAAGTAGAGGAGTTTAAGAGAGAAATAAAATGAAGGCACTCCCTCCATCCCACAAAGGATGTCCCAATTGACTATTCACACGTATTAAAAAATGAAAATAAATGTTGTGCCAGACCATCTATTTTTATTGCATTAACTACATTATCCTTCCAAATTAAATGCAGTTAAAGAAAAAGCATATGAATTTAATTTTTAAAGAGTCAAAGTATTTAAGTAACATAACCGATCCTTCAACATATTGAAAATAGACAATGCATTTTGGTAAGGAAATAAAGAGGTAAATAGCTCAATCTGTCCTTATATAATTGGACAAGTCTCCAATATATCCCTACATTTTTAATTGTGTCTACCACGTCATTGTATAATATTCAATTCTCCAATATGTCATTCGGTCAAGTTTTTCCACCCAAATTGACAAAATTACATTTTTTTCATTCTAAAGTTGTCCTTGAGTTATATAAGAATATAATAGAAAAGTTTCTTAAGATTGATCAAAATGTTTTAAGAAATAAAAAGTTTGAAAATTATTCAACCATTAAAATTTAAAAAACTAAAGATTTCAATCTTTTCTCAAACAACTAAAATTATATTCCTGTACAGCTCAAGGGTATTTTCAGAATGAAAAATATAATTAAGTCAATTTAAATAGAAAAACTTGAGATAAAAATATATTGGAGAATTGGATATTATACAATGACATAATTGACACAATTAGAAACACAGGGATTTATTGGAGACTTAATCAATTATATAAGGAAATAATGAGTCATTTAACTGAAAATAAGGACGCTTTTTGAGGAACTGAGGGATTACCTTCTTTACACCATCCCAATCTGTAAGACGTGACAGGATAGACTCATGCCTGCATAACAATACAGTTAGATCTTTGGAAAACAAAAACCCTGGAAGTTCAAAAAATTAAAAACACAAGCTGAAATCATAATTTTGAAGTGATCAAGTGGAGTTCACACAGGATAACTAAGCAAAAGAAGGTTCATTGTCAGAAAAATTAGCAAAGCAGTGATGGAGACATACAGTTGTGCATAACCTTGTAGGCCAACTGTTAGCACTTTGTCATACAATTTCTGCACAAGTCTACGATTGATATATCTATCACATATCTGTAAAGCAACAATAGAGGGACTTCAAATAATTTTCAACAGTTAGTTCCATAAGTGGATTATTTAACAAAAACAAGGATTTTAATAATTTATTGACTTACAATTCAATAAGAAAGCAATTTACGTAACTTCTGATTTAGTTGAACCTGTCCAGATTAGTACTAACTAAAGATCTTGACATGATCCCACCATCTTTTCTACAAATTTTCTTAAACAATTCTCTTCTACTTTGCCTCCAAAGTTGTATTTTGACTTTTATGTAGGAATTTCATAACCAGAGTTGATCTTTCCATTCAGAATAACATCCACTGGAGAATTATGCGTCTTTTCTTTTATGTATTGTATCAATAAAATAAAATCATGAAATTATAGATTCAAACAAGCTTGGAACAAGAACTTCCAAGTGAAAGACAACCAAGCATATAGAGGGAGAGATGATCAAAGAAATAGTTGGTCGCATCACATGGAATTCATATGGATGAACATTCAATAAGAACTATATGTAAAAACTATACAAATTCATATAAAAAACCACATAAATTTAATATAAACAACCAAGTTGGTTGGTCGAGCAAGCCCAAGGAAACCCAGTGCAATGAGACACTTCCTATTAGAACAAACTAATATCCATCAAATATCTACCGAGAGAATATCCTTAACGTTCATGATTTTGCAGTTCAATCTCTATTGCACAATCCATTTTCCATTTTAATGCGACAACTGCAAACTTTTTTTCTTTCTTTTTCTTTTTTTAATAGAACTATCATTCTTCCTTTACAAAAAGAAACTGAGAAATTCCTTTACTGCGAACAAATTTTCCAATCTTCCGAAGCACATGAGTCATGGGGAGCCATTGGCATGACAAGCTATTCCTTTTAGTACTCCACAATCAATGAAGATACCCAAGTTGTTCCTTTTATTCCCTCTCCTTTAATTTCTTCTCTTTTCTAGTTTATCCACTTGAAGGCAAGTGGTTCAGTTCAATGGGACAAATCCCATGCCATGCTGCAAAGCAAAAGTGAGTCATCAGACAGCAGCAACTTCACGTGAAATGCTGGTTGTTAGAACCTATCTGGTTACTTCCCAACATTGCTCTAGCAAAAGCAGCAACAGTTGTGGTCTCTTTTCTCTTCCACCGCCACCCTATATAGTCTTCTTCTCATTAATGACATACTCTTACAATTCTACCTGTAAATTTTTTCTTTAACTAAAACCGCAAGTAAAGAAGAGCTAGATCTACATTCTCACTATACTAGTACTTCTAAAGGAACCCATTTATGAGGAAGTAATGGTTGTGCAATTTTCTCAGGAAAACAAAGCAAAAGAAAATGAAGATGTTTTCTCTCTCTGCGGAAGACATTTTAGTTTCTACCATTCACTTCAACATGTTGCTGAATATGGTTGTTGGAGCCCCACTACATCACCGTCTACCTTTAACATTTTCTGGTCACATTACTGTCTTCATTGCTGGAACGAATAATAATATATAAATTGCAATATCTTGCATCTTAAAAAATCAAGATGTGCCAATGAAACAAGGTACCTAATTTGGCATGGTAATAGATAAATACAAAAAATGCGAAGATATACCTACTCCCATAACATGTAAATATAGATGAAGCACTCACCAAAAGGTCCCAAGGAGAGCAGACAGCCGCAGCTCCAACAAGAAGACAATTAACCCCATCTTCTCCAAGATATTTCACCTGGAACAATTAACGTTAACAACACATCACTTGGATTCAAAGTTCCAACTCTAAACAAAGCAATTTCTTGTATACACCCTTGTTCAATGTGCATCAAAAAGAATCCTACTAACTGTGTGATTTAGCTTAACAAATCCACCATAAATAAGTATGGTTAGAGTTTATCCTCCAAATTAGACAAATCAAACTCATTCAGAATTTGATACAGTCATAATCCATTTACCAATATCTACCAGGAGGCATTGGCATTATAAAACATGAAGCAACATGGCCATGCGGCAGGTTAAAGATGAAATGTATAAAAATCTCATCAGGAAGGTAGTTTATTGAGATGATAATTTGATGTCTTTCAAGATAAAAAAAAATACACATACTACTTTGCAAGCAGGGAAAAAATAAAAGGAGAAGCATACCAAAATATTTGCCCCAATACTAGTTCCAACAGCATATAAAGGAGCTTCAGGATATTGACAATGAATATGATCAATGACCTTTCGTACATCCTCTGTCCACCCAGCATTGTAGAAGCAATCAGACTGTCCATATATATTTATAACAAATGACCTTGTTAGTCAACGATTTATTGCAATAAGTACAGACCACGAGAGACGTCTGAACAAGCTTTGATGCAGCTCAAAACACACATGAAAGTTTGACATGTAAGAAAACATATTCAAAAGAAACCTAAAAAAGAAAAGCAGTCACAGTTATGCAAAGTTGAATATTCTCTGAATAACAAGATCCTCATTAAGCACATTATCTATTAACAAAATAACATATATAAAATCCCCTCTCTACAAAGAAAAGAGAAACCCATGGGTATACAAGTCTGTGAATGAGCAATTTCACATTCAGAATTGTCATAAAAAAAAGAGAGCTTCCTGCATCTTAGCAGTATATTTCTTTTATTCACTTGGATGAATCGAAAGAGAGGTTTCTTCTAAATTGCCTTCTTCCGTTCCAGTATTTTAACTTGTGACAACTAGCTTAAGAGAAAACTATTTAACAAAGTGAAGTCATTTGCATTTTCTTGAAAAGCTTTTGCAACTTCTTCTATTTGGCTTTTGATGATCTGTCCATGTGGGCATGTACCACAGCATGTCTGATGCTTTTTCATAAACTTGTGGTTATTTAACTCAGTTTCTGTTCCACTGAAACAAGGTTTTGTGAAGGAAAACCCTAGAGAGAGTCCCACCTCTAAAACAATTTTCCTGTAACCTATAAGCTCTTGGTTGTAACCCAAAATCTATCATATGTAGGGACAGTAAAGTTGTAAAAAAAAGAGAGTGAGAGAGGAGGAAAGTCGAAGCCTAGGATCCAGTACTTTAACAACAACTTAAAGATATTCCAAGAATTTAACTGTGGAAAAAGAAAACCAAAAGAACAAACTTCACAAGATTTTCAATTTGGTTTAACTGATCTGTCAAATCCTTCAAAAATTCTAACATTTTTTTCCTTCCTCACTAAATTTCAAAGTCAAGATACAATTTACCAGCCTGTACCACTCTTCCGTATTTGTTGTTTTTCTTCTTCAAAAACCTTGTTTGGATGATATCATACTAAATGCAATGACTTCTTAATGAATGCAAGCCCTTACATATAATATTCATAAAGGGGAACAGAGAGAGAGAGAGAGAATGGTGATCCATGAAGAATGAAAAGGAAAAGTTGCTTTATGAGAAATCAAAAGCTTGCATATAATATTTGACACTCACAGTTATTGATATGCCTCCAAGTCCGCGATGATTGCTCACAACAACATTCCAGCCATGCTTTGACATCTTATCTACGAGATGCTTTACATACTGTTGCACCGTAAAATTACATGAGACATTTAAAAAGGAGAAAGGAAAAAAACCCTACTGACCACAAGAAAAAAACAAACTCCTCAAAAGAGACACAACAATTAATGCAGCATGTCTATCACCAATATAACTGAAAAGGGCAGCATCAAAAAGGAATTTCATAAGTTACTTCTATTCAGCCTACTGAGGTCTTGCTTAGGGGATGAACGCAAGAAGTAAAGGAATCTCCAGCAGAAGGTACCAACTACATGAAAATGAAAAAAACTTCAATTTCAAAATGATAAAAAGGACTTACAGCAGAACCCGAGTCACTTGTTAAACCAGGAATCACGATCAAAATAGGAGTTTTATCATTTTCTCGAGTCGCATCATTTGTGCAGGAAGCACCTTTAACTGAAAAATTAAGAAGCAAAAATTAGATTTAAACAATACCAAACAAAAAGTAAAGCAGCAAAAATATAAAACACACATGTTAAATTCAAGACATAAATCATTCCCCAAAAAAAAAAATGATACACACGACTCAAACCAAAGTTCAAAGTCACCGTTATCACAACTCGACCCAAAGTTAGCATCTTTTCAGAAAACAATATATTGGGAAACTCCAAGCAAGAGTGATCATAATGTGCAGTGGATAAAAGATGCACTCGACCTAGCAGTAATCCTAGCTTACTTCAGGTTACATAACTTCGCCTCTACCATTCAACGAGAAAAAAAAAATCAAACACCAAAGCCATTGCGAATTATTGCATCAAATATTGAAAATTTAACCTAAGCTAGTCAAAGATAGCTCATGTTTTCTTCAAGATTCAGCTAGTTTCACATAAAATTTGTATTATACTAACCATCAGAAGACATTAGCCAGTCCAGAGCAATGGTACCGCCATCAGTAGCATAAAACATGTGTCTGCAGGGTACAAAAAAATAAACGTATAAAATTAGGGTCTGCAGAAAAAAACAAAAGCAAGAGAGAAAAAAGAAAGAAAAAATAACCTTTTGTAGGTGACATGAGGAGATTTTGCAACAAGACTCAAGAAAGCTGTTTGGAGATGAGGACTTGATAGCCATGGAGTAGGCAAAAACCTTCCGTGGAGGATGCGGCACTTGGAAGCGACGGATTTGTAGAGTTGAGAGCTGGGATTATAGGTGAGCGACACAGGGTCGCCTCTGAAGGCGGTGAGTAAATCGGCGAGAAAGTGTATCTCAAGAAAATTGTAGAAAAAGACTAGAAATGCTAGGAAGAGGAGGAGGACGACGAATAGGAGGAGGAGGAGGAGTAGGAGATTGTTCTGAGAGATTGAAAAAAGAGACAGAGATTTGACGAAGAGCTCGTCGTAGTCGTATGATGATGCTCTGTAATCTTCTTCCATTTCAAAGATTTTCGAGGTTGTGGAGGTTGGAGAAGAGTAGGTGGTTAAGACTTTGTAAGATGGAGTTAGTTATAACGTTCGTCCCTGTAGTTTAATGAAACTAAATAATTAGTCTTGTAGTCTTAGAAATTATATATTTTATCTATTTATATATTTTTTTTCTCCTCCTCTCCTCTCCTCTCCTCAAAAAAAATATACGATTCCTACCCATACTTATAATATATTAGAGATAGATGCATGAAATAGAGAAAATTACATCTAAACCCAAAAAAAATTCCCTTCTTTTTAGTTTTTTTTCCTAATTTAACTTGATTTTATAAAATTATAAATAATAAATAATATTTGGAATCATGAATAAGTGAGATAATGTACAATAAAATAATTATGAAAATCTTAATATAATGGGGGTTACAATAGTTACGCTGTAATGTTTTTTTAATTTTTTTTTGTTACTTGAATATTTTTATATTCAGTTTAATACTTGTATATTAAATTAATTTAGAATTGAGTTTAATGTTTTATTTTGGTTTATTTTATTTGAGTTTCTTGTAGTGTTAAAAATAAATTTTGATGTTGAGTTAATATTTAATTTTAAAAAATAAAATTTAATTTTATTAATTCAAATTAATTAAAATTTTAAGAATTTAATTTTAAATTAAAATAAATAATTAACTTCTTTTGTTTCCAAGAAATTTTTTTTTTCATAGCTTTCTGACTCAATCTTGATTGGAATCGGTATATTTATTATTATTTATTAATATAATTTTTAATTTATTTTATTAAATATATGAATAAACTTTTCAATTGGTATTCAAAGAAGAATTGATGGTGAAAAAATTGTTCATTTGATTTTTTTTTTCTCAGTACAATTGTTTTTAATTAATTTTATTCAATTTTCTCTGTTTAATTAGTCATTCGGCTTTCTCATCCTCTCTTGTCACTGCATATAAGTTTAAAGATTACTGTTTTCTTCTCTGGAAACCATCACTCACTAAACAAACAATCCTTCACCACTCCCGCTTCCCCAACACTTTGAACACAGCAGCATCAATTCCATTTTCTTCCATGAGAGATGATGATGTCTCTCTACAGCACCAAACTCCCACACCAACTCAACCAAGCCAGGACCTTCATCGCTGCCAGGATCAAATGGGCCTGTGACCCTTACCTTGACACAGCTGTTTCCAAAGAAAAAGACTTGAAACAAGTCATTTCTATCAAGAACCAACTAATTTCCTCTCCCTTCAAATCCCTCCCTCTTTCCTCTCTTTCCCTTCTAAAACCCTACTTCAACCTCTCCACTACAGCCCTCAATTTCTTCCACAAGTACTACACAGTTTTCTCTCAATTCCAGCCCTCCCCTTCCCTCCCCTTCCACATCAAACTCACCCCTCAAGCTATCTCACTTCACAAGGAGGAGCAACTCATTCTAAAGTCACAACCTTTACGTGATGACACCATAAAAAGGTTAGCTAAACTCTTAATGCTTTCCGGGGCAAAAAGATTGCCTTTGCATATTGTTGATAGGTTCAAGTATGATTTGGGTTTGCCTCATGATTATATTACTGCCCTTTTATCAGATTATCCTGAATATTTCAATGTCTGCGAGGATAAAGATTGTTTAACTAATAAAGACACGTTCTTTTTAGAGCTGGTTTCTTGGAAAGATGAGTTAGCTGTGTCTGAAATGGAGAAAAGAGTGTCACTTGAGGATTTGAGGAATGTTAAGAGAGGGGAGAGAATTGGGTTTCCTTTAAATTTCCCAAATGGGTTTGATTTAAAGAAGAAAGTGAGAGATTGGGTTTTTGAATGGCAAGGTTTGCCATACATATCGCCCTATGAAAATGCTTTTCATTTGAATCCCAATGGGGATCAAGCTGAGAAGTGGACTGTCACGGTTTTACATGAGTTGTTGTGGTTGTTAGTGTCAAAGAAGACGGAGAAAGAGAATGTGCTTCAATTGGGGGATTATTTGGGGTTTGGGAACAGGTTTAATAAGGCTATGGTGCATCATCCAGGGATTTTTTATGTTTCCAATAAGGTTAGGACACAGACTGTGGTGCTTAGAGAGGCTTATAGGAAGGGCTTCTTAGTGCATAAGCATCTTCTAATGGGAATGAGGTTTAGGTATATTCGTCTTATGAGTAAAGCTAAGAAGAAGAGAAGAAAATCAGTTGGTGGTGTTTCACGTTCTCAACTGCAAAGGCAGGTTTCATCTACCAAAAAAGGGATAGAAAGAAAAGCTAAATATAAAAGCAGGGAGGAAGAAGAAGAGAGATCAAATGACTCTTCAGAATCTGAATTTGAGGATGTGGGGTCTTCAGACTCCAACCTTGAGGATGCGAATAATGAAGGGACTATGAAGATGAAGATGTGAATTGGTGCAATGAGAGTTGGTGTCTCACAAACAAGGAAGCAAGAGCTCGCCATCAGGATATTGAAATGATTCCTTGAAAGTGCCTTGTCGATTGCTACATTTGTTGGAGAAAATTCTAGGAAACAAGAATTTGGCAAGGGCATTGTCCAATAAGGCAAAACCTTTGGACCTGATAACAAGAGGGAGATTATTGGTGATATCAGTGGTTGGAATCTGGTTGGTTGCTTACAGCTTCTTGGGGGTTGGTTCCCTTCTTGTGTTTCTAATTGTTTTGATTTTGCTCATATATGTAACAGCACTACCTTGTAAATATTTTTCTGTTTTATTCTCTGCCTACATAGACTATTTTTCCCTTTCAAATGCATATCAATAAAGGTACCAAAAAGAGGGTATCCACTACCAAACTACTTACAACTTAGCTCTTCTCCTGGTACTGCATTTATTCCAACCCATAAGACGTTGAAGGAAAGATCTTTTAATCTAGAAATTGGAGTGTCCTCTCCTATATATGTGTTATCAGTATATTCTAATTTGATTGACTGACATTTTACATGCATACTCAGTTTGACATCATAATGAGTCAACCCAGTTTATAGTAGTGCATTTTACAGGCATATATGCTCGGTTTAGTCGAATACCAAGTCATTTCATCTTTTATTGGTGGCTGTTTCTTTGCTCCAAATATGACATGGGTTGAATGTTTAATGTGTCAGAGGCTTCTTCTCTTTGCGGTATCGTAGATCACTTGGGGTATGGTATTTATCCTCCAACTTCTTGTTAGTGATGTACAAGAAGCTAAAAACAGGAAACTAGAGCCAGAGGGGAAAACATTTCACTGCGAAAAAAGACAAAAAACTTACTTTAACATGCTTTATTGCAACCCAAACATAGCCTCTTTTTGTTTCACTGTTTGTTGACTTGTTCATTTGTGATTTCTTTTTCAATGAAAGGAGAGTCTGCTGCATCCTGCCTCAGCCTTTGCTAATTATTCATATGCATTTTCTATGAATGGAGTTTTAACAATCCACATATTGAAGTCATGATGTATGCCTTTGATGGGAGGCCGAGAACTGAAACCTGACTTTGGTTACGGTTTTCCTCCCTGAAAAATCTAACAGGTATTTGCTGAGAATTCCCTCTTTTCATTCCCAGTAATTTTTGGTTTCACAGACAAGTGATGTTGCCATTTATTTTATCTTACTGTGGGAAGCTCGCTACTACAAAGCATTACAGTAAGGACTGCTAATTGTTGCTTCAGGGTAGAGATATTTGAGGTTATCGAGTAGACATGTTGCCATGCCAGTTACCCTGAATTTTGCTGTTCATATGGCTGACAATCATATTCCTAATAAAGGATTTAATTTCTTATCCCAACTGAAGCTGTTATCTTAACAGATAAGGTTCAGTTCTGTAGTATTTTTTGTGATGGCTGAACTTTTAAGAGTAGCAGCATTGAAGAAATAGAGAGAGCTGAGCCTTGCTAGTTCTCTCATCTGGTTCATTTTCATTCTCAGAAGAATCTTCCTCCATTTGTGTGGTTCATGCCTCTTTTACTGGATCCATTTCTTTTTCCAAGGGTCTGGACTCTAGTCATCATCACAGTATGTCTTCTGGCCTTGGATGTCAAGTTCAGTAGGCTTTCCATAAGAAAATAATATAAAAAATATCATGATGATATTACTTAGATTTTTCTTAAATATTTTTTATTTAAAAATATATAAAAAATATTTTTAAAAACTTGATTTTTCACCGTATTTCCAAATATACTCCCTTCACTTCCCCCAAAAGGGGTGACTTGTGTTCACGCCTTCCAAATTGGAAGGATTGAAAAAGCGTGGAAA
>Ga0325410_1008035_pt1 | contig 11459 bp, 11 predicted proteins | sample PopdelMetagenome_16_FD_206182 | JGI IMG/M metagenome (GOLD analysis project Ga0325410, IMG submission 206182) | Populus deltoides microbial communities from Bellville, Georgia, United States - Xylem-PdIQD-R3 | ecosystem: Host-associated > Plants > Phyllosphere > Stem > Wood/Secondary xylem... | reverse complement strand
TATTTTCACTTCTCATTTAATAATAATAATAAATAATTGTATTATATTTTTAATTTATTTAAAATATTTTAGGAATAAAAAGAAAGATGAAGGTAATAAAATTAATTTTAATTTATATAATATATTAGTAAATTGTTTATTTTAGGTTTGTTAATTACTAGTTGATGAAAATTTATGAAAATAAATAATTGTATTATATTTTTAATTTATTTAAAATATTTATTAATTTTTACTTGAAATATTTATTTTAAATTATTTAAAATATTAATACAGAAAGTTTACTTATAATTTTATAATTTATTTTTACTAGTTTATATTGTATTTGTTTTTTTTAGTGTTAAAAATACATTTTAAAAAACTGTTAGCTCTTACACGGACAAATCCACCCCAGACATCTATCGCCAGGACCCTGACACACACCCCGCGATCCGATGTACCGTGCCCCCGCTTTCTCACACCTACTAACCGACACTCTCTCGCATGTGCCATACCGCCACCCTCCCTTTCACTCTTCCTTCAGATTCCAAAACTGTAAAACCAAAATTGAACCATTAGGACCCACACACGCACTCTGCATTAATCAACAAAATTCCCTGCTTCACCGATTCGTTTCTTCAAAAAATCGCTTCTTCTTCTGCATGTGAATGTGATTCTTCGATCTAAAAATCTCTCATTTTGGAGGTGACGCCATCATCATCAATTAATGGAGGCGATACTGGCATGCGCGTTAGAGTACACGCTCAAGTACTGGCTCAAATCTTTCTCTAGAGACCAGTTTAAGCTTCAAGGCCGGACAGTGCAACTTTCTAATTTAGGTAACTTTCATTTTTGTGTTTGCTTTCTTAATCGTGATTCATTCATTCTGGAAATTTTCGTATTTTGATTTAATGAGAGAGGAATCCTAAGTTATTATTCTTTTTTTTTTAAAATTTTTTGCTAGGTTAAATCTGGAATTAGAATTTTCTCGTCTGTTTAAGAAGAAATTTTGGATTTGATTTTGATTTTTTTTGGTCAGAAATAAATGGAGACGCTTTGCACGCGAGTATGGGATTGCCGCCGGCGCTGAATGTAACAAAGGCGAAAGTAGGCAAATTCGAGATAATTGTAAGTGCTTTCCTTAGCTATTAATGTAATTAAAATTTTTTGAGACATTTTGTGATTATTTGTTGATTAGCAGTTAATCTTAGTGGTGTAAAAAATTGAAATGTTTATTTTTTATGGGCTTAACTACATTTTGCTTTTCTTTCCCCTTTTCTCAGCTTCCGTATGTAAGTTATGTACAAGTAGAACCGATTGTTATTCAAATTGATAAGCTCGATTTGGTCTTAGAGGAGAATAGTGATTTAGATGGGAGCAGCAGTCCCAACAGGTAATGTGCTTTTGTGCGGGTTTAATTTTTGAAGTGATTGTTATGCTATTGGTTCAAAGTTAAAGATTACCTGTGTTTACTTTTTAATGTTGCAGTTCACAATTGTCTGGTGATTCCAGCAAGAGTAGCGGTTATGGATTTGCTGATAAGGTTAGGTGACATCTTGGGCGCGATTGCATTTTATTTTTGATATTTGGAATTCAGTGACTGCAGCCTGCATCTGAAAATATAATTTTTCTCCAAGCCCCAATTTGCGCCAAATTCTCTATATGAAAGGCCTGTAACTTGTTAGTATGTCAAAATTGAATTAGGACATGCAGAAGAGTCTTTCTGGTGCAAAGAAAGAGTAAGAGGAGATGAATTGCAGAAACTAATCTCATAAATACACGGACTGTTCTGATGCTGAAACTTTTCTCAGGTGAATTCAACCATAAAATAACCTAGTAAGGCAGTGAACGGACAAAAAATATTGAAATCGTCAAAGAAAGGGGAAGGCAGAAAGTGAGCATAGTAGTTTCTCATCCTCAAACCAGTGATTTCTGTATTGGCGCGCACACACAGTCCTTCCTTGGCGGTTAAAAAATGATTTATATATAGTTAAATGAGGAATTGCTAAAAATGGAGCATTACCAACTTCCTTGATAAACATGGATTTTCAAACTATAATGTGTTAAATGATTAACCATTGCACTGACTGAAGTTTTGAATTAGAAAGGAACTTAATGGAATGGATTGATCTAGCTGCCCTCAATTATTTTGAATCTGACACCTAATGAATTCAGTTTTGAATTTGACATGACCAACACGAGTCATGTATCTCTGCATATATGCGCTGCTCTTCCGTTGCTTATGATTTGTATGCGTGCAGGTAATTTGTATTAGTATGAAACATATCTCAGGATATGTCTATAAGAGTTTGGGTGAAAGTGTTTATGCACCGTGGCAACCAACAATTTTTCTATCGTATTTTATTACATTCAAAGCAATGTAGAAATTTGGATTCAACAGTTTGCTTTTATTATTACCAGATCGCAGATGGAATGACCATTCAGATTACCACTGTTAATCTTCTACTTGAAACACGTGGGGGTGTTCAACGTGGGGGAGGGGCTACTTGGTAAGTTGTTGTCTTCTCCCTCATTATATAGACATTTGGGAATTAACTTTTCTGTTTATATAAATGCAAACATTCTATCTTTTTTTATTTATCTCAGCTTCCTTAACTGCCGTTGGCTCTACAACGTTTTCAATATAAAATACTAGCTGTTTAATGATGTTTACATAAGGATCAGATTTTTGTTTGAATTAACCTTAGCATAATGTTTTCATGATTCACGGAAATCTTAAGTGATGCAGTACGTTGTTCCAATTTTTTTTTTTTTGAGAGAACTTGGATGGACACTTATCTATATCTTGTCCATCTCCAGGGCTTCACCACTGGCATCAATTACCATACACAACCTTTTATTATATACCACAAATGAAAACTGGCAGGTAATTTTGCTGCAGCCTCTTAGCCTCAAACCTTGACCGCTTTCTTGTGTTTTTATTTTTTTTATTTTGTTTATATTACAGGTAGTAAACCTTAAGGAAGCACGTGACTTCTCCACTAACAAAAAGTTCATATATGCATTCAAGGTAACATACAAGCTTTTGACAATACAGTGATGCACATAATTTAAATATTGTGTATCGAAGAGGGCTTTTCTACTGTTTGTGGTAGGGGTGAAGCCTGTAGCGTGGCTTATTTACTTAATGAATTTGTGAGGTAGGACTGTAGGAAATGTGTGTGTCTCCTGCTTGCTTTATTTGAAGCATCTAATCGATGATGCATTCTTTCCTTGATAGAAACTTGAATGGGAATCTTTATCTGTTGATCTCCTGCCTCATCCTGATATGTTCACCGATGCCAGTTTAGCTCGTGCTGAGGAGGGAGCCTCCCAGAGAGATGATGATGGTGCAAAGCGAGTTTTCTTTGGGGGAGAACGTTTTCTGGAAGGAATATCTGGAGAGGCTTATGTAATGTGAATCATAAGTTTTAAAGTAATTTTTTTTAATGATTTTTTCTTTGCTCTGGACCGTAAAGCAGTGTTATCGAGTCTTTTCCAGATTCACCTGTGCTGTGCAGTGACTGTGGTCGAATATATTGCCTAACTTGTTAATTTTTATCAGATCACAATGCAGAGAACTGAACTAAACAGTCCACTAGGGCTTGAGGTTCAGTTACATATTCCAGAAGCCGTCTGTCCTGCTTTGAGTGAACCAGGTATACTTTAAATGTTTTCTTCCCATCCATTTCTTATATTTGGCATAAATGTAGCAAGTTGGTGACATAGTACTGTTTGAGCAGGACTACGTGCTCTTCTTCGCTTCATGACTGGGTTATATGTGTGTCTTAATAGAGGAGATGTGGGTCTACAGGCTCAGCAGGTTTATAGTTGTCCTTATTCTTACCCCTTTCTCTAGCATTTTAAAGTTTAACATGTCAAGATGAGTCTCAACTAAGTGCTCTGCTATATTTTTCTCTAATCCTGGCAGCGATCTACAGAAGCAGCAGGATGTTCTCTAGTCTCAATTGTTGTTGACCACATATTTCTCCGCATCGAAGATGCTGGTTTGTCTGTTTTCTTTTGTCCTTAACTCAGTGTTTGCATTTAGTTGTATTCTTCTATTAACATTTTGCTCTTAAATATGCCTGAAACATTAATTTGATTTTCATTTGTGTTGTTTTTTTATTTGTCTATGGTACAACATATGACATTCTGTTTCTTAGAGTAAAATAACATATCTTATGAGTACATATCTCTTGACCTCACGCCACTTGTGGGCTGCATTTGTGGCCCAGAGTATGTGTAGAGGAGAGGATATGCAGCCAGAAACACATGATAGTTTTCTTTCTTAGCTTGTGCTTTCCACCACTCAAACTTTGCTAACGTTTGCAGTTTGCTTGCAGAGTTCCAGCTTGAACTTTTGATGCAGTCTCTCCTTTTTTCCCGGGTATTGTCTCATTCCTTATAAACATTGAGCTTTAAAACAACATTTTGTTTCTTTGTTGGTCCCATTTTCTTGTGGGTTATTGATAATCTATCATGTCTTAAGAAACCTAATAGCAACTGTGAGTAACCTTTCTGTCTTTAAATCTTGCATATGGTTTTTCTCAAATCATAATTAGGATTGAATTGAGTTAGACATTCAACCTTCTGATAAGACCATTCTCTTTGCCGGTCCGAAGTTTTTAGTTTAAGAATGTATTTTGTTTATCAAGTAACCTAAGAAGTTAGATCTGATTTCTATTTTTCTTGAGAATGTGTTTTTTTAGCTCTCAAAAGAATCAATATGAGATAGCTGGAAATCAGTTGAGCTGTATAAGATAGTTGGAAAGGTTGATCCTTTATCTAAATGTTATTATACTTTTGAAATTTTTTATGTTACTTAGAAGGCAAAAACTTTAAATGCATCTGTGCGGTGACACGGACTGAAGCAATTCTATTTTGATAAGTTCTAGTGAGCTCTAATGATATTATTCTATTTTGCATTTCCTATCTTAGAAGCTAGGAGTCTGAAATTCTTGAGCATTTTATGTTCTTTGTGCTTCCGAGTATTTCTGTTACGAATTGCATGGTGACATGATTTACCATTCTGAAATCCTATGCTTGGATGTAACTTCCAGGCCACAGTATCTGATGGAAAAATTGCCAATAATCTGACAAAGGTTATGCTTGGTGGAATGTTCTTGAGGTAAACTTCATTCTTCTTTGTTTGTCATTGTTTAGCACTGGTAAATATCTCTTCTCTTTCAAATAATCTGTTCTTGCGTCGAGTAGGATCACTGGTCTGGCCTTTTATTTTGTTGTTAGCTGCTGTTTGGAGGATTAGCATTATGCCTGTGGCATTCCATTGTTGCGTGGTTACCACATATTTTCCTTTTCTATGAACAACATACAGATACAAATGATACAAAAAACTGTATAAATAGAGTGGTGTCATTTCACTTGTATGGCAAGTGATGGCTTCATCACTTTCCATGTCACTGGATTAAAATTCTGTATAATTTTTTTTTTGTTTTTAATAGAATTCTTCCTTTTGATTTGATTAGCCACAGAGTAGTTTCTATATTAGTTGGTCATCTTTAAATTGGAATGCAGTGGTGGAATGGATAACACCTGACCAAAACGGGATGGAATATTGGTTGGGTCAAGATGACTGTCATGGCATTGGACAGTGCAACCATTGTTTATCACCTTTTGACCTTTTTGTTTTTTCTTAAAGTTTTCACATGATTAATTTTAGACCAGATGAAAAATGGCCTTCTTGGGCAATAAAACAACAGGGACTTGATTTTGAGTTGATTTGATCATATGTAGCTGGGTTTAATGACTTTGTAAACTGCTGAAATGTAGGGACACCTTCTCACGCCCTCCTTGCACTTTACTGCAACCATCCCTGCAAGCTATCACAAAACATGTTGCACGGATTCCTGATTTTGGTACTATTCAATGAAATGAACGCGTTTCTAGTTAGGACTGAAGATAAATCATTAAAGTTGACCGTGCTTATTTAATTGTATTCACAGCAAAGGATTTTTGCCCTCCTATATATCCTCTGGGAGACCACCAGTGGCAGAAAAGTGTTGGTATTCCTTTGATATGCCTCCACTCTCTTCAGGCTAAGCCCTCTCCAGTCCCACCATGTTTTGCTTCACAAACAGTTATCACATGTCAGCCTCTTATGGTATGCATCGATAATCTCAGTAGTTGATGTTTTTTCTTCTTTTTGTACTCTCTTCTAATCACCATTTCTCGTTGTTTGCTCAGATTCACCTTCAAGAAGAATCATGTTTGAGGATATCTTCCTTCTTAGCTGATGGCATCGTTATCAATCCTGGGGATGTGTTACCTGATTTTTCAGTAAATTCCTTGGTATTTGTTCTCAAGGAATTAGATGTTATTGTTCCGTTGGATGTGAGTCAATCAAACAACCCAACTGAAAATGGAAACTCTACTTTTCACAATGTGTTTGCTGGAGCACGGCTTCGCATTGAAAATTTGTTCTTCTCAGAGTCGCCAACACTAAAACTCAGGCTACTGAAGCTGGAGAAGGATCCTGCTTGCTTTTATCTCTGGGAGGGACAACCAATTGATGCTAGCCAGAAAAAATGGACTACTGGAGCATCGCACCTTACACTGTCTCTGGAAACATCTACCAACTTAAATGGGACACCGAGTTCCAATGGGATGAGCTCAGGTTCATGGAGATGCATTGAACTACAAGATGCTTCTGTGGAAGTTGCCATGATATCGGCTGATGGGAGTCCATTAACAAATGTTCCTCCCCCTGGTGGTATTGTCAGAGTTGGAGTTGCTTGTCAACAATATCTTTCCAACACTTCTGTTGAGCAGCTATTCTTTGTCCTTGATCTTTATGCATATTTTGGCAGGGTTTGTGAAAAGATTGTCTCAGTTGACAAGGATAAGAGACCAAAGATAACTAGGAATGGATCTTCTGGTGTTAGGCTAATGGATAAGGTTCCCTGTGACACTGCAGCAAGCTTAGCAGTGAAGGAACTACGACTTCGATTTTTAGAATCTTCTGCCTCAGATATTGAGGGAATGCCTTTGGTTCAATTTATTGGGGAAGATCTTTACATAAAAGTTTCTCATAGAACCCTTGGTGGTGCCATTGTTATTTCATCCTCTGTATACTGGCAGAGTGTTGAGGTGGACTGTGTAGAGACTGAGGGAAGCTTGGCACATGAAAATGGCATGCTGACAAGTTCCGTTGAAAATGGTTGTCTTGCAACTGCGAATGGATACCCTCAACTAAGAGCTGTGTTTTGGGTGCATAATGGACAGAAATACCAAGCAAATGGTATTGCTTGTACAATCCCATTTCTAGACACAAGCATGGTACACATGATTCCATTAAGTGAACAGGATCAAGAGTGCCATAGTTTAAGTGTTTCTGCCTGTATATCTGGTGTCCGCCTGGGTGGAGGAATGAACTATGCTGAAGCTCTACTCCATCGGTTTGGAATATTGGGGCCCGATGGTGGTCCAGGGGAGGGGCTTTCTAAAGGGCTAGAAAATTTATCAACTGGGCCACTTTCTAAACTTTTTAAAGGGTCCCCTCTTATTGATAATCTAAAACAAGGTATGGTGCAACCTACATAATTGGTCGGTCATTATCATGCAGTACTGCTTAGGCTCTGTTTTAATTTCCACTTCAGTTGCTGCTGTCTTATCTCTTCATCAATTCTACAGATGGAAGTTTAATAGATGGCAAAGATGGAGTTTTACACCTCAGATTGCCAGATGATGTGGATGTGTGCATAGAATTAAAAGACTGGTTATTTGCTCTTGAAGGTGCACAGGAGATGGCAGGTGGGTGGTTCTTTTACAACAACGAAGATGTGGGAAGAGAAGAGAGGTGTTGGCACGCATCTTTCCAAAGTTTGCAGTTAAAAGCGAAAAGTAGTCCGAAGATAGAGTTGAATGGAAAAGAAAAACCAAATGGAAAACTGAAATATCCTGTGGAATTAGTTACAGTAAGGAACTCTCTCTCTCTCTCAAGGATTTAATGGTAATATTGGTTTTGCAAAGCTGCAAAAAACTTTACTGGTAGTGTTGTTTGGATTTATCCTTTGTAAAATCAGTTTACATGTTTGCCAATTCTCTGTCAGCTTTTACCAATATTATAGACTTGCGAGTACATTGGGTTATCACCGCATTTCATACACATGTCTTTGTTCAAGTGGCTTCACTTTTAGTGGGTCTTCTTTTGGGGGATTCAATAGATTTCATAGTTTTAGGCTTAACTGGGAGTATAATTTACTTTTGGCAATTTCATAGTTTTAGGCCTGCAGAACTGCTTGATTTGGGGGTTGAGACTCAGATAAAGAAGTGGAGGATGTGTGTGTTATACTTTCTATTGTTCTTACAATGTCAGGTGTTGATTAGGCAATATGTGTGGATTCAATTTCAGTTTATGCAGATATTGTGTTTCTAACTTGCTATTTTTTAACACTGGGATTGTGCCTGTAGGTTGGTGTGGAAGGTTTGCAGACATTGAAGCCACAGGGACAAAAGGGCATTTCTACGCCTGCAAATGGGATAAAGGAAGTTGTGGAGACATCTGGAGGAATCAATCTTGAAGTTCGGATGGTGGCATCGGAGGAAAACATTGATGATGAGATGGCCAAGTGGGCTGTGGAAAACTTGAAATTTTCTGTCAAGCAACCAGTAATGAGATACAAACTTCCCTGATATTTGATCAGTGGCTCTTACCTTAAATGGAACCTGACATTTCATAATTTATTCCTTGTAGATTGAGGCTGTTGTGACCAAAGATGAGTTCCAGCACCTTGCTTTGTTGTGCAAGTCAGAAGTTGATGCCATGGGTCGGATAGCTGCTGGTTTCCTGAGGCTGCTCAAGTTTGAACGGTCAATTGGCCAGTCAGCCATAGATCAACTTAGCAACCTTGGTACAGTCTAATTGTTTTTTACTAGCTCCTTGTCTATACTTTCTTACACGTTTTAATAATTACACACATAATACTGTCCTCTAATTCATAAGTTAGTTTCAAAACTAGAGCGTGGGATTTGGAAGCATGAGAAGTTGTGGTTTAACAGCTGTTAGACTGGAAATTGATATGATTGGGATGTCTGAGTTGAGGTTCTTGGCTTGATATGCAAGGACTGTTTAATAGTGGACTAGAGGAATAAAATGTGCACCTGTGACGGATAATGTGCACAGGCCTTTTTCATTGAGTTCTAGTTGAGGAATATATGATTAAGGTTCCTCGGGTTGAGCTTTTCTTCTGTATATGGCTCTGATATTTGCTTTTTACATATTTTGCAAGGCTTTGTATTTATCAATTTATTATGCCTTGCAGGAAGTGGGGGCTTTGACAAGATTTTCACCCCAGACAGGCTCAGCAGGTGTGCTAGTCCTGCCAGCATTGCTCTCTCTCCGTCATCGTATCTGGTTAATGAAAGCCCACAAACAACCATGGAATCAACAGTAACTTCCCTCGAGGAAGCACTTTTGGATTCACAGGCCAAATTGGCTGCCCTTATTACTGATTTATCCATTTCAGAATCCTCTATGCAGCATCTTGCTGATATTAAACAACTAAGTCAGAAGCTTGAAATCATGCAGAGTTTGGTGATGCAATTACGGACCAAAATCTGAACGATCTCAATTCCTTGCTGTAAAGTTTTGGGATACAAATGGATCCAATGGATATAGTATACCGATTCTTTCTTGTAAATATATTATAGGCATAGATGCATGATGAGTATTGCAATGAGGCAAAATGGAGATATTTTCAATTGCTGTAAAGAATTCTGTATCCTAGGTGACCAGTTACCATATGAGTTATAGTTCAATTTTTCAATAAACATGTTTTGTGCTTCGCGTAACTAGTTTCATTTCTGGTGTTTTTTCCTGTCATAACCGAGTTTATATTGACAGCTTAAACCCTGCTGGTTAAAATCTTGGTCACGGAGCTGATCAATTTTTCACTGATTGCAGATATTAGCAGGTTTTCAGAAGCGGCTTCCTGCGGGGAATTTGTTATTAGCGTTGCAGAGAGTTTGGTCTTCATACAGTTCTCTCTGTTAGGTCAACAAACATCTCATAGACACACCAGGATAGAACATGCTGTAGAAAGTTTGTAGCTTGAATTGCTTGAGCTTCTACACCTGGAAACCAAAATTGGTTTTTCTAGATACAGCTAAAACCCAAAAAATATAACATTTCTCTCTCTCATATCCCACAAGGAAATTGGAGAAATAAACAGAAATTTCCATTAATTTCTTCATATGGAATTAGGGTTTAAAATGAAACCAATTAATACCCTACTTTTTTCTTCTAAGTATTGGGATATGGTTGAGATTTGAACCCAGATTAATAAATTTCTTTATTTTTTTATTTTAAGAGCTACCATGAAAAAGAAAAATGTTTCTTCAATCTAAGATCAAAGAAAGAAAAAAACAAGGGATCAATTCACATGCCTGGAAATGTTTGTTTTCTAGCTTAGAATAATTCATACAACGTATTATCTGATGGTGAATAATTCAGTAGGGAAAATTAATATTTTTGACCAAAATTTATTTGCCATTTTCAGCTGCTTCTCTGCAAGTTCGTATACATAGCTAGGGCTTTCTCGTACCACCTGTTGTGATTTATACAAGAAAATAATTAAAAATCACAAGCCACCACCATATCAGTTGGTAATATAATGTTGTTAAATCCAGTCTTGCCATCTCAGCCTCCAATTTGATTGTCTTGAAGTTTATGTCAAATTACTAACAAAACTCTAAATGAAGTGTGTTTTGGAATGATGAAATATCATCTAAATGAAGTGTTTAATAAAAAAAAATCTAAAAGATGAAGTAACAATCACAGTTAAATAAAAAATAATGAAAATCCTATAAATAATTACATATTTCTTTGTTGATTTTTTTACAGGAAGTTAAGTGTTAGTATAGATATACAATTTAGGATATAAAATATAATTTTTAAAAGTATAATAGGAAAGTAAAAACATGATCAATTCTTAGGAATTTTTTTTTTTTGTAATTATGCTTATATTTTGATTTTCACCACCATTATTTTAATTATAATTGTTTTAAAATTATTTTGTGTAATTGATTCTTTTCCCTTAATCTCATCTTTTAGCATTTAATTTGCTGAGAATTGAGTTTCATGGTTTTTTATTAATGACTTGGATCACAAATTTAAAAAATTAATACGAGTTGATATTTTTATTTGCTTATTTTCCTTTTTGATTTTTACGTTTGACTATTTTCTTAAAAAAATAATAGTTTTGTGATTTTTTTCAATTCTTTTCTATTAAGTTATCCCGATTTTATGACTTGAACTAGAAGTTTTACAATTTAACTACTAAATGGCTTACTTTTTATTACTCAGGTTATATGTCTATCATGCTAACTCAGGTTAATTCAGACATTTTTTCTTTGTTCATTTTTTATCCAACTTCGTACTTCCAAGGTTTTATTTTTCCAAGTTATCATGATTTTTTTCTATATAAAAATTTTATTCGTTTACTATTATTGCATGTTTTTTT
>Ga0325410_1008033_pt1 | contig 11460 bp, 5 predicted proteins | sample PopdelMetagenome_16_FD_206182 | JGI IMG/M metagenome (GOLD analysis project Ga0325410, IMG submission 206182) | Populus deltoides microbial communities from Bellville, Georgia, United States - Xylem-PdIQD-R3 | ecosystem: Host-associated > Plants > Phyllosphere > Stem > Wood/Secondary xylem... | reverse complement strand
TGAATATTTAAATAGGTTTGAGTTGAAGATGTCTTAAGGTTTGTCTTTATATTGTTGTTGTTGTTGTGTTATTAAGTTATTTTTTTTTTTAAACTATCTTCAAATGGATCCACAAACACACTACTTCACCTTTTCTTTTGGAATAACATTAATTTTTATGAGCTTGGATCAATTGATGTTACCAAATATGCAAATATTTTATAGATTGATTCAAACATATTCATTCATACTTTTTTTATATTTAAAAGTCACTTGAATGGATGTTTAAGCATGATTCTTTTGGTGTAATACTATACATTCACTCCTCTAATATGTCATATCATTAGATTCTTGTGAATAAATCTTTCATAGCAAATAATTTCATGTTTGTAGTGTAATACTATTTTAATTGTGGTGTGGAATTTGTATTTTGGTGGACTTTTGTTGGCTTTTTTATTCATAGAATGCTATACTTTAGTAATGCTTTATTTATTAACTCATGCTTGTAAAGTGTAGTTTTATAATATGCTAGTAATTGAATATTTAGAGAAAATAATTTTAAAGGCGCAGTAATTGTTTGTATGTCATACTTCTATTAATGAATCTTGAATATATAGGAAGAACATTTGCATTGAATTAGAGATCAGAGTTCAACAATGATTTTGAACTATTTTTATGATATAATCTGCATACTACTTTTGCAATTGGGTTACTTGTGGAATGTTTTGAGTTCATCGAGTCAACTTTTTCATAACTTGTCATTGTTTTATTCTATTCTTATATATTTTTATCTATATTTGATATTATTCTTGAGGCAAATCAATTTTACAATCTACATATTATTGCAAATGTTTAATCTTTTTTCAATTACTCTAACATACTCATGTCCTTAATTGTTTGTTTTAATCTGGTTATCAAATAAAGCAATGGAAGATTCTGAAAGTCAGGATAAACTTTCTTGAACTAAGGAAATGTTGCATACTTTTCATGATATTTGCATCAAAGTTATTGAGATGGGAATGAGACCAAATACTTATTTTAATATAGATGGTTGGAGATTTGTGATGTTTGTCTTTAAATAATAGACTAATGATGCTTTCACCAATGCGCAACTGAAGAACAAATATAATGATACAGAAAAATTGGAGGATATGAAAAAAAGGTTGATTTATGAAACCGTTGTTGGTTGAAGTAGTGAATTAGAAACTATTTCTGCAACTGATGAGTAGTGGAAAGCAAAAATCTAGGTTAGTTGTTAAGAACTTCATCTTTTCACTTTATTTGTCTTATTTATGTAGTTGATGAATTCATTAAGTTTCATTAATTATATTCAATTTGTTTTATATAAAAAAATTAGAGGAGTAAAAAAGTTTAGGCATGTTGGTATTGAGCCATCTTTTGTAGAAAATATGACATAATATTCAGTAATATATTGGTTACTAGACATTATGCTTAGGCTTCCTTTTCAAAAGTATTGTATAATAATGATGAGGATGAGGATGAGGATGAATGTTGATGATGTTAATCTAGAGAAAGGAAGTGGTGATTCAAATGAGGATGTCATTCTTAATTTTATAGATGATGTAAGTAACATGGTAGTTTGATTCAATGTGACAAACAACAATATCACATATAATAGTGGCAAAGGAAAGCTAGACAATATTCTACAACTCAAGGTGGAAAAAATAGGAAGGGGTTCTAGAATAGGAGCTCAATTATTTTCATACTTGGATCGACTTATTGATAGTGTTTTTACAAAGAGTGATTGCACCTCTAGTTCTAAAGATAATAAAAAGTGTAACATTGAAGAGGTGATGAAAAAGCTTTATTCCATAAATGAAATTAACCTTAGTGATGACTTCATATTTTCTCTATTGAGCTATTTTGTTTAAGGAGCAAGAGGGTGAGTAGCAATGGGAGATATTAATAGAAAGTTTTACTGGTTAAAAAGAATGTTTGATCGAAGTTTAAAGATTTAGAACTAGAGGTGTGTTTTTATTATTTTAAATTACATATGTCATTGTGTTTTCCTTAAAAAAATATGACAATTGACTATTATCCTTTAATGTGTTTATATGTATATGACTTCTCCACGTGCTTATGTGACGTGTGTTTTGATTATGACAATTGATTTTGCTATTTGTGTAATGAATAATTATAATGTCTTTTCTATAATGATAAAATGAGATCTTTAAATGAAGATTGTCAAATTATAAAGAGTTTGTTGTATACTTAATAGATTGCTAATTTTGTTTTTTGTTTAATATTCATGGTGAACCATGCCTTAATATTAAATTTTCTTTTTGTTTTAAAAATAGTTTGGATGATATATTGTGTTGTTGTCTACTAGATACTTCTGATAAGAGAGCCACGATTTGAGTGAAGTATAGTGATCTTATTGAATGGTGACTGTGTTATGCCTTATTATTAATTTTTTTTCTTCTAGTTATGCCTATCTTTCATTGTGTGCGCTATAGTTTGAATTCTCTTAATTCTGTTATTGCAAGAGACATGTAATAGCCCTATTGTTATTATGATTATATGGATGCTTTCTAAGTTTGTACTACAACTTGTTTACCTAACAGTCTAATGATTATTAATATTTAACTTGTATTGCTATTGTCATTGAGGAAATTTGAAAAAGATCTTTAGGTTAAAATAATAACTTTTAAAAGTTTATTGGCCAACTTCAATAACTTTAATTCAATTTGTACTGTTATGGCATTTGAGGAAATTTGGATGAGACCTTTAGATAAGAATAATAAATTTTGAAAGTTTTTTGGACAATTTTAACAACTAATGTTTAACATTTAAAATATGAAAAACACATGTTGCTGAAAGTTAATTGTAGTATAATATTGTTTGGTCATAGTATTGCAACCTACATGATAGCCATCACATTTTCAAAAGTCAATAGGATCTCCTAGTTGATATGCACCATGATTCTTTGTTTAATTGATCTAGTCCTAAATCAAAATAGTCATAAAGTACATTTAAAGAAAAAAAAAAGTCAATATCTTGATTAAAGTTCATGGACAAGTGACTAAAATATTCTAAATACATAATTAGTTTTTTTTAATTAATTAATAATTCATACAAGTGGTGCATTTGTACGGTTATAAATTAATGTAATTGTGTTTTCCACCACCCCTGGTCCCTAATCATAATATACATATATTCACTCCATTTGGGGAGTCCAAAATATAAATTAGCAGCTTGAAAATGATCCAGTTATTAACATGATAGATTGAAAATATAGACAAAAAAAAAATGAAATGTAATCCTACAAGCAAAGGTTTTCTTGTAATATGTACAATAGAAATTTGGAACATATGATTTGTGACAAAGAAAGAGGGAAAATATAATAAATGCATAAACCATTTGTGTGTGTAGTCAAATTATAAAATTAGATAAAGAAATCTTGAAAAATCAAGTGGAAAATGGTACATTTATGGGGGAAAAACTAAATTATAGAAGAGTTATTAGTTTATATAGAGTGTAAGAAGATTAAATATGAAAATTTAATTGATAAATACAAAACAAATACATAGAATATAAAGAAGATATATTGATGACATTTTATTTGTCAAAAAAGGGTGAAATTGTTTAGTTTAAATGGTCAAAGCTAACATGAATGATTGAATGCTAAATAAAAGGCAAAAATCACACCTTTTTTTTCCTAGTTAAACCAAGTTTAACTTGTACAAGAAAGGCAAGTGAACAACAAAAGAAAGTCATAGGAAGATGTGATATTTAAAAAAAAATCGATCATCATTTTAATTTTACTCCTGATGATTTTTTTAACCGTTATCATTTAACATTTGCAAAGTCATGAATATTAAAGGTATTCTCAAATAGAATATATTCGTGATGAGATTGCATGTAGTTTAATGGAACAATAAAAATAAAATCATAATATCGCATTATTTTATTTATGATGTATTAATAATCCAATATACATCTTCTTTTTACTCATTTTACTATTGGCATCACTTTCAATTGTAGTTTTAATCTAACATTTTTTAATTGTATTATATTTAACAATAATTTCAATTAAAGTTTTAACCAAACACATTTTAATCAAACCAACCAAACTAAAAATAATTTTTCTAAATCTATTTTTTAAACCACAACTAAAAAAAACTATCAAAATACCAAAACACTTTTATTACATCCGTCTATATATTCCATGGAAAGTTTTGGCCCATTAGAATATCTACTTGCCAAGCACTAACGTACAAAATTTAAGACTGTTTTTAGTCATATCTTCGCAACTCATAACATGCGGAGAAGCAGAAGATTGATATACTTGAAAATTAAGTCCAGTAAAATTCAAGCTCAATTTAGAATGACATGTTCAGGAGATAATTTTATGCCAATAACAATGACTAGCCCTAGCAATGCTTATCACTTGACTTTGAATTTTTTTTTCCTTTCCTTTCTTTCCTTTTTTTTTTTAAAAAAAAAAAAACTTTTTCGAGTGACACAAGGCTTCGATATTCAGATGCTATCAGCATAGTTTCAACAGGGGAAGACTACCTTGTTCCAAATTAAGGTGAAACCTCACATGGGGCTAAACTTTACAAATTCTCAGAACTTAAAGTTTCTTGACATTAAATTTAGTTTCCACATTTTTATCATAACTTTTTCTTGCACCCCTTGTAACATTAACAGCTTGGCCACCTTTCATGACACAAGGAACTTATAATCAGCCCTTAAACTAAGAGCAAGAAGGAACTTTTTTTTTTTACCAATGTTACAAGAACAATATATAACTATGATTCTTGTTGATGTCATACATTTAAAAGTTACTCAAACATGAAATTATTTCTCTGGCTAGACATCCTTTGCCTTCAAAGGAACATAGTCTTTATAACCTGCATCGAGGTGATCCAAAATCGTAGACTTGGCGATGTTTTCATGGTGATATGACTTGCAAACAAAGTAGGTCACCGTTTGAATAACGAGCTCAAACAAAATCAACAGGACAAGCAACAAGAAACAAATAATACCGTATGACACCCTATTGACTATTCCTAGCGACGATTCTTCAACAAGCTTACTAAATTCTATTTTCATGATTACATAAGATATAGTCATCGTTGGAAATATAACTCCCATGACCTTTGTCTTCCCTCTTACAAGTGCCTTGCTCTTGATCATGGCCGTCATCCCATATGCTTCTTCTGAAACAGATACAACACTAGCCGTTTGCCAAACAAGGCTAATATAGACAAACCCCATGAAGAACAACACTAGTAAAACAAAACCAATAGCAAGAATATAACGATTGATCATTAAGATTCTAGTAACTGCAATTGTTAGCAGTGTACCCATGGTAAAAGCAAATATTGCAGCGAAAGCACAGATGGAGATGATCACAAGCCTCTTCCAAAATTTAGGCACAACACGCATCACCATCTTGAAGGTCACTTCTTGCCCTGTATAAATACAAGCTATGGTGTAAACAACTGCGGCAGTTGATAGAGGAGAGAAAAGAAGAAGGAAAGTGATGTATGCAGCCTTGTAAAACAAAAGTTGGGTCCATCCAGTGGAGTTGGGAAGACATAGTTCGATTTGTTCTGGGGTACCCGCTTGCGTTTGCATCCGAGGCACTTGTTCTACTTCAATGATTTTTGCAAATAGAGCATTTGATACCTTCATGTTTGCTATGAAGACAAAAGACGTAGGGAGGATAAAAACAAGGGTTATCTGGGAGAAGATTGTTTTCCTTGAGAAGATAATCTTGCAGGCTTCCTTGTAGATGCCGAAGAGACCAAGAAATTGCATCTCTTCTTGTTTGCTATCCATGAATGATTAATCAAGTTTCCTGAGTGGGGTTTTTATTGAAGAAGGGAGATTGATATAAGCAGCAGCTGTGTTGGATTTGGGTCTCAAACTAGTCTAGGCCTCAAACAAAGGGATCCGTCTAATTCTCTCATCACATTGTTATTGGTTTAAAATGACTTCTTAATTAAAAAGTTGATAAAAATGGAAAATATAAAATATTCACAACAATTTATTTTCTGTATGTATATTTTGTGGAAAATTAGCCTATAGCTCAATCACTTACCTCTTCTTTTCATATTAATTTTATTTAATAAAAATAATATGATACATCTATACACACACTTAGAAGCTTCTATTTGTCCCCAATTACCGATACATGTAATTAAGAGGCAGCCATATGTTCATGTCAATGGAAAATCTTCCTCGTAAAAATCAATTAAACTCAATATGTTTGTCATGACTCATAAATACAACAAAGAAGTGGACATTATTTTTTTTAGTGGGAATAACTCAACCTATTTGAATTTTGCAAGTAGTTGATTAATTAGAATTTTCGAAATAAAAATACCATGAATTTTCGTATTGAAAATTTGATGTGTTTGTCCATCAACTATTTGCTAATCTCGCACCATAACGACATGGAATCTTTTTTATTTTGTTTAATTTGAATTGTAATACGAGTATATACTACATAGACGACATGGACTATTTTCTTTCTTATGAATAAAACATATGTACTAAATATTTGGTTTATATTGTTGCTAATGTCAAAATAACCTAGGTATTATCGTTAGGCATGAAGCGTCCCTCCTCTCTAGCTAATTCCACCCAACTCCTTGAAAAGTAATGTTGTTAGAAACTTTTTTTTTTTAATTCGAGGAAATTCTATTTTTTGAAAAGCGTATTTTGTGGGCTTAGATAAACGAGTAAAACTTCCGGTTGTCCCACACTCTTACAAGAGATACACGCCCTAATTCGAACTCGAGACCTGCTGTGCAGATCTCAAACCCTTTGTCATCACGCCACGCTCCTTGGAGACGTTAGAAACCGTGTAGCAGCTAGAAATTAATCAAATCTCGAGCCTTCAATTTTATAAAAACATGTAGATCTCTTCTTTACGAAGTCTCTCTAGCACATTTAATATCGCCATAGAGCTTCAAGATAATTGACTAGTTATAAAAAATAAAAAATATAATTACTCTAAAGCATTTTATTTAAAATAAATTGTATTATTATTTGATTTTTATTTTTAATAATTGTTTTTCTTATCTATTGATATTATATCTATATGAGTAAGAATGAGTCTATTACAATAAGTTACTTTTTATGTTGTGAGGAGGAAGGTTTTATGTTAAAAAGAAATCACTATTTAATATTATAATTACTAAAAAAACCTAACTAATATGCAGAGCTCTAAGGTAAGGGACTGATTATATTAAATGAAAGATATGATCACCCTGCAACATCCTATCTAAAATAAACTATATTGCTAATTTTTTTATCCTATGTTGGTAAGAATGAAGATCCAACTGGCTTAGATAACAAATTACAGTGAACATGTGGTTTTTGAGTTTGAATTGTAATTGTAATTCGATGGATTGTAATGAGAATATAAGAGAGTGATTATTAAGAATTTAAAGAAATGGAAAAAAATTGAGAAATTGGATTTATTAATTAAGGACTAAATTACAAAGTAAAAGAACTTAATTGAAATAAAATAGAAAATTTCCAGGCAGGTTAGAGATAGCCCCGGTCTTTCAAGAACTAAGAGTATTGTTTTAAAACATTTCTCATAAATCTTCCTGCTAACAATTATTTAATTTATAGACAAGAATAGGAATTTGAAATTTCAATTGAATTTTGAGAATAGATTTCAAAGATCCTGGACTAACTGACTGGAGACCAATTCTTTTCAAAACAATGCAACGTCGTTTCCATGTCTTCAAAATGCCACCGTTTCCTTAACAACGTCACAGTTTTCATTGTATAAATATCTACCAGGGCACGTGTGAACCCGTTGTGGTGAGGTTGTCGCCGTCAACGCGGTCTACATATTTCCCAGGCTTTGTATCTATCGTCCGATCAAGCGACTGTCTCTCCAACTAGCAGCTTCCCAATACCGACAGTTCAGTGTCCAAAGAAGCAGCGAAGATTTTAGGGTTAAAGATCCATCTTCGTCAGAAATTCCCAGGTCCGTCACCATGTTTACCAGCAGAGGTGGATAATCTGGCCAGGCTCTGCCATGGACCGTAGCTGAATTGAAGGGCCCAGTTGCCCCATGGAAGTGCAGGCGAACACACACATGTTTTGTCGTTAACATGTCACGTTGGAAGGGATGAAATGATTAATAATAATGTGCTTTGAGGACTTGTAAGTTGCAAGGGTTTTTCAGATTTATTCATGGCGGGACCTATCGTGCAGAGTAACCATTTATGATTTCATTCAATGAAGATTCTTGGCTTTAGACGTAGATCAGATCAAGACCATGTTGTCTTGCTTTCAGTTAATAAGTAAAAGGGAGAATAGAATAGGGATTGTCGGTGCGTACGTGTAATGCATGGTACCATTGCTCTCGCCTGATCCAGCCATCTAGCCCATCCCTCTCTCTGCCCTCCATTCGGATCTTTACTAGGCTTTAAATAATTGTATTTGTAGTCGATGAGTCAACTTTTTAATAAGATTTTTATTTTGTTTAGAAATCTTTTGAAAACATATGAATCTGGCTAAGAAGCCAGATCCATAAATCTAAATTTAACCGTTAGTAAAGTATAAAGTATGTTGATTTAGCATGTTTGCTAAGATATAAGTAAGGTAGATATAATATATTTACTATATTTAAAGTATTTGAATTTCACAGACGGACTTATAGTCACTCAAGTATATATTATATAGGTATGACATGTTTATTAGATTCAAGATGCCTATATTTAATGGACACTCGAGTCTAAATGTCAATTAAATTTATATAACGTGGGTCTGATATATTTGTCAGACCTAAGATTTCTGAACTTAACAGGTAGCCAAGTCTAAAATGCATGAACTTGATTATTTACCAAATTCATACAACGTGAGTCTGGTATATTCACCAAATCCAAGATACCTGGACTTCGCGAATAGTCAAGTTCAAAGTACATTAACTTCGCAATTAGCCAAGTCCTTGTGACGTGACCCTAACTTGTTTGCCTCCAACTTTATTAATATTTAGGCCTTTATGTCTAATCTTAAACGATTCTTTATAATATAAATGTTAAATGTATGATACACCACCATAAAATAATGATTTTTTTATGTTTATATGTATTTACAAGGTCTCTTAAGAAAAAACTTTTTATACTTGTTGTCTCATTAAGGATATATAAAAAGATTTTTAGTTTTTAAAGACTCTTTGAATTAAAGGCCTTGTTTGTTTCAAGGAAAGTGAATTCCAGGAATTCACTTTCCTTATTTTCCAATGTTTGGCAATCATCCGGAAACTTGGTCAAAGAAAAATTAATTCCGGTCAACAAAAACAGCTTACTTTACCTGCAGGAAAGTGTTTTCCTTTCCTTGTCAAAAGGAAAACACTTTCCTATCTTTACTGATAAAACAATCTAACTCCTCTCTGCATCTCTGTCCAAACACTATATATTTTTGCTGTTTAATTTGTCTGTCCTGTATTTTTCTTTGTTTGCCAATTTTTTTCCTATACCCAGTTTTCTTCTTCATCTCCTCGTCACAGTAAAAAATGCTCACAGAAAAACCCAACCAATTGCATCACAATCAAGCCATAAAAACCCCATTGTTTCTTGCACATTCGGCAGCTGCTTTAGAGAAATAAAAATCCCCAAACAAGACCCAACCAGCCCTTACCCTGTTTCCCCGCACCGGATCCAGCACAAAGAGAGTGACGCGAACAGGAGGGGAAACTGTCGAGTGAAAGAGGGTTGAGAACTGGGGATGAGGAGCAAATCAGTGATAGACGAGAGAGAAACGAGAGAGAGAGAACAGGGGAATGGTGATGGTGTCCTGCCCCTTGAATCTGTGATGGTGTCCCGCTTCTTCAGAGAACAGGGGAATGGTTAGAGAGAACCGAGAGCGAGCAGGGGAAGAGAGACAACCGAGAGAGAACGATCAATGATAAGCGAGAGAGAATGAACAGTGAGACGAGAAAACCCAGGGGAATGAGGGGAATGGGGGGATTTCAGAAACTGAATGAGGGGAATCAGAGGGGAATGAGAGGGGAATTTGAGAAACCGAATGAAGAAACCGATTGAGAGGGGCATGAGAAACCGAATGATAGAAACAGATTGACAAGGATGAGAAACTGAATGAGATGGGAGTGAGATGAGAATGAAACTGGATGAGAGGAGAAACCAAATGATGATGGGAATGACAGGGGAATGAAACCGAATGAGATGATTAATTAGTTATGGGAGAGAGTCAGAGATAGGCGAGAGAGAACAGAGAAAACGGTGGGGTTTTGTTATAAAGGCTGCTGTAGTTTGTTCATGTGGTTGTAGTAGAACTACATAGATCATGAGAACTAATTATATTATATTTGTAATTTTAGTAATAAATTATGTGTTTAATAGTGTAATGAAATATAATGAAATACAACTCTAAGTAAGGTATTGTTCCTCTAAATTATGTGTTTAATTTGTAACTGATGATTGGGTTGATTAGTTTTTTTATCACACAAATATTATGGACTAGCCTTGCCTACTTATTACTGCTTGAACTCAACAATCTCCATGGTTATAACTAACAAATCAAAATAGAATAGAATTGAACCTAGCCAAGAACTCGATCGTGTGTTGTGTTGCCGCATACGAGGTGATTTTCGAAACTTATGTTTATTTAATTATTCGATAATCACATTATTAAGAATTAAAATGATTGATCTTATTGATCATTGTGAACTTATGAATTGTATATTGTCAGCTTCTTTGAGCATAATTTATTTTGGCTTTCTTCATATGAAAAAAAAAACTTATTTTAAGCTTTTAAAATTGAAAAAAATATAGTAATAGGTTTTATTTAAAAAATATTTCACAAGCTTATTTCTATATAATATGATATGACATATATAGTAATATTTTATAAAATAAGCTTTGTATAAATATACATTATAAAAAAAAATTCATCATTATACTTTTTAGATTTTATTTTTTTATTGTAACTGATTAAATATTTATATTAAATATTTTATATATATTAGATAAACTTAAAAAAAATTAATTCATTAATAAATTATTTTCCAATTTTTTTTCCATAACATAACCAAACACTAGAAAGTGTTTTCCAGTTCATTTTCCATAACACTATCAAATATCGGAAAATACTTTCCCGAAATTCACTTTTCAGGAATTTACTTTTCCTAGAATTCACTTTCCAAAAAGAAACAACTTTCCTGCAAACAAACGGAGCCAAATACTTAATTATTGAAAGATTTTTGAGTCTCCTAATTGGAACTATTTTATTAAATTTCCAGATTTTCTTAATAAACTTAGAGTTTTTTAAATTAAAAAAAATTTAAATTTTTTTATGAATTAATTAATTACTATCCTAAACACTAAATAACCTTTTATTTATTAGATTTTTTAACTGAAGCGGTAGAAAATTGCCATGACTCAAGGTGCTGCAGTTGTTAACAACAAGAACTCATCCACATCCCACAGCCGACACTAGTGTCCAAAACTGGCCAGGTTAATC